>MTBK01221135.1_pt1 | contig 17372 bp, 16 predicted proteins | sample 1535981 | NCBI WGS metagenome assembly MTBK01 (sample SAMN06109225, study PRJNA356200) | anaerobic digester metagenome | isolation source: biogas reactors fed with pig manure or primary and secondary sludge | place: Spain | collected 2016-06-30 | reverse complement strand
GCGCAGCACAGTCCACGACCGCAGCGCATTGGCGAGCCGGGCCCCGGTACCGACCGGGCCCCGCCAGTTGGTCACCGCGCGCATCTGACCAGGCATGGCCGGCTGCGGGGTCCACTTCAGGTTCGCCCCTGCATTCAGGGTCGACGACAACGCCCACTCGACATGTGGGCACACCGCCGCGGGCGAGGCATGGAGATACACCACACCGGTCGTCGCGTCGGCGAACTGGTTAGACGCACGCATCGCTGCCTCCTTCGGCTCCACTAGGGACGTCTTCCCCAACGACCTGGCGGCTACCGAAGTTGCATTTGTTACGTGCGTTTCTATTGTGCCTTCTGATGCACCTGTTGCGCTAGTCCGAGTTGTACTGGCTCAGGACCGTGTCAGAAAGCGCAGGCCACAGCGGTTTGGCCCAGTCGCCGAAGTCCCGGTCGGTCAGCACCACCAACGCGAGATCGTGATGGGGGTCGACCCACAGGAACGTGCCGCTCTGACCGAAGTGTCCGTAGGTGCCGACCGAATTGGCCGCTCCGGTCCAGTGCGGGACCTTCCCGCCCCGGATCTCGAACCCCAGACCCCAATCGTTGGGCCGCTGCATCCCGTATCCGGGCAGCACCCCGCTCAAACCGGGGAACTGAACGCTGGTGGCCGCGGCGTGCATCTGCGCCGAGACGGTGACCGGCCTGAGCAGATCACCGGCGAACACCGCCAGGTCGGCGACCGACGACACCGCCCCGAACCCGGCCGCCGGTCCGCCCCCCGCCAGGTACGAGGCCGTCATACCCAAAGCGTCGAACACCGCGCCGGCCAGGTAGCCGCCGAACTCGATATCGGTGTGCTGCTCGATCGCTTCGGCGAGCACCGCGAAGCCGTAGTTGGAGTACACCCGGCGGGTGCCGGGTTGGGCCTGCACCGCCCCACCGTCCATCGACAGCCCGGACGCGTGCGCCAGCAGATGCCGAACCGTCGATCCGGCCGGTCCGGCGGGGGTGTCCAACTCGACGGCACCCTCCTCCACGGCGACCTGCGCCGCCCGCGCGGCCAGCAGTTTGGTGACCGACGCCAGCCGATACGGGCGGGCCGCGTCGCCGAACCCCGCCAGCACCCCGGACGGGCCCACCACGGCGGCCGACGCATTGGCCACCGGCCAGTCGCCGATGAGGTCGAGAGCGGACATCACCGACAACCTATCCCGCTAGGGTCTGACGGCATGAGTCAAATCGTGCGCGGCGTCATCTCCCGACGAAAGGGCGAGCCGGTCGAACTCGTCGACATCGTCATCCCCGACCCCGGGCCGGGTGAGGTCGTCGTCGCCATTCACGCCTGCGGGGTCTGCCACACCGACCTCACCTACCGTGATGGCGGCATCAACGACTCCTATCCGTTCCTGCTCGGGCACGAGGCCGCCGGGGTCGTGGAGGCTGTCGGCGAGGGCGTGACCCACGTCGCGCCGGGAGACTTCGTCGTGCTGAACTGGCGCGCCGTCTGCGGCCAGTGCCGGGCCTGCAAGCGCGGCCGGCCGTGGTACTGCTTCGACACCTTCAACGCCACCCAGAAGATGACGCTGACCGACGGCACCGAACTCACCCCGGCACTGGGCATCGGGGCCTTCGCCGACAAAACCCTTGTGCACGAGGGCCAGTGCACCAAGGTCGACGACGAGGCCGACGCCGCGGTCGCCGGACTCCTGGGCTGCGGAGTGATGGCCGGACTCGGCGCGGCGATCAACACCGGGGCCGTCAACCGTGACGACACGGTCGCGGTGATCGGCTGCGGCGGGGTCGGTGACGCCGCCATCGCGGGGGCCGCACTGGTCGGGGCGCGCCGCATCATCGCCGTCGACACCGACAACACCAAGCTGAACTGGGCGCGCGACTTCGGCGCCACCCACACCGTCAATGCTCGCGAACTCGACGTGGTGGACACCATCCGGGACCTCACCGACGGCAACGGCGCGGACGTGGTGATCGACGCGGTGGGCCGCCCCGAGACCTGGAAGCAGGCCTTCTACGCCCGCGATCTGGCCGGAACCGTTGTGCTGGTGGGTGTTCCGACGCCAGACATGCGCCTGGACATGCCACTGGTGGACTTCTTCTCCCGCGGCGGATCGCTGAAGTCATCGTGGTACGGCGACTGCCTGCCGGAACGCGATTTCCCCACTCTGATCGACCTGTACCGCCAGGGCCGGCTGCCGCTGGACCGGTTCGTCACTGAGCGCATCGGCCTCGACGCCGTCGAGGCGGCGTTCCACAAGATGCACGACGGCGGCGTGCTGCGCTCGGTGGTCGTGCTGTGAGCGGACAGCGGGGCATCACCCGGGTTGTGACCCACGGCACCTTCGAACTCGACGGCGGCAGTTGGGAAGTCGACAACAACGTCTGGATCGTCGGCGACGATTCCGAGGTCATCGTCATCGACGCCGCCCATGACGCGGCCGCCATCCAACGGGCCGTCGCGGGCCGTCATGTGGTGGCCATCGTCTGCACCCACGGTCACAACGACCACATCACCGCCGCCCCCGAGTTGTCCGCTCTGCTCGACGCGCCGATTCTGCTCAACCCGGCCGACACCATGCTCTGGGAGATGACGCACGCCGCCCTGCCGTTCCGGAAACTGAACGACGATCAGGTGCTCAAAGCCGACGGCATCGAACTGCACGCCATCGCCACCCCCGGCCACTCCCCCGGTTCGACCTGCCTCTACGCGCCCGCACTGGGTGCGGTGTTCTCCGGCGACACGCTGTTCCACGGCGGACCGGGCGCGACGGGGCGATCCTTCTCCGACTTCCCGACCATCCTGGCCTCGATCAAGGGCAAACTCGGCGCACTACCTCCCGACACCGTCGTGTACACCGGTCACGGCGACAGCACCACCATCGGCGGCGAACTGGTCCATTACGACGATTGGGTGGCCCGAGGCCACTGACGACGATTAGTGGCCACAGGCCACTGAGGACGATTAGTGGCCAGAGGCCACTGACGACGATTTGGGTGCCAGAGGCCACTGATTGCCGGGGACGACACCCCGCTGCGGCGTATCGTGTCGCAGATGCCCGGTTCCATGCCGGAGGGCGCGCGGCCCCTCCTCGATGAACTCGCCCGAAGGGCGAAGGAAGCCCTTCAGCCCATCATCGAAGACGCCACCAGGCGCGCCACCGCCCAACTCATGCTCAAGGACGCCGAGGCCGCGACGGATCTTGCGGGACGAGTTCAGGAAGCGATCACCGCCGAATTCTGGGGCCATCCCGCGAACATGCGCCGCAACCTGCCCGCGACGGTGGACGTCAGCCCGGTCCTGAGCGCGATGGCCGTCGCCGCGGTGAACGTCTTCTCGGAGTTTCTGCAGAGCCAGCCAGGGACACTGCCCGAGAAGTCCCTGCCAGACAAGAAAGCGCCCGACAAGAGCCCGCCCGACAAGCAGTGAATTAGGGCGCGGTGGCGTCGCTGCGCGGGTCGATGATGATCTTGGCCTGGGTCTCCGGGTCCTTCAACGCCTCGAACGCGGTCGCCACACCGCCCAGCCCCACCTTTCCGGTGATCAGCGCGCCGGCGTCGAGTTTCCCGTTGGCGAGCATGTGCAGGCTGTCGCGGAACTCCAGTGGGGTGTAGCCGAAGACGAACCGCATGTCGATCTCCTTGCCGACCGCCATCGCCGGCCGGATCTGGTCGATGTTCATGCACACCCCGACCACGATGACCCGGGTGTTCAGCGGTGCGGCAGCGACGACGGCGTCGATCATCCCGGGCACCCCGACACACTCGAAGATCACCGGCCGCTTCGGTCCTGCCGCACCCAGCGCATCCGCGGCCCGGTAGAGGTACTCCCAGCCCGGTAGCCGGCGAAGCTTCTCCATCGACCCGATCGCCAACTCGCCGAGGCCGGAGAACCCGGTGATCATCCCCTTGCCGATCGCCCTGTCATAGGGCGAGTCCACTTTCGGGTCGACGACGATGTCGGCGCCGCACCTCTGCGCCAGGGCCCGCCGACCCGGCGAGAAGTCGCTGGCGACGATGGTGTCCACTCCGAGCGCCTTGAGTTGGCAGATCACCGCGAGACCGACCGGCCCACAGCCGATCACGACGGCGGTGTCGCGCTTGCTGATCTCGCTGCGCCGTACCGCGTGCAGAGCCACCGCCATCGGTTCGGTCAGCGCGGCGACGTCCATATCCAGGCCGTTGGGCACCGCGAACGTCATGGACGCCTCGACCAGAACCCGTTCGGCGTACCCGCCGGGCGCCAATGGGGACAGACCGGTGAGTTGCACCCCGCCGTGCGCCCGCACCATCGGAAAGGACACCACCCGCGTCCCGGTCTTAAGGCCTTTAGCCGCCTTGGGGCCGCGTTCAGCCACCACGCCGGCGAACTCGTGGCCCATCACCGTCGGCGTATTGCGGCGGATGCAATCCTGGTAACCGACCTCTTCCAGGACGTCGGCGAGTTCGTCGGAGTGGTCCTTGGCATGCAGATCCGATCCGCAGATGCCACAGGCGTGGACGTCAAGCACAAGTTGGCCCTCGGCGGGCCGGGGTTCGGGCACATCGACGACCGACAGAACACCATTGGCACAGCTCACAGCCTTCATTCGGGGCAGTGTAGGCCAGTGCCGCCGCTATCGGCCGTCGAGGATGCGCCGCTTCTCGGCCTTGAACTCGGCCTCCGACAGCGCCCCCGAGTCCCGCAGGGCGGCAATGGTTTTCAGCTGCTCAAGCCGCACACCCTGATCGGTGGGCACGAAGGCCTCGCCGGGGTCGGACGGTGTTCCGCTCACGTCCTCGATAGCGGCCGTCCCCGACGATCCGGTCTTGGCCCGGCGCCGCCGGAACCACCACACCGCGATCGCGAGATCGACGCTCATGATCGACATCGCGACGAACACCCACATCAGCCCGTCCATCGACCCAGTCTGGCCGAACGCCAGTCGCGGTTGACCGTAACCGTCCACCGGGCCGTTGATGCTGATCTGGTAGCTGCCCGCCTCCGCAACGTCCATGAACCACACCCGCCGGTGCACGTCGTCGTTGATTCTCACCGAACTGCCCAGATCGTCGGTGACCACGGGATCGGCAACTCCCGGCGGTGGTTCGATACTCATCCGCAACGGCGGGACCGCCGTCCCTTCGCGCCCGGTATGCACATGGAAGTTCACGGTGACGGTGCCCGCCGGCAACTCGATCACCGCCGACCCGGGGATCGGGATCTCCCCGTAGGCGTTGTAGCGCTCCCAGAAGAAGACGTTCATGACCGTCAGGATCGCCAAGCCGCCCAACGAGACCGCCACGAAGGCGCCCACCACAATCGGGATGACGCGGTTGGCGATCGGTGAGCCGGCCATCGGCGCAGTCTGTCACGTCCGCTGCCGATCCGGGGCGAACCGACTACCGTCTCCCGTCATGAAAGGGCAGCCCGCGGCGCGGCAGTCCAGCATCCCCGCGACGCGGCAGTCCAGCATCCCCGCGACGCGACAGTCCAGCATCCCCGCGACGCGGCAGTCCAGCATCGTCGCGACGCGACAGTCCAGCATCGTCGTGCGCCCGCAGCCGATGGACAGCGCCACCTACACCGCGTCCTCCCGGCTACAGGCCGCTGGGCTGATCAGAGCCCAGGAGCTTCTCGAACAATGCGCCGCCATGGTGCCGCTCCCCCCGCCGGCCCGGCCCGTCACGATCGCCGACTACGGCGCGGCCAACGGATACAACTCGCTGCTGCCGATCGGCGCCGCCATCGCCGCGGTGCGCGCCCGGACCCGCCCGGATCACGCCATCGTCGTCACCCATACCGATGTGGCCGCCAATGACTTCACCGCGCTGTTCAGCACTCTCAACGAGGACCAGGACAGCTACCTGGCCGCCGACGGCGCGGCTTTCGCCACCGCCCTGGGCCGTTCCTTCTACCAGCAGATTCTGCCGTCGGACAGCATCACGCTCGGGTGGAGTTCGTGGGCCACGCACTGGCTGAGCCGACTGCCGGCGGCCATCGGCGACCACATCCACATCTCGCACAGCACCGACGAGCCCGCCCGGCGGGCCTTCACCCGGCAGGCTGCTGAGGACTGGCACGACTTCGTCGCGTTCCGCGGCCGCGAACTTGCACCCGGCGGGCGTCTGGTGGTGCTGACCCTGGCCGTCGACGACGACGGCCGGGCGGGGTTCGGCCCGTTGATGGATGCACTCCACGACGGGCTCGGCAAGTTGGCGGCCGAGGGTGTGATCACCGCGGCGGAGGTGACGCGAATGGCGATCCCGACGGTGGGCCGTGCGGAAGAGGAACTGCGGGCCCCGTTCGCGCCATCGGGCAGGTTCGAGGGTCTCTCGGTGGAGCACCTGGAGACCTTCGACGCCGAGGACCGGTTCTGGATGCGCTATCAGCACGACGGCGACGCCGAAAAATTGGGAGCCCGGTGGGCCGGATTCGCTCGGGCGGCGGTGTTCCCCACGCTGACCACCGCGCTCGACGGCGGGACGGCCGACCCCCGGGCGACTGAGTTCTCGGAGCGACTGCAGGCAACAGTGGCGGCGGGCCTGGCCCGGAGCCCCGCGCCGATGTCCATCCCGCTGGCGGTGTTGGTCCTGGCCAAACAACACCGTCCGGAATAGCCGTCGACGCGCCCGCTAGCCGGTCAGGTCAGCCGTTTCCCTTGGCCCGCAGCGCATATCGGCGCTCCGCATAGACCAGGTCGTCCTTCCACAATCGACGAGCGGCCAACTGCATCAACGGCCGAATGACCGGTGCGGCGGTCAACGCATGGCGGAACCCGGCGCGGTCGGACTGGGCGATCACCGCCTCGATCACCGCGGTGCGCGGTCGGCCGTCGACCCCGGGGCCGAGCGGGGTGGCGTGGGTTTCGACCACACTGCCGGCCCCCTCGCCGTCGACGATGTGCATGACGATGGTCCGGGGTTCCGGCACACTGAACTCGGCGATGACCGGGACCCCGAGCCGGCCCATGTGGAAGGTGACGGCGACCTGGAAGACGTCGGCATCGTCGTCGGCGTCCGCCGGCGGCGCGCTGAGCACCCCCAACTGGGCAAACGAATACGGGTGGAACCACGCCCCGTGCCAGGGGTCGAGCCGGTTGGCGATCACGTCGCGCGGCTCACACACGCCCTCCAGTCGTGCCACCGCCGCCAGTCGGGCGCCGATGGGGCGCACCGGCAGCACCGGGGCCGCCAGCGGCTCCTCACCCCCGGCCTTGTCCAGCCGCACCCAGACCAGCACGCCGTCGTCATGGGCCGGGTAGGGCTTCCAGCCGAACTCGCGGCCGCCCTCGAGGCGCAACCCGTGCCACGGGCAGACCAGCCCACCGCAGTCGATCTTCCCGGTGGCCAGATCAGCGCCGAGGTGCGGACAGGAGGCTGGGCCGACATGCAGGCCGCGCTGCCCGTCACGCCAGGCGACGATCTCCACCCCCGCGACCGTGGCGCCGAACGGCCGATCGCCGCGCACATCGGTGCTGGCCGCGAAGACGTACCAGTTCCCGCTCGGGCGGCGCTCGGCGCGCCGGAGCGCGGCGTCGATGATGGCCGGCTCGGCCTGTTGGTAGGTGGGCGCCTGGTCGGCCCACCGCACCTTCGGGATGACCTGCAGCGGAACGTCTTTCGGCATGTTGTCGTCCAGCCAGGACCACAGGCCCATCAGCGCGCCCCCCGCTCGGCGAGGCGCCGCAATACCGGCGATCGGCCCTGCACCGGAACCGTGTGCAGGGTGTGCCCGCTGATCCCCCAACCGGCCAGCAACCGGTTCGCCGCCGACCAACCGGTCGTCGCGGCACGTTCCATCAGGGCCACCGGCAGGTCGATGCGGATTCCGTCGCCGGCCAGCATCAGCCCCGGCACACCGGTATCGACGGTGGGACGCCGAGCGAACGAGCCCGGGGAGAACAGCGGACAGTCCTGCTTGAGCAACAGCCGTTCGGCCACGATGCCGGCTCGCGCGGTCTCCGGGTAGAGCTGATGCAGCCGGGCCAGCATGGCCTCCCGCAGTCCGTCGACCGCAGCACCCGACGCCGGGTCCACCGCGACCGAGTAGGAGTGCACCTCGACCACCGAACCGCCGTGCGTCCGAGCCCATTCCGCAGCCTGGCGCTCGTAGTTGCTGACCACACTGATGTTGTCGACGGGTTCGAGCCCGCCGGTACCGAGGAAGGGCGGCCGACCGGGATCGACGGGCGAGTCCAGCCACAGCCGTTGCACCATGAACGGCTGGGCCAACCGAATGTCGGCGACCCGCTGACGCCAGTCGTCGTCGCCCAGTTCCGGTGATGCGGCGACGATTCGCTGTAGCCCGCCCGGATCGACCGCCAGCACCACGCCGTCGGCGTCGATCACCGCGCCCTCGGCGGTATGCACCTGCAGGCGCCGCGAACCACCGACCGCGACCGACTCGACGGCCGTCCCGGTGTGGAAGGTCACCCCGCGGCCGGTGAGGTACTCGGCCAGCGGGCTCCACAGCGCGGTGTCGAAGTTCGACTCCGCGACGTCGAAGACCAGGCCCTCACTCGAGCCCAGGAAGTAGATGTGGAACATCACCGCCAGTTCCGCCGCCGACAGCCGCTCGGGCCGGGCGAAGAAGCTGCGGGCGAAGACCTCGAAGGCCAGGTGCCGGGCGGCGTCCGGGAAGTTGATATCGGTCAGGAAGGTACCGGCGTCGGTCTCGTCGAGCAGGTCGTAGGTGCCCGGCACGCTGACCGTGGCCAGCGGGGACGCCGACTTCGCGTCGATCCGCACCAGGTCCCGGAACCGGAAGGTGGGGCTGCGCAACGCGAACACCAGCGCATTCCACGGCGGACTCTGCGGCAGCCCGCGGAAAGTGTCGTGGCGTCCGTGCCCGTCAACCAGTGGATAGTCCTCGACAGCGCGCAACCGAGACAGGATCGGGTCACTGCGGCGCAGCAGCGAGCGCAGGTTGTAGTACTGCCGGAAGAAGGCGTGAAAGCCCCGGTTATTGGCCAGTTCAGGACCGGCCGGGTCGGCGTCGTCGAGCTGTTCGGTCCAGCCGGCCACCCGGCCGCCGAGGACCGCCTCGCGTTCGAGGACGTCGACGCTGACCCCGCGCTCGGCAAGCCCGCACGCAGCGGCGAGTCCGGCGATACCGCCGCCGACCACGACCACCCGGGGCGTGTGCGGCAGACCGGTGGCGTCCGGCCGGCCCGGGGCTGCGGGGTGCGCGACGGCGCGGGGATCCTTCATGACGGGTCTTTCCTTTTCACGCGGCAGTTCACTACGGGGCGTCTCTCACGACGGGGCGTCTCTCACGACGGGCCGCCTCTCACGACGGGGCGTCTCCGAGGAAAGTGTGCACGACGTTGCGTTGCCAGCCCGGCACCGTCTCACTGTGCACGCCGGTGAAACCCGCGGCCACCAGTCGTCGCTGGAACTCCGCGGCGCCGTCGAAGGTCTTCACGCTGCGCCACAGATGCCGGTACAGCCGGCTGTCGCCGGTCTGCCGCCGTCCGGACGGGATGATGATCCCCCAGCAGACGGCGTCCCAGATGGCCCGCGCCGAACGGGAGTCGGCGACCGAGTATTCGTGCACCGCCAGGGTGGCCCCCGGGGCCAGTAGTTCCCGGAACCGGCGCAACTGCGCATCGGGATCGGCCAGGTTGCGCAACAGGTACGCCGCCAGGATGCCGTCGAAAGGTCCGTCCACCCCGGCGTCGGCGAGGTCCTCGATGGGGGTGTGCACGAACCGCACCGAATCCGGCCAGGATTTGGCGGCGGCCTGCTCCAGCATCCCGGCGGAGGCGTCGACCGCGACGATCTGGGCGTGCGGAGCGGCCTCGAGCAGCGCCGCGGTGGAGGCCCCCGTGCCACAGCCGGCGTCGAGTAGCCGCAGCCCTCGACCGCCGTTGGGAATGCGCATCCGGCGTGCCGAGATCCGGAGGTGATCGTGGTAACCGGGATTGGCGCCGACCAGGCGGTCATACGCCCTCGCACCGACGTCGAAGGCTCCCGGCACCTCCGACTTAGGCAGTCCGTCCTGCCCGATGCCCATGACTCCGTCTCCCTCGTTTGACCCGCAGCAGCGATACGGCGGTCAGCACCGACCAGCCGAACAGTAAGTCTTGCACCGCGGTGTCGTCCGGGAACCGCACCCCGTCAAGCGGCGCCCCGGGCGCGTCGGGCCCGCACGAGTCCGCCGGTGAACACCTGCAACCGGCGGCCCATCCCGACCGAGGCACGCTGGCTGAACACCGCGAAGTCGATGTCCTCGATCCGGTCCAGAATTTCCGAGTACAGCGTGTAGGCCGCCTGCACACACGGCCGCGACTGTGGCGCCAGCAAAGCGATGCCCTTATGCGCGGTGCGGTAGATGTCCCGGGCGATGGCGTGCTGGGACTGAAGCGCCTGACGGACCCGCCGATCGGTACGCCCGTTGGCGTGACACCAGGTCAGCAGGTCGCGGTCGACCCCGAACGCGGCGAGTTCGTCGGCCGGCAGATAGACCCGATTCCGGGTCAGGTCCTCGTCGATATCGCGCAGGAAATTCGTCAGCTGGAAGGCCTGCCCGAGCGCCTCGGCGTAGGGCTCGGCGTCGGAGATCGGGCCGACGGTACCCAGGATCGGCAGCATCTGCAGCCCGATCACCTCCGCCGAACCGCGCATGTACTCGTTCAGCGCCGGGCGATCCGGGTAGTCGGTGACCGTGAGGTCCATTCGCATGGACGCCAGGAACTCGTCGAACAGGTGCAGCGGGATGTGGTAGCGGCGCGCAGTGTGCAGGACCGCGGGCAGCACCGGCTCAGAGCCGTCACCGGCCGCGGCTGCACCGGCGAAGAACTTCGCGGCCAGCCGCTCCAGCCGCGCCTCCCGCTCTGCCACCGGTGCGTCGCTGCTGAGGTCGTCGAGGATGTCGTCGGCGTAGCGGGCGAACCCGTAGAGCGCATGCACCGCGGGCCGCTGCGAGGGGGCCAGCAGCCGGGTGGCCAGGAAGTAGGTGCGGCCGTGTTCGGCGTTGAGCCGGCGGCAGTAGCGGTACGACTCCCGCAGGCCCTCGTCGAGGATTCCCGCTGCGTCGAGTTCGGTGCTGATCATGCCCGTACCTGCTTTGCGGTGGTGATGATCGTGCGGCCGGTCTCGGCGGTGCCGGCGACCCGTTCGGCGGCCAGCCGGCCGGAGATCAGTGTGGTGGGGACTCCCACACCGGGGACCGTCGACCCGCCGGCCAGGACCACGTTGTCGATGCCGCGCACCAGGTTCGCCGGGCGGAACGGTCCGGTCTGGGAGAAGGTGTGCGCCAGCGCGAACGGGGTGCCGGCCGTCATTCCCTGGCGGGCCCAGTCCGCGGGGGTGACGACATCGAGCACGTCGGCGTCCTCCAGCAGCGCCGACTCCCGTCCGGGCATCAGCCTCTCCGCCGCGGTGGCCAGCACCCGGTGCGCGTAGGCGTCACCTTCGACCGCCCAATTGACCTTGCCCACTTCGAGATTGGGGCAGGGTGCCAGTACATAGAGCAGATCCCGCCCGGGCGGCGCCAGGCTGCGGTCACCGGCCGTCGGCATGGTGACCAGGATGGACGGATCGCTCATCAGCACCCCCTCGCGGATGATCTCGTCGAAGGTCCGCGACCAGGCCGCGCCGAAGCTGATGTTGTGGTGCTGCAGGGCATCCCCGACCGAGGGCACCCCGACATGCATGACGAGCGCCGACGGCGCGGGACGCAGCTTGACCGGACGCCGTGGTGAACGGCCGAGCAACTGGTAGGTCACCGGCAGATCGGTGGTGAGAATCACTGCGTCACAGGGGATTCGATCGCCGGAGTCGGTTCGTACCGCTGTGATCCGCGACCCGCTGCGCTCCAGACCGGAAACCGACGTGCGATAGCGGAACTGCACGCCGGCGTCGGATGCCGCCGCCGCGAGCGCCTCCGGCACCGCTCGCATACCACCGCGCGGGAAGTACACCCCCTCCACGGTGTCCATGTAGGCGATGACGGCGTAGGCGGCGAGCGCCTGCTGCGGTGGCACACCGGCGTACAACGCCTGGAAGGTGAAGATCCGCTGCAGCCGCTCATCGGTGATGAACCTGCGGACCATGCGCTCCCATCCGCGGAACCCACCGATCGCGGCCAGTCGGGCCAGCTTCGGGGTGACCAGGGACAGCGGGGAGGAGAAGTTCGACCCGATGAACCCCTCGATCTCCAGGCGGTACAACTCGCCGAGCCATTCCCGCAGTCGCAGGTACCCGGCTGCGTCGGCGGGGCCGGCGAACGCCTCGATGGCCGCCGTCATCGCCGCGGCGTCGGTGTGTACGTCCAGCGAACTGCCGTCGGCGAAGGATGCGCGGTAGGCGGGGTCGACGGGCATGAGTTCGAGATGGTCGCGCATCGAGGCGCCGACGGCGTCGAAAGCCTCCTCGATCAGATCGGGCATCGTCAGCACCGTCGGGCCGGTGTCGATCCGGTAACCGCGGATGTCGGACTGACCCATCCGGCCGCCGGGGAAGCCGTACCGCTCGACGACCGTCACCTGACGTCCGCGGCCGGCAAGCTGCATCGCCGCCGAGAGTCCGGACAGTCCGGCTCCCACCACGACGACGTGATCGGTGGATCCAGGCACGGTGCGCATCATCGGCTCCTCGTTATCTTTCGTTCGTTCAGGCTGTGCGGCGGGTGCACAGGTCGGCCATCCGGGCCAGCCGGGTCTGCGCCCGGTCGTCGATCCGGGCGTCGGCGATGAGGTCGAGCGCGTCGGCCACCCGTTCGGAGATCATGTCCTCGACCCACGCCGGCGCCCCGGTGGCCACGATCAGGGTGCGCCAGTGCTCGATGTCGGCAGGACTGAGCGCCTCGGCGTGCATGAACTCGGCGAAGTGCCGGCGGGCGGCCGGGTCAGCCATCCGCTGGGCGGCCACCACCACGCTGGTGGCCTTGCGCTCGGCGAGGTCGCCACCGGCCGGCTTGCCGGTGACCTCCGGTGCGCCGAACACGCCGATCAGGTCATCGCGCATCTGGAACGCCTCGCCGATCAGTCCGCCGTAGCCGCCGAGGGCCTCGAGCAGGTCCTCGCGGCCCGCCATCGCCGCACCGATCTCCAGCGGACGGCGCACGGTGTAGTTACCGGACTTGCGCCGGGCGACGTCGAGCACCGCCTCCAGAGAGGGAGCCGCCCCCGCGTCGTTGGCCACATCGGCGACCTGGCCGACGGCCAATTCGATCCGCATCGCGTCGTAGTGCGGCCAGGCGCGATCCAGGGCTCCGGCCGGGACGCCGCTCTCCCGCATCATCTGCTCGGCCCACACCAGACACAGATCGGACAGCAGGATCGCCAGCGCGGCACCGAACCGGTCGGCCGACCCGGCGAAGCCGCGCTCGCGGTGCCACCCGGCGAAGCTGATGTGAGCGGCCGGCCGGCCTCTGCGCAGCGGCGAATCGTCCATCACATCGTCCTGCAGCAGCGCGAAGGCATGCAGCATCTCCAGTCCGGCGGCTGCCCTCAGCGCAGCGGCTTCCGCGTCCGGCCCGGCGTCGGGGCCGCACAGCCAGCCCAGATACATGAACGTCGATCGCAGGCACTTGCCGCCGTCAATGAGATTGGTCAGCACATCGGGGGCGATCTCGATCCCGGTCCGCCCCAGCTGGGGCACCGCCCGGCTGGCGGCGAAATGCGCCAGATGCGCCAGTGCGGCCTGCCGGGTTCCGTTGCGCCAGAACTCGAACTCCGCGCACGGTTCGCCCAGCCAGGCCAGGGCAGCTTCCATTCCGGCGTCAACGCGGGTCGCGCTGTCGGAGACACGCACGGGCCGCTCCTTCCGTCGGGCACGGTGGTCGCCGTCCGGCGCCCCCGCTGTGACTCCATTCTTAGACGACGATGGAGGCCGGCGCCCGCCCTGAACGCCTCGGAAGGCTCTTGGTCACTCTCGCGTAATGATTGGTCGCGCCCCGATGTGCACGCCCACGCGGGTTACTGCGCGGCGGCCTGAAGTACCCCGACCTGGTCGGGGCAGTAGATGTTGATGGCCGCACCGAGGAACTGGAACGCCTGCGCAGACGTGCTGTCACGCGGCAGGTTGCGTTCGATGAAGTAGGCCGATGCGTACGCGTCGCCGTCGACCCCGCGGTCCAGTCGCTTGCAGGCGATCTTGCCCAGCCAGGCGTTGTAGTCACGCTGGCCGTAGATACCGAAGCCGTGCAGTTGGTTGGCGAAGTCGATATCGGGATCCGCCTGCGCCGGCGCCGCCAGCGCCAAGGGGCACACCAGTAACAGACCGACCACAGCCGCGCGCAATCCACCCATAACCGCAGTTTAGGGCAGATCTCCCGAGACTGTTAAGTGGGCTAACATCTTGCCCGTGGCGCAGGGAGGATCACGATGAGGCAGCAGTGGATGGCGACGGCCGGATTCGCCGCAGTGGCGGTTTCGGTATCCGCGCTGGTGTCCCCGGCGACCGGGCACGCCGACGCCACCGACGACTACCCGATCCCCCACCGGATGATCACCACCACCTGCACCGCCGAACAGATCCTGGCCGCCGCCCGCGACGTCGAACCGGTCTACTACGAGCGGTACATGATCGACTACAACAACAAGTCGCCGGAGATCCAGCAGGCGGCACAGGATTACATCCACGATTTCTACGCCAAGACCCCGGCCGAACGGCGTGCCTGGTCGGAGCAACTGGCGACCGACATCTACGCCGATCCGCTGGCCTTCCAGTGGCCCAACCACGCCAAACTGTTCTTCAACAACAAGGGTGTCGCGGCCAACACCACCGACATCTGCCAGCAGTATCCGACCGGCGACATGTCGCTGTGGGTCTGGTGAGCGTGCTGGCCTTACCCTGCGCGGGACGGACATGATGGTTGCCGTTGCACGTTTGAGACCGGTTCGTTGCTTTGCTGGCACACGGGACGGCTCGCGCGGCCCTGGATAAAGCCCGGCGGCAGTGGGTACAGTGCCGGTAAGCCCGTCGTCGCCCGCAGTGCCTGCGGTGTTTGCCGACGCCGGAAGGCGACGTTAGCCGCGACAAGAGTGAAATGGGAGTGTTGTCGATGAGTTCTCCGATCCTTTCGAAGCGGGCCGCATCCTGCGTGGGCCGGGTCGGGACACTCGCCGCCGCCCTCGGTGTGAGCGCCGCGGTGTTGACCGGAACCGGGGTGGCGTGGGCCGACACCGAACCGTCCGGACCGGACCGCGGCACCGCCGGGACATCCTCGCGGAGCACGCCCGATCAGACCGGCCCCACGGACACCGGCGATTCCGCAGTCACCACCCGGCGCACCGCCCGCGGCGGGAATCTCCCACCCGCCCGCGCGGCCACCCCGCAGCAGGACGTCGTGGCGCCCACCACGCGCCGGGAGTCGGTGTCGATACCGGCCGCCGCAGCGGTTGCCGAGAAGAACGACAACCCGGCAGATCTGGTTCGAGCCGGCATGCCGAGAACCGAGGCCAATGACGTGAATCCCATTGGTCCGCAGCGGGTCCCGATGCCCTCGGCGGCGACACAGCTGAGCGTTGCACCTGTCGCGGCCGCGGTGGATTCGCCGGCTGACTCGCCCAAGATCACCAGCCTGGTCTCCGTCCCGGTCGTCGCCGCGGCACCGGCCACTGCCGACGGCGTCGAGGCAACAGCCGTAGCCCCGGCGCCGGCGAGTCAGACCGTTGCTCCCAGCGGACTGGTGTCCCGGCTGCTGGCGGCGATCGGCCTGACCGGGCCCGGCGCCGGCGGTTCACCGGCGGTGCCGACGGAAACCCCGGCACTGTGGGCCCTGCTGGCCCTCGCCCGCCGGGAGTCGGGCCGCACCCTGCGCTCGGGCGTCGCTCAGACTCTGCAACCGGTTCCCGCGGCGACGGTCACCGCGGCCGCCGTCACGGCCCCGAAGAGCCTGGCGTCGTCCCATATCGGGTGGGTGACCGGGCAGCGCAACAACGCCATCCCCGGGCTGGGCTGGCCGCAGACCAACAACACCAGTTGGGCCGGCGTTTACGGCACCGACCTGGGCATCATGTGGTTCAACGGCGAGAACGGGCTGACCCAACTGGCGTTCGGAGACACCTTCAGCGGACCGAACATGACCGGCGACTGGCGCTCGAACGTGCTGCTGCTCAGCGATGACACCCAGCTGTACAACGGGCTCAGCCTGATCAACACCGGCTACGCCTACCAGTTCATTCCCGCCGCCCGCGATGCCGTGTTCTTCATCGGCTCCGAGGTCACCAACATTCCGTCGTCGGCCGTCTACGCCAACGGCGAGAACTACGTGAACTACTTCTCGGTGAAGTCCTGGGACACCCCCGGCCGCTGGACCACCAACTACTCGGCGATTTCGATGTACGACCCGGCCACCGACAAGTGGGTGCTGCAGCGGTCCACCATCCGCTCGGCGGGCTGGTTCCGGTCCTCGACCCCCTACGTCGCCGGTGGCCAGAACTTCCAGCAGATGGCCTACGTCCTGCAGCCCGAGGATCAGGTCACGCCGGGCGAGACCCGCTACCTCTACGCGTTCGGGACCCCGGCCGGCCGGGCCGGTTCGGCGTACCTGTCGCGGGTCCCGGAGACCGCGATCACCGACCTGGGCCAGTACGAGTACTGGGACGGCAGCACCTGGGTGCGCGATAAGCCGGCCGTCGCCGCCCCGGTGATCGGTGACTCACCCAACTCCACCGGGCTGTTCGGCTGCATCATCGACCTGGCCAACAACCCGAACTTCTTCGGCGGCTGGTTCGCCGGATTCACCGGCGCCAAGACCGGCGGCAACGTCAGCGAGATGTCGGTCCAGTACAACGAGTATCTGGACAAGTACGTCGTGATGTACGGCGACGGCCTCAACAACATGCAGTTGCGCACCGCCGACACCCCGGAGGGCCCGTGGTCGGACCCGATCCAGGTGGCCAGCTCGTTCCAGTACCCCGGCCTGTACGCGCCGATGATCCACCCGCTGTCGGGCACCGGCCAACTGACCGACGCGAGCGGCGACCCCGACGTCAGCACGCTGTACTGGAACATGTCGCTGTGGGGCAACTACAACGTGGTGCTCATGAAGACTGATCTCACCCCGCTCGCGCCCGTCACGACGCAGGTCTGAAACCCCCGCAGTTCGGGGTGTTTCCAGCCCCGGGGAAGCTCCGATCCGGCATCATGAAAGATGGCGTGAGCTCCGTGAGGGGGTGCCGGGATGCGAGCATCGACCTGTGTCGGCCGAGTCGGCGCATTGGCTCTCGCGCTCGGCGCGGGCGCGTTGGTGGCCGTCGCAGGCACCGGCGCCGCTTCGGCTGAGCGTGGCGACTCCCCCGGTCCGCGGAACCCTGAGACCGCCGCATCCGCGGAGTTGACCTCCCCCGGGGGCCCGCAGCGGATCGAGCACGCATCTGAGACCGACCCCGTCCGGCGTGCGCCGGCGTCGCGGGCGGTCCGCTCCCGCATCGAGCAGGCCAGGGC
>MTBK01222433.1_pt1 | contig 17480 bp, 15 predicted proteins | sample 1535981 | NCBI WGS metagenome assembly MTBK01 (sample SAMN06109225, study PRJNA356200) | anaerobic digester metagenome | isolation source: biogas reactors fed with pig manure or primary and secondary sludge | place: Spain | collected 2016-06-30 | reverse complement strand
GCCTTATATTACGGGCTTTATGGCTTGTGCAGGAAGCCCTAAATAGATGGCAATATAATTGTTTTATGGTGATAATTTCTTGATTATAGCTGTGATGGAGCCATTTCACATCAAAAAAGGAGAACATTTATGTCCAGGGTAATTCAAACAGAAAAAGCCGCTGCTGCTATCGGACCCTACTCTCAGGGGGTTTGCGTTGCAAACCTGCTGTTTACTTCCGGGCAGATTCCTGTCTGTCCTGAAAAAGGAGATATTCCCGAAGGGATTGAGGCACAAACTGTGCAGGTGATGGAAAATTTACAGGCAGTTGCCGAAGCTGCGGGCACCGGGCTGGAGAAAACAATAAAAACGACCTGCTATTTAAGCGACATGTCCAATTTTGCTCAATTTAACAGCATCTACGCCGGCTATTTTCCGGGGAAACCGGCGCGAAGCTGTGTGGCAGTCAGAGCACTGCCCAGAGATGTGCTGTTAGAGGTAGAAGCGATCATTGAACTATAGGCAAACAGCTGGAAAACTCCTGGTGGGGAGGGCATTATCGGAAGGTAAGAGCGAAGGAGATCAGTCATGAGGCAGGGGAGCATTGATTCTTCACCCTCTCGCTATATTGTTTATATCATGCTGCTGTGCTGTTTTTTATATTTTCTTGGCGGCTGCTCTGTGGAACGTGATAACGAGGCTATCTTAATTCATACAGAGGCTTATGCGCGCTCCCTCGAGAGATCGCTTCAAGATGATCAGTTCTCAGTAAGGGTGGAACAAAAAAAGACAGCACATTTTCCGTACTATTTGCAGCGTAGTTTTGCGGCCGAGACTTATGATGCACAGGCTGCTCCCCTGATGAGTGCCTATAGTTCCTCCTATTACTGGTACCCTCAGTATTCCGCCACGGTTGTTCTGGCTATAGACCGCGACAGGACAGGAGTTAATGTGCGGGGCTGGAATGATCTTCTCCATGCAGGGCAGGAAGTCAGCCTGTCGCTCCTAGATCCGGAATTCCGCCTTGTTATCGGCGCAATTTCTTTTGCTCTTGATGATGACTTTTCCATAAAAGGCGCAATGGCTCTTCTCTCCCGTCTGCAGCGAGGCGGTTTTTTAAAGTATGATGATCCTTTTGCCCCCATTCAAATATGTTTCGACCACCAGGCGGCGTCACTCCTCCGGGAGGGGCGTAATTTGGAGATAGTTATCCCCCTGGAGGGGACGCTTACCTTTATGAAGGGGCTACTTTCCCATTCTGATATCTCTTTCTCTGAGGGGTTGAATGAAGAGCTGCTTAAGGCAGGCTTCCGCCTGCCCGATGGGCGCTGCGAAAGGAATATCTACCCCTCTGCGGCAGAGTACGCACGTGCCGTGACGCTGTCAGACTATTCGGGGTTGAACAAGGCGGGTGAGAATGCCTGGCGCAATTTCCGCCGGACTGTATTGAATTACCGCTTATATGCGCCGGCGGACAACAGGGAGAGTTTCTTTTCCGCCGTGGCGTTTATTTTGGTGACGATAGGCTGGGGAGGGCACATGATGAGGCGGATCATGGGCAGACGTCTCCGTGCTTTAGGTTTTACCATGGTACTGTTTCTGGTGCTTTGGGCCATTCTCCGGATATTCAAATGGCAGATGCCTGACGATAGCGCTTTAAACCGCTACTGCTGGTACGGTTATTATATTTTTCTCCTCGGGCTTCCGCTGACGCTGCTGCGCCTTGCTGATGCAATCGACCGGAGGGAAGATGCGCCCACACCTTTCTGGTGGAAAGTCTGTTTGGGTATTAACACTGTGCTGCTTCTGATGGTGCTGACAAACGACCTGCACAAACAGGTCTTTCAAATGGATATTAACACAGTGGGCTGGGCTATACATTACAGTTATGGGCCGGGCTATTTCCTACTATGGGGCGTAAATGTTATATTTTTTATGGGGGCAGTAGCCTGCCTTGTTGTAAAAGGCTGGAACAGTCCGCGCAGAAAAGGCATGACTCTGCCTGTTGTTTTTTCCATTCTCATTCTTATCTATTTGCTTCTCTACGGGATGCGTGTCCCCTTTGCATGGGAAAGCGATTTTACTATCACAATGGGTTTTTTCTCCCTTCTGTTTCTGCAAACAGCTATTTTTTCGGGGCTTATTCCGGTGAACTCTAAATATGCCCTGCTGTTCACTCATTCACCACTCTCCATGGAGATCCTTGACGCTGAGGGGAAAACTGTTCTCACTTCAGCAGCGGTTTCTTCGCCAGATGGTACCAACCTGCGCTTTAATGTCATCAGGGGCGGCCTGGCGGTATGGCAGGAGGATTTATCTGCTGTGCACGCCTTGCAAAGGGGACTTGCAAAAACTGTGACTGAACTTGAGAAGACCAATGACGTACTGCGCCATGAACACCGGATACTGTCGGACATGGAGGCACTGGCTGCAAAAGAGAAGATACAGGCTGATCTGGAGGATCTCCTTGGCAGCCAGCTGGCTGAAATAGATTTATTACTTAACAACATCGGCGGAAATGAAAAAGCGGATAAAGATATACTCGCGCGCGTCGGCTTGCTTTTATGCTACAGTAAGCGTCGCTGCCATCTCATGTTCTGGGAAAAGGAGCACAGTACTATAAGCTCCGATGAGTTGATTACATATCTGAGCGAACTTGCAGAACTGGCAAAAGCTGTTGGTGTTACCTGTGCGCTTATTCCTGCACTCCGCGGTGACCTGCAAGTTGATGCTGCGATTGCCTGCTATAGTTTTCTATTTAACGGGCTTTGGATGGTCCTGGGGAAAGGACAAAAGGAAATCATCTGCCGCCTCAGTGCTCAAGGTGATCTTCTCTCCATGCAGCTTATGGGGGACGCTCCCTTTCACGGCCCTGACCTTGAAAAAGAAATGTGTTCCGGCCGGGTCGAACTGCGTGAGGACGGCTATCTTTTTCAGGCTGTGCTCCAGGTAGCGGGAGGTGCAACGGGTGCTTGATTTTTATCTGGTCCCCTTTTACTTCCGTGTTGCACTTCAATGCTTTGCCATAGCCGGTTTTGGAGTTCAGGCAGTGCTGTGCATTATTCACCTCTACAGGCCAGGCTGGAGCGAGCGCTATACAGCAGAGTGGCTGCTGGAACTGGCGACGCTTATGTTTACAGGCCTTATGGGCTACCTGCTAGCGGTGGTGGAACAGAATGCCAGGTCTAATTCCGTTGTGTTCTCTGGCATGTACCTTTCCTTCTATTTATTATTCATTATACTAATGGGTCTTGGCGGTGCTGTTTTTTACAAATATAAAAGCCCCGGCAATTTTTTACCTGCTCTTGCGGCATTTATGATTTTGCCCCTGTGGGAGAGGCAGGGCTATTTTGTACTTCTTTATTTGGGAGCTATTGGTCTGCTTGTTGCAAGGAGCGTTCTATGCATCCGTCACCAGAGGCGGAAATTGCGGAATAAGCTTTCAGCGCTCTCCATTAAAGATGCTGTGGATTCACTGCCATCAGGTATTCTTTTCTGTGAAGAGGATGGCAACACAGTGCTCTTTAACCTGGCGATGCAAGATCTTATGGAGCAGCTAATGGGGGGGCAGGTGCGTAATGGGCTAACATTTTATGAGGCTTTGAAGAACGGTGAAGTGTTGAGGGGGGAGCAAAAATATGCGCTGGCCACCTCTGTTGTGTATGAATTTCCGGACTGTTCCGTTTGGAGATTTAAGTGCGATGAAATTTTTATCGGTAATAAAATATACTATCAGATCTCCGCGGCAAACATTACGATGGAATGGCAGTTGACTAACGAGCTGGAAAATAAAAGGGGGAGGCTTGACAAGCAGAAGGAGATATTGATGAGAATGCTTGAGGATATGGAGCAACTTAGCTATCAGAAGGAACTTCTAAAAAGAAAAAGCCGTGTTCATGATGTCCTCGGGGAACGCATTGCTGTTGTGCAGAATTTACTAAGAAGCGAAGCACCCGATATTACTGCTGTTGCCGCTAGAATTAAAAGTATGGAGAACGAGCTTAGGCAGGACAACGAGGCGGTCTCAGTGACTTTTGAACAGATGGCTCAATCCTTTAAAAGTGTCGGTGTTGAGCTGATGCTCCATGGTAGGCTGCCCGATGGAGAGACCGGCCTTTTTATACTTGATTTGATTCGAGAATGCTCAACCAACGCAGTCCGGCACGGTTTTGCCAGCCGCGTGGAAGTGAACTTTAAGAAGGAGCGGGGCGGATACTTATTAACAATTAGCAACAATGGAGATCTTCCCGAAGTTATTCGTGAAAGTGGAGGTTTGTTCGATATGCGGCAGCGGATTGAGGATAACGGTGGAAGTTTGGAGATTGTGACAAAGCCTGTATTTACCATGACTGCCTGGATTAAAGAGGAATGATAATGATAAAAATATTGATTGTCGATGATCACACGGCTATTCGAGACTCCTTTCGCCAAGCCCTGGAAGTATGTGATGATATGATTGTGCTGGACGATATCCCCGATGCTTCGGTTGCTCTGCATTGTTGCTATAAGCTAAAACCTGATATTGTTTTGATGGATGTATGTACGGCAGGAGGGGCTTCGGGTCTTTATGCCACAAAACAGATCAAAACTGAACTTCCCCATATCAAAGTAATTGTGATGACAGGTTTCGACGAAGTTACCTACCTGCCCCGCGCAAAAGAGTGCGGTGCAGATGCTTTTCTGGAAAAGAGCATGAGCCTGCCATTTTTTATCAATGTAATACGGGATGTGATCAATGGGGGAAGCTATTTTCCTGATCGAAAAATCATTCCAGTACAGTCCGGTGAATCTCCTTTAACAGAACGGGAAATCGAAGTTTTACGAATGATCTGCAAAGGAATTTCGCGCGCAGAAATAGCGCAAAACATGTATATATCAGAAAATACTGTCTACCGTCACATCCAGAACATAGCCGGGAAAATGGGCTTTGAGCGCACCAGTGAACTTGTAGCCCATGTTGTGCTCAATGGCTGGCTCAATCCAAAATATTGACTGCGGGAAATTAAAGATTGGCTGGACTGCGGATTTTTTTCAGTCGGCAAATGGTTGTTAGCTGTGATGTGCACCGGCTGTTATTTTGCTAAGTTAAGATCACCGGTCTCTCTGCTACTGCCGATTGTATATCCTGGTATTTCAAATAATGGGGTGTGGAGCCTTATGCTAGAATGCACTGATTACAGGTTGGCAGGCTTATCCTAGACCGAAAAATGTTTAAGGCGACTAAAAGGAGGAAATTGGATGGCGTTTTGCAGCAATTGTGGCTCTGAGATCAACCAAGAGATGAAATATTGCAAAAACTGCGGCACACCTGTTTATAATGTTAACCAGGCCGGTGAGGTTGTGCAGGCAGGGAAGCAGACAGAAGGGAATTACTCTTCGCCTGGCCCGCAGCAAAGCAGCTATGCTCCAGGGGAGCCACAGCAATATATGCCAACGGAACAGCAGCAGGGGGCTTATGCGCCGCCTGAGCCGCAGCAGGGTGTATACATTCCGCAGGGACAACCGGCTGCCGGGCCGGCCGGAGCAGAGAAGAAGCCCATTGATAAAAGAATCTTTATCTTTGGGGGTTCTGCCCTTGCTATTATCCTTGTTGGAGTGCTTTTAATTACGCTGGTGGGCGGTAAAGGAAAGAAAGGTCCGGCAGGTGATCTTGCCGGAGGGAGCGGCGGGCAGGCAGGAAAAGATGTCCAGGAGATATGGAATGGCAATTGGTACGGCTACTGTTGGACTGTCAATGCCTTCGGGGAATGGGATCATTTTGACGACTATCTTTTTGACGCTTATATGGTTATAGATGTAGACAAAAAGGGTAGGGGAACCCTGAAAATTTATTTTGGCAATGACTTTGATAGTTGGGATGATTGGGTAAACTGGGATATTCATGCTGAAATAAAAGCGGAGATACATAATTTTGTGGTAATAAAAGGCTACTTGTGGGATCTGGATCTTGATCCCAAAAACTGGTGGGTGGGGCTTGATCCGGTGAATGTGGGTAACCATGTAATCATAACTGACACCTACCTTGATCCCGAACTCACCACGGAGGATGGTTTCGAGTATATATTTCGTTTTCGTCCCTACGGCGAAAGATGGGATAAGGAGATTGCTGAAGATGCCATGTTGCCCCCCGGCTACTACGATTACATTGAGGAATTGGGCGCCTACCCGAATGACTCCAGTGAAAGGGAGCATGCCGGTTTTACCGTTGCAGAGTTGAAAGCGATTTGTGACAGCCTGCTTGTTTCTGCCGATCTTGGTTACGAAGAAAGTGTGCGATCAATATTTTGAAGGCATTGATGGGGTTCTCCAGTCGGAAGACAGTAAAAAAATCAGTTACAAGTGGTGGGCCATTAACACGGAAGATCAAGACCCTTATTGGCAGCGGGGCCTATCTGCTGTAATAAAGGTAAAATGTAAGTAGAAGCAGTAATACAAAGGCATCAGGTCCCGCGCGGTTTCGGAATTGCAGAGGGACTGGTGGATATAACAAAAATTTGGGAGGTTTGACCATGCGTTACTCTATCGAAGGTGGTACTTTGCCTGCTGTAATTATCCAACTTGATCCCGGTGAAACCATCATTAGCGAAGCAGGTGGCCGCACATGGTTGCGTGGACCGGTGAAGCTTGAAACCAAGGCCGAGGGTGGACTGGGGAAATCCCTGGGCCGCGTATTTTCGGGTGAAAGCCTGTTTATGTCCCGCTACACGGCGCAAGGCCCTGCGGAAATTGCCTTTTCTTCTTCTTTTCCAGGCAGCATTGTAGTGCGGACACTTGAGCCCGGCGAAAGCATTATCTGTCAGAAAAGCGCATTTCTCTGTGCTACCTATGGTGTTGATCTGGCAGTGCACTTTCAAAAGAAGCTGGGCGCGGGTCTGGTTGGTGGTGAAGGTTTTGTCATGCAGCGTGTCACAGGACCGGGCATGGTGTTTTTAGAGGTGGACGGTTATTGTCATGAGTACGATCTCGGGCAGGGCGAGCAGATCATCTGTGATACCGGCGTTGTTGCCATCATGGATGCTACCTGCCAGATGGATGTGCGGATGATCAAAGGTATAAAAAATGTGCTCTTTGGCGGAGAGGGGCTCTTTGACACCGTTGTTACAGGTCCGGGCAAGGTACACCTGCAAACCATGACTATCGCCAAACTTGCCAAGCTTATGATCCCATTCATTCCTAAAAAATAAAATGGAACAACGCGCGGGGGAAGCGCCATGAGAAGATGGCGATTCATGTAAAATGCCTGGTTGTAGCCTTGATCCAGGCCCCTTTCTTAACAGTTTCAGTGGATGTCTTCCCCCGCGCAGTCAGTCCAGGTAGAATTATTGCCGAAGCAACACAGCGATAACAGAATCTACCGCAACTTTGAAATATCGCAATCATGTTTAGCATAACAGAGAATAAGATGGGATTGGAGATATGAATAATAAACATTTAGTTCTTATCTTACTGCTGTTCTGTGCCCTCTTTATATTGCCTCTGCAGGCTGGGGCAGATTTCGGCGATTTTTCTGGAGACAGCGATTACGGTTCGGATTGGGATAGCGGCTCGGATTGGGATAGCGGTTCTGATTGGGGAGATTCAAGCTGGGATGATGACTACAGTTTTTTCCCCGGCGGGCTATCAGATGGCGGGGGCGGTGAAGGTGGCGGGACCAGTGGAATGTTCTTTGGTACCATACTGATACTGGCGACCCTGGTCATAGTTTTCTGGAGACGGGGCAAAAAGAAATCTCCTCCAGCCGTTTCAAAACCTGTACCGGCCGGGGCTCAGCGCACTGCACTTTCTACACTCAGTCCAGCGGAAAATTATACCCGGCTTGATCCCGGGTTCAGTGTTGTCGCATTTCAGGAAAAGCTGGCAAATCTCTATGTGCAAATGCAAAACTGCTGGCAGAATAAAGACATTTCACCGTTGCGACCTTACTTCACCGATGCCTTTTTCACTCAGATGGAGCGTCAACTTGAAATGCTGCGCAATGCGGGGAGAACCAATTATGTGGAGCGCATAGCAGTGCTCGGTGTAGACCTACGGGGATATTTCCAGCGAGAAGGCAAGGATCATATGGTTGCTGAACTTCGAACCCGCATTGTAGACTACACTCTGGACGATGCGACGGACCGCTTAGTATCGGGCGACAGGGCAAGAGAGAAATTCATGACATATGAATGGGAGCTGATCCGTTCAACGGGCATAACCACTGCGGAGCAAAAGGAAATGCACAAAGTAAACTGTCCCAATTGTGGTGCACCGCTTTCTATTAACACCACTGCTAAATGCCCTTACTGCGAATCTGTTGTTACAGTAGAGAAGCATGATTGGGCTATAAGCGCGATCAGGGGAATCTCGCAGGTAACGAGATAGCATCAGAAAAAAATAGGATTTTGGGGAAAAAGGTTTTGTAGAGAGAGACCTCTGGTTAGATGGTGTTTTAAGTAACAAATTACAAATTGCAAGGAGGAGAGAAAATGGGACTTTTAAAAGCGGGAGTTGGTGCCCTGGGCGGTGTTCTGGCCGATCAGTGGCGTGAATTTTTCTATTGCGAAGCCATGCCGGCAGATGTCCTGGTAACAAAGGGTGCCAAGCGCACCTCTGATCGCAGCAGCAATGTGAAGGGCGAGGAAAATATTATTTCCAACGGTTCCATTGTAGCCGTGAACGAAGGCCAGTGCATGATGATCGTGGAGCAGGGAAAGGTTGCGGAATTTAGCGCCGAACCTGGCGAATTTGTATGGGATAGCTCCACTGAGCCGAGCATTTTTACAGGAAACTTCGGGGAAAGTCTGACGGAAACATTCAAGAGGATCGGCAGGCGTTTCACTCTCGGCGGTGATACGGGCAAGGACCAGCGGGTCTATTTTTTCAACACCAAGGAGATACTTGGCAACAAATACGGCACTGCCAACCCTGTTCCATTTCGGGTTGTTGACCATAATATCGGTCTTGATATGGATATTGGCATCCGGTGTTTTGGAGAGTATTCCTACATGATCATAGATCCCATGCTGTTTTACACAAATGTTTGCGGGAATGTTACAGACGATTATACCCGTGACAAAATTGATGGGATGCTCAAGTCAGAATTACTAACGGCTCTGCAGCCTGCCTTTGCTAAAATATCCGCCATGGGAATTCGCTACAGCGCTGTTCCCGGGCATACGGCGGAGCTTGCTGAAGCCCTGAATGAGGTGCTTTCCCAGAAGTGGTCGGAACTCCGCGGTGTGAAGGTGGTCTCCTTCAACGTTAGCTCCATTACGGCAAATGAGGAAGACGAGGCGGTCATTAAGGAATTGCAGAAAAGCGCGGTGCTGCGTAATCCCACCATGGCAGCGGCACATCTGGCCGGTGCACAGGCCGAAGCCATGAAATCTGCCGCCTCAAACGAGGGTAGCGGCGCCTTTATGGCTTTTGCAGGATTGAATATGGCTCAAAGAGCCGGCGGTGCTGATCCACAAAACCTCTTTCAAATGGGTCAGCAGCAAGCCGCTACACCTGCACCTGAGGCTCCGCCTGCTGCTACCGTGAGCGGCTGGCTCTGCCCTTGCGGGCATGCCGGCAACACCGGTAAATTCTGCTCCGAATGCGGCAAACCGCAGCCTGTGCAAAATGTCTGGAGATGTTCCTGCGGCTTTGAAAACAAGGGAAAATTTTGTGCCGAATGCGGCAAGCCAAAACCGGAAGGCGTGCCCCAGTACCAGTGCGACAAATGCGGCTGGGAACCGGATGATCCGAGTCAGCCGCCCAAGTTCTGTCCCGAGTGCGGTGACCCCTTTGATGATGGGGATATAAAACAATAGCAGAAGCTTTAGCGAAAAGAAGGAGGGATGAGTATGGGTCTTTTTGATAAAAAATACTGTGATATTTGTGGGAAAAAGATCGGGCTTTTAGGTAACCGGAAGCTGAAAGACGGAAACATGTGCAAGGACTGTGCAAAACACGTCAGCCTTTATTTGACGGGGAGAAAACAGTTCAAAGTGGATGATATGAAGGAGCACCTCGCCTACCGGGAAGAAAACAGGCAAAAGCTGGAGGAATTCTCGCCCACCCGCACCATTGGCACAGATACTAAACTATATATCGATGACAACAGCGGTCAGTGGCTGATTAGCCGTTACCCCCGTTACAAAGAACATAACCCCGATATATTGACCTTTGATCAGGTTACGGGATGTTCTGTCAGCATTGATGAAAGCAAAAGGGAGATCAAACGTGAATTGCCTGATGGCAAGGAGACAAGCTACAATCCGCCCCGTTACCGGTATAGTTATGATTTTCGTGTGGAGATAAATGTAAACAACCCCTGGTTTTCAGAGATTGGATTCCAGGTTAACAGATCCTCTGTTGGGGAACGCGACTCCATAGAATTCAGGAATGCCGAAAACCAGGCCAACGAAATCAGAGACGCCCTGACACAGCTGCACGAGGAATCACTTCAGGCTGCCGTAGAATCAACAAAACCGAGGTCAAGTGTGAAATGCCCCTTCTGCGGGGCTGTTGTAATTCCTGATGAAAACGGGAAATGCCCCTTCTGTGACAGTGGAATCGTCTAGCTTGCCTGTTAACTTATCTTGACTGGCAATAGATAAAAAGGGCCGCAACCTCTATATCCAAGAAGTTGCGGCCTTTTTTGTATTTGAGAGATGTTTATAAATTAATTTTATGTGCTAACTGGCCTATAAGTGGCAATTCTTTTACTTTTCCTGAAAACGCATTGATGACACCCATAATAAAAAGCACAATGAGGAAGAGGCTGCCAAGGGCGGATATGATCTGGCCGATAATTGGGATCACGTTAATTACTGTTACTGCGATCCACCCTAAAAACAAGACGAGGCCTTGCTTGGCATGAAACTGTGCATAAGGGCTATCCTTTTTAGCAAGCAAAGGAATTAAAAACAAAATCCCTAAGTACGCCAGGAAAGCCATCCCCTTGTTTTGCTGAATATCCTCGGGCATGTACTGGGCTCCGGTCTCCACACTGATAACTCCTTTCTATAATTGTGATAAATTTGCTTCTTTCTTATTTGCATACTACACTACAAATAATGCCATGTCAATATGATGGGGCTGAAATACTGTGTCAACACCTATCGGGCAAAATTCTTTATTCCAGAAAACAAACCTTAGGGTGTCGTTGAGTACTGTTTGCCATCAGCTAAAAAGACGCCCCTCTTCCTTTTAATTCAAAATGCCCCATTTTAAGCATGACAGTATGTTTTGAAAGGGAGGGGCGCTTGTGACGGAAAAAGAAAAAATACGTTACAGTTTTAACGTGAGATATGGGTTAAGTGTAATTAAAACTAAATTTGCAAAAGCTGGTTTGGAGCTTGATACGCGCTACATAGATTATTGTGGAGAATGTCCTCGTTGCGGAAACGCTTTCAAGGTTTACCGGGGGGAAGTAAAAGATGCCGCAACGGTGTCTGCATTTTTGAACATGGAGCAACAGAAGGGAATTGCTTATTGCCTTTGCAAAAAATGCGCAAATAAAATTTCAATTTACACTGCCAGGAGAGATGCCGACATTACGGAAGAACGAATATTCGAAAGGATACCAGACTTAAAACGTTCCAAAAAACCGGGTAGAGCGGAAATCCTCCTGGAGAAACGGATGCTGCAAAAGATCTACGGTTTAAAGGAATAGCAGATGGACAGGGATGCTGTGAGTATATAACTCTATCTCGAGCCTGAAGGCTACTTATCCACTTGTTGCTTGCACTAGTGCTGCGCAGCGGTGTAACTAAAATGGTGTGGGAATAAGGTAAATTTTTTATTGCCTGGCAGGCATTATTATTGTAGCGGGGAATATCTACTTATATCTGTATAATTACCCAAAGGAGGTTCGTGCAAAAGCATTCTGGTTCGGCTTGCACAGGGAATTCGTCTATCATGTGAGTGGAGGTTTTGAAAATGACCAGGCACAGTAAGACCAGTATTTCTGTGTTTGTAGTTGTGCTGCTTTTGATGCTCCTCCCGTTGCCGGCGGCAGCGGCGGGAGAGATCATGAACGTTTCCACAGGGGCGTCCTACGACAGCATTCAGGATGCAGTGGATGCCGCCAGCAGCGGTGATGTTATCGAGCTTGCTGCCGGCACCTATGCGCAGGTAGATCCCATCATTATCGAAAAAGCGCTGACCCTGCGCAGCGCCTCCGGTGCGACGGCAGTGATCGCGGCGAGCCCAACCCAGATGACGGCTATTGCTGTCATGTCACCGGGCGTGAGCCTGAAGGGGCTGACCGTTACCGGAGCCTATGGTAAAAGTATCGGCATCGGCTTTGACGAGCCCGCCTTTTTGATGGAGACATCCACCCGCACCTTTTCTCTGTTGGGCTGCACCCTGGAGGGCGGCGGCAGCACCGATACGGCTGTTGAGTTGCGCGGAACGGTTAAAAATGCCGAGATAGTTCTCGACGGCAATACGATCCGAAACTATGAAGATTTCGGCTTGCAGTCGGACTCAGCGGATGAATTCATCGACTCTACGGTCAAGGTTCTGAACAATGATTTTGAAAATGCCGGTGATTACGGGATTGATCTCGATATACCCGCCACCGGCACAGACATTTTCGTCATTGGGAACACGGTCACCGCTGAAAGTGTGGCTATTTACCTGGATGATATTCTGGGGGGGAGCAGCCTGACCATCAAGAATAACAACCTTTCTGGCAAAGATGAAGCCATCTATTTCGGCGATGATATTGTTGACAGCACGGTGCTCATCGAAGGGAATGTCATCGTGTCTGAAGAAGAGGGGATCTACTTTTCCGACGATATCATCGAAGGCACCGTTACCATCAGGGGGAACACCATCACCTGCACAGAATATGAGGGGATTTACTTCTCTTACGACGTTGTAGACAGCGATCTGATCATCAGTGAAAATACCATTGTCTGTGCTGAAGATAGCGGTATTCATTTTGATGAGAATGTGGTTGGCAGCATCGTTACCATCGATGGCAATGTGATCACAGCCAGAGACGGGGTGAACTTCAATGAATATCTCGAGGAAAGCACCCTGACCATGGAAGGCAACACGATCACAATTGGCTACAACGGTCTATATATTTACGAAAATGTTATCTCTACGGTAAACCTGCAACATAACCTTTTCACCATTAAGCCTGCAGCCTATGACGGCTATGGGGTCTGCATCGATTACCAGGAAGACAGCCTCTTTAACTTCCGGAGCAACGTTGTTACCGGCGCCCGGAAAGCCCTTAACCTTTACGACGAGGGCACTGACTCCGAGATCACCATTGCCGGCAACCTTTTCAAAGACAATGAAGTCGGTATTCTCCTTGAATGGGAGGATGAGATTGCCCTGGCCATCGCTTTTAATGCCTTTACCGGAAATGATGATGATATTCTCTTTGACGGTCCCTCCGCTCCCGTTGCGCTACTCAACTGGTGGGGCGCCGCTGCGGGTCCCACAGGCCTGGATCCGGAGATCGCCTTCGATCCCTGGCTGGCGGCGCTTATTGTCGCTCCTGACCAGGCCTCCGGTGTCCTGGGTGAAAAACGCACCATTACCGCCAGGCTGCGGGACAGTGACGGCGATCTAGCTGAAACAGATCTGCTGGCCGTGCGCTTCACCGTCACAGGTGCGCACAGCCTGACCCAGGTTGTGCCCATGGTCAACGGGGTGGCTGCGCTGCAGTATGCGGGCAACCCCGCCGGGGTGGATACCATTGTCGCCGAGGTGCTTTTCGCTGGCGAAGCCGCCGGTCTCAGCGGCCAGACGCAGCTAACCTGGGAAGCCAAGGCGGAGCCAGAACCTGAAGAGCCGGGCAAAGAACTGCCGCGCACCTCGGGTTCGCCGGCCAGTCTGAGCATGCTCGGGATTATTCTCCTGCTTGCCTCCGCTGCAGTCCTGCTGCGCCTCCGCACTGCCGCGGTCAAATAACAGGGGTATTCGCTGCACTGCAGCGGTATGGTAAACAGTTAAAAAAGAATTGGCGCGCTCCGGGTTTCAAGGCCGGGGCGCGCATTTATTGTGCGCCCGACATGGGCGCAGTCTAACGGGTGCAAGTCCCGAGTGCGGGTTTATAGTGCCTTTACATGAAGATTGGGCCCCCGAACTGGAACGTCGGATTGCCGCGATAGAAAAAGGGAGCGAGGAAACGATCCCCTGGGAACTCGTTCGCAACGAAGCCTTGAAGCGCATTGGTTATGGCAATATACGTTGAGTTTGGGGCGGGTGCCCGGTTTGAATTCGATGAAGCTTTCGATTGGTATGCCTATAGCTGCTGACGCATGATATCCAGCGGAGTCTAAAGTGTGAGCCCTGCAACAGGATGCACCGCGAGATACTCGACATTCTGGCACCCTACAAGAGCTACTGCAGCAGAAGTATTGAGGTGGTAGTAGGCGGCTATCTTTGTGTTTATGCTGTCTGGCCTGAAATGTTACTTGCTATAAAATTGCCCGCCAGTTGCGCCGGCCATACAGAATTCGTTCCACGTCTACCTTTGCCTTCTCATCGATTGAGAAAAAGATGATGTAGTTTTTTACGATCAGCTTGCGATAGCCAATTGACGCAAGGCGTTCATCTGCGACAGCAGAGGCCCGGTGGGGCATTTCTTCAAGGCTAACTATTGTCTGTTCCATGGCTTCCAGCATCTCCATGGCCGTCATCGGCGCTGAAAGCTGTGCAGAAATATACCGGACAATCTCCCTCAGGTCGTTTTCGGCAGGCTCCGATATATCGATTCGATATCGGACGGGCGATGGATTCTTATCGTTTTTCATCGGCAATTTCCCTGCGAAGATCCCGCATGACGTCGGCCATCGGACGCTTCTCGCCCTTCCTCACCGCCGATCTTCCTTCATCCAGCAGGCGGTAAAGTTCAAGCTTTCCATTGAGCATTTCATAGGTTTCGATGCTCATGACAGCCAAATCGCCTTGTCCGTTTTTCGTAATAAATACCGGTTCGCGGCTTTCATTGCAAAACTTAGAGATCTCATTGTAATTGTTTCGCAAATCGGTGCTCGATTTAATGTTTGGCATAGGACACCTCCTTCTGATTTATCCTAGAGATATTATATGAGAATTTCCCTAGAATATCAATAGCGGGTGTTGTCCTTATCTTCATTTGTTACCCCTTCTTCACTGGTGTGAGCTTCAATGTTACATTATCAAAGTCTGCTGAATGCTTGCAGCATCACCTGATCTAACTGCTGCTCCGGGGGTAAACCTTTTTGCAATATCAAGCATAGGCTATAGTATTGCATCTCGATATAGCAAAAGTTGTGGCCCGGTGCAGCGCAGACTTTTACAGTCTGCATATTATCCAAAAACCTTGGGGGGGTGAAAAAAATTAGCGGCTTTACTTTTACCTCGGAAACCGTTTTAGGAGGCGGCGTTGCGGAAACCAGCAGCGTATCGCTATCCGTAACAGGAGATCCGCTGTCAGCAGAAAATATGAAGCCTGGAGATAGTGCCGGCACTACGCTCATCGTAACCAATAACGGGACAATTGATGTCCTCTACTATCTTTCGGCTGATTGGGGGGGAAATGATAGCACCACTTCAAGAATGGCCACAATTCTGGCGAACCGGCTGATGGTAACGGTTATCGCTGATCCCGATGAAGCTAATGATGAACTGTATGCCGGCACTCTCGCCGGCTTACTGGATCAGCCTCCGAACGGCCGTGAGCTTGCGTTTGCTGAAACAAACGGTAGTGAAGAGTTGTCGATTGAGATCGAACTGCCCGTCGATGTCACCAACATTGTCCAGGGCCTAAGTATCGATGTCGATTTTGTTTTTGTAGCGGAAGAGCAGTAAGGGACGGCAAACAATTTCAACCACATGGGCGAAGTCTCCCTGCCCATGTGGTTCGCTGCCCGGACAGTTACCTTCATCCATTACCGGGTTACGCCATCCGCTTAATTCCCGGTGAAGATTTGCCGCATCGTAATTTGCTTTCGCTGCCGGGAAGATGGACTGACTGCTGCCGCCCTCGTCTGAATATATGAATCATTCCGACCGCCGCGCAGGAACAGGGGCTCTTCCCGGCGAAACGTTGGTAACAACGAGCTGATCTGGGGGGAGCCTGATGTCCAGAGTTGCCGTGAACGGGATTATTGGTCAGAGGCAGCGCCGATCCCCTGGCGCCTCACCGATGAAAGAAGCGAATAAAATAGGATTCTTTTTTGGAGCCGGAGCCGAAAGATGTTACTGTCTGCCCAGCGGTGCCGGCTATGTCTACGATACTCTCTGCACACGTAAAGAAGAGCTCTATAAGGCTCTCGAGAAATTCTATTCTGGTAGAGTTCTTGAGGGATACGCTAAAAATTATCAAGCCGAATTCCTATTTTACAGCAATCGTCATGCTTACAGGCGTATGATTGAATTATCGACGCGATCAGCCCTGGGCATTAATTATGATAGCAAAGAAACGGATAATAAAGATATTGTTGAGCTTTGCTTTGGTAGCAAGGTTTCATCTGACAAACACAAAACATATAGGGCGATAGTTCAAAAAGCCTATGACAAATACAGGAAATGCCGTAGTCGGGATAGCGAAGTATCGAAGGTGGAAAATTCGATAGACTCGATTCTTAAGGTTTTGTACATGCTGTCTTTAAACGATGCGTTAAAACTAGAAGAAATAAAGGATATTAATGAATTTTGGGAGATAAATAGGAACTTGAAATCAGATCTATATTATCGTTTGTTCGAAGGAGTTGAGAATAAAAAATCGGAGAAAGATGATGTTGGATTTGAGCAATATGATGCTCTGTCCAAAGATGACAAAAACTTTATCGCCTCTTTTGTAAGAAACAACTTAAAGTATTACGGTGTTATCGAGCAGGATTTCTCGACAATCATTAACCCTCAGAGAGCTGGACCCGTAAAATTTTGGAGGCTGGTCAACTATTTCTGGAGCGCTTTTTTCTCCATCTTGAAACCGATGCTCAAACTCAGCTCAAAATATCGGCATCTTGTGGATGATGAAAACCTAAATTATGAGGAGTTGCTGAACACTAGTGTAGATGGCCGGCCTTTTTTGATTGAGGTGCTCCAGCATTTGGTTTCCGACGATTACCTTGAAGAATGTACGAATAAAGTAAAGAAGAAATCCTATTATGCGGTACTTAGAGAAGAATCCAAAAAAGGAAATGTGCCGATAGATTTTGTACTGACTACAAACTACACGCCCTATGTAAAGACGCTTGGCTTGGAGGATAAGAAGAATAATAAATATTGTTATCTGGCCGGATCGGTGTTTCAATTTGAATTTCCGTACGAACTGCGCACAATAGATGTGCGTGACAACGCCAGTGAAATAAAAAGTAGTGACCTGGTCTTTCCTTATATTATGACGCAAGCCCCTGTTAAACCTATTATTGAATCCCGGCTGATCGGCGAATACAGCAAAGCGATTAACCATCTAAACGGATGCGATCTGTTAATTATATTGGGATATAGCTTAGGTGAAAATGACAACCACATAAATTCGCTGTTGCGGGAATATATCACCAAGCCGGGCAGGAAAA
>MTBK01116027.1_pt1 | contig 17502 bp, 17 predicted proteins | sample 1535981 | NCBI WGS metagenome assembly MTBK01 (sample SAMN06109225, study PRJNA356200) | anaerobic digester metagenome | isolation source: biogas reactors fed with pig manure or primary and secondary sludge | place: Spain | collected 2016-06-30 | reverse complement strand
GTCTATCACCGTGGCGACACATGTTCCCGATGAGCAGTCGGTGGAGAACTTGTACCAGGCGGTGTACGCCTCTTCGCGCTGGGCGGCTGCGGCGCTGCTGCCGGTCTTCTGGTCGGCGTGGAAGGTGACCTCGTACCAGCCGTCCCACGGGGGTGCAGGGGCGGCGGACGCGGACGGGGCGCTCAGCAGCGATGCTGCGACCGCCGCGGCGGTCGCAGCGCGCCTCCGGGTCATCGAATGCATACCCCGTTGACGACGCTCCTGCAGCTGGCGCCGGGCGGCGTCGGGTCGATGGTGGGGGAGAACGAGTTGTTCCCGCCGGGAGTCAGTGCCTTCTGCGTCTCAGACACCGTGGCTGACGTCGTCGACGTCGGCGTAGTGGTCGGCGCGGGCCCCTCCTCGGAGCTGCTGCAGCCTGCGGTGAGCGCGCCCATCACCACGAGGGCCGTCGTTCCCCCGGCCAGTGCCAGTCGCCGCATCATGCGAACGTTGCTCATGACTTCTCACCTGCTTCCGGGCGCCGGCCGTGTGCCGGAGGCTCCCCACGTCGGTTCAGCGTAGTACCGCGGACCTCAGGGTGCGGTGAAGCCTTCCCGCTTGTGGGCACCGTCGCAGAACGGCTTCTTGGCGGAGTGGCCGCACCGGCAGAGGTAGCTCTTGCTGGTTTCCTTCACCAGCGTCCCGTCCGCGGCGAGGATGTCCACCTCGCCGACGACCTCGTAGGGTCCGTCTGTCAGCGAGGTGATGGTGATCTTGGAGGGTGAGCCGGTCATGGTTGGGATTCTGCCCCACGGCAGGCGTGGTCACACACCGAGCAGCGTCTCGATCTCGGTTCGGGCGAAGTACAGCAGGAAGCCGGCGGCCACGATCCACAGCAGCGCGCTGATCTCACGGCCGCGGCCCGCGGCGCTGCGCACGATTACCCAGCTGATGAACCCGACCCCGATGCCGTTGGCGATCGAGTACGTCAGCGGCATGACGGCGACGGTGAGGACCACCGGTAACCCGACCGAGAAGTCCGAAATGTCGACATGACGAAGGTGGGAAACCATCATGGCGCCCACGATCACCAGCGCGGCGGCGGCAACTTCGGTCGGTACGATCGAGGCGAGCGGCGTCACGAACATCGCGGCGAGGAACAACGCGCCGGTGACCATGTTCGCCAGGCCGGTGCGGGCGCCCTCGCCGATTCCGGCGCCGGATTCGACGAACACGGTGTTCGACGACGCCGACGCCGCCCCGCCGATCACCGCGCCGGCACCCTCGACGACCAGTGCGGCGGGAAGGCGGGGGAAGTTTCCCCGCTCGTCGGCCAGCCCGGCCTCCCGGGACAGGCCGGTGAGGGTTCCCAGCGCGTCGAAGAAGTTGGCAAAGACCAGCGTGAAGATCAATGCCGTCGCGGCCAGGGTGCCGATCCGGCTGAAGCTACCGAAGCTGACGTCGCCGAGCAGGGACAGATCGGGCAGCGCGAACGGCGAACCGGTGAGTTCCGGGACGGACAACTTCCACCCTCCGGGATGGTCTTTCGCCGGCCCGAGGTGCCAGATCGACTCGATAACCACCGCGAGCACCGTTCCGGACAGCAGTCCGAGCAGGATCGCGCCCCGAACCCGGCGGGCCACCAGCACCCCGGTCAGCAGCAAGGTGACGACGAACACCGCGGTGGGGACGCTGGTGATCGACCCCTTGCCTTCGTCGCCCAGTCCGATGGGTGGGGACCCCACGCCGGTACTGGACACGAAGCCCGCATCGACCAGTCCGATGAAGAGAATGAACAGACCGATGCCGGCGGTGATCGCGATCTTCAACTGCATCGGTACCGCGTCGAACACCAGGCGCCGCAGACCCGAGACCGCAAGGGCGACGATGATCAGGCCGTTGATCACCACCAGCCCCATGGCTTCCGGCCAGGTGACGACGCCGACCACCGCGGTGGCCAGGAACGAGTTGATACCGAGGCCCGCGGCGAAGGCGAACGGCAGTCGGGTGATGAGACCGAACAGCACCGTCATGACGGCCGCGACCAGCGCGGTGACCGCCGACACCGCCGCGAACTGCAGTGTGTTGCCGGCGACGTCCTCGGTTCCGGACAGGATGATCGGGTTCAGCACGATGATGTAGGCCATCGCGATGAAGGTCACCAGACCGCCGCGGGCCTCAGCCCCGACACTCGAGCCGCGCTCGGAGATCTCGAAGAAGCGGTCCAGGCGATTCACGTCTGGAACCTTAAGCCGTTGGGGTCACTTGAGTGGGGCGACCCGAAACCACGGTGTGCACCCGAAGGTCTGGAACGTTGCCATGGTGGCGGTGACCGTCGCGAAGGCCGGTGCGCCGCTGTGTTCGAACATGTCCGAATCCACCACCCGGCCCAGCGCGTCATAGCCGTACCAGTAGCAGCGCCCCATCGGGCCCACGGCGGCTGAGTAGTCCCCGTAGCTGGCCGTGTGCGGAACCGCCCACGAGCCGTCGCCGGTCAACGGCGGCGCTCCGCCCCAGGGGGCGCCGGCTGCGTCCCGGGCCGCCTGGACGCAGGCCGACCAGCCGAATACCCGGGTGCACGAGTTCCAGCCGGCGGACGTGATCAGCGTCGCGTCCGGCTCGGTTCGGACGCCCACCGCGGCGTTGGGACGCCGGGCGGGCGCCGGTGTTCGACGTGCACCGGTGGCCTCGGCGGTGACGTCGGCGCCGCTGTCGACCGGTGTGGGCTTCACCGTGGGGGTGGCGGTTTCTGTGGCGGTCGCGGTTTCTGTGACGGTGGTCGCGGTTTCTGTGACGGTGGTAGTACGTGCCGGTGCCGGTGATATCGCCGCCGGTGGCGCGGAAGCGACGGTCCCCGTGATGGTTGGATCCGAGGACCGCTGGGCTGGTGGGTCCGCATCGGTGCTGCCAAGCACCACCGCGCCGGCAAGCAGACCCAGCGCCGTCGCAGCGGCGACAAATCGCACCGGATTGCGTGGGGGGCGGCCGACCACCACCGGGACGGCCGGGTGGGCTGCGGGGCCGGCCAGCGCCGGAGCGGGACCGGCGGACCGGGTGGCGGCGGGCTGGATCGACGCCGCCCGCAGCGTCGGTGCCGAACTGGTTACCGTCGTCGCCGCTTCGGCGTCCGCCTCCGCTGGTCCGGCAGCTGTCAGGGCATCGACGAACTGCCGGCATGTGGGAAACCGCTGCGCCGGATCCTTCGCCATCGCCCTGCGCATCGGGGCGTCGAGGGCGGCCAGGTCCGGCCGCAGCGCGCTCAGCGTCGGCGGGTCGGCCGTCAGGTGACGGCTGATCGTGACTGCCGGGTGGGAGTGCTGATAGGGCGGTGTTCCGGTCAGGAGGTGGAAAGCCGTTGCGGCAAGCGAGTACTGGTCCGCACGGCCGTCGATCGGACCGTCGGTCAACTGTTCGGGGGCGACGTAGTCAACTGTGCCGAGCGCGGTGTTCGTCGCGGTGAGGCCGTTGACTTCAGTGAGGGACCGGGCGATCCCGAAGTCCGCCAGCATGATTCGGCGCTGAGCGGCAGCGTCGTCGGTCAGCAGAATGTTGGCGGGCTTGACGTCGCGATGCAGAAGGCCGCGACTGTGCGCATGGTCGAGCGCGGAGGCGACCGCGGAGAGCAGACCCAGCGCCTCCACGGGCGGCATCCCCGCGGGATACCGGCTGCGCATCATTGCGGCGGCGTCCGGTCCATCGACATAGTCGAACGAAATCCACAACTGCCCCTGGTATTCCCCGCGGTCGTGGACGCCCACGACATGGGGGTGGAACAAAGCGGCCGCCAGACTCGCCTCGCGACTGAACCGCTCCCGGAACTCGGCGTCGGCGCAGATGCCCGACGACAGAATCTTCACCGCGTCGCGACGCGGCAGCCTGGGATGTTCGGCCAGATAGACCTCACCCATTCCCCCCGACCCCAGCAGGCGGATGATCCGGTACCCCGCAAAGGTCGCGCCCTTATTCAGCGCCATGGTCGGGACGCTACTGCGACCCCCCGACAGGAACGTCTGACAGAAAAACCCGAAGGATTCCCAGAAGCCGGGCTTACCGCAGCGGTGTCGGCTCCACCACGCCCACTTCGGCGGGTTCGGCGACGGCGGCGGGCAGGAACTTCTCGATCCCGAAGACGAACAGTGCGCCGCCGATGACGCCTCCGATCAGGGGCGCGACGATCGGCACCCAGAAGTACAGGTCGTTTCCATTCGTCGAGTACCAGGCGTCCTGGTAGCCGGTGATCCAGGAGACGAGTCGCGGGGCGAAGTCCCGTGCCGGGTTGATCGCGTAGCCGGCGTTGGCGCCCCAGCCCAGACCGATGCCGACGACCAGCAGTCCGATGATCAGCGGCCCGATGTTCGACAGCGGCGGGTTGTTGACCGCACTGGTCAGGGCGAAGATCACCATGACCAGGATCGCGGTGCCGATGATCTGGTCGAAGAATGCGGTGAACGTCGTCACGCCGATGTCGGGAGATGTGGAGAAGATGCCCTGGGTGGCCTTGGTGTGGCCTGGATCCACCCGGTTGATCGCATCGGAGTACGTGAAACGCACGAGCAGGGCGCCGACGAAAGCGCCCGCGCACTGTGCGCCGATATAGGGGAGCACCTTTCGCACCGGGAAGCCTTTGAAGGTCGCCAGTGCCACCGTGACGGCGGGATTGAGGTGGGCGCCGGACAGCCGTCCGGCGACGTAGACCGCCATCGCCACGCCAAGTCCCCAACCCCAGGCGATCGAGTTGTAGTCGCCGGTCGCACCCGTCGTGGTCGGGAACCCCCCGGTGACCACCTGGGCCACCACTCCCACCCCGAACAGGATGAGGATCATCGTCCCGAAGAACTCAGCGGAGACCTCGCCCAGCAGTGGGGGCTGTTTCGCCGGTGCTGACACTGTTCGCCGCCTTTCGCCACAAAGATGTCCCGACATCGATGTCCCGCAAACTAGCAACGACGCGCCGGCTGAGAGCCGGTTTCGCCGAAGCTCAGCCGGCGCAGCGCGGTGCGGAACGCAGGGTTCGGGTCGGCTCCGGGCAGTACATTCCGCACATCCTGCAGCGCCTCCGCGGTACTCACACCGCGCAGCCGTGATCCGTAGAGTGCTGCGACAGTAGGGGTACGGCTGTGGGCTCCGACGCAGTGCAGCAGCACGGTGCGGCCCTGTCCGCGCAGCCATTCGACGGCGCGGGCCGTCTCGGTCAGGACGAACTCCAGGTGCGGGTTGTCCTCGAGACCGGGCCTGTCGATAAGTCGCACCTCGACGTGGGGCATATCCGTGCGGATGTCCCGGTCGGCCAGGCGGCACATCGAGACGACGGCGTCGACCCCGGCCGGAAGGCGGCGAAGCGCGCCGACACCGCCGAGAATCACCTGCTCGTCGTAGGGATGCCGCACCGCCGTGTCGGTCTCCGATCCCCGGTAGGCGCCCTCGAAGCCGTCCGGTATGCCCCGGCGGGCGACCTCGGACGCCAGCGTCACCAGGTCGCGGGCGCGGGCCCGCGGCCACCCGTGCAGTCGTGCGCGCCATTGCAGCGGGACCGCCGACGCTCCGTAGGCCGCCCCGAGCAGCCCGCCGGCGATCGCAGCGACCGTGTCGGCATCCCGGCCTCCGCGCACCGCCGCCTCCAGCGCCAGTCGCATCCGATCGGCCCGGAATACGCCGGCGGCCGGATTCTCCGCCGGCTCCGGAGTGTGATGGATGGCCGACCAGGCGCCCTGCAGGGCCTGCACCACGTAACCGTTGTGGGGAAAGTCGGCCGGCTCGCGGCGTTCGGCTTCGGCGATGCGGTCCTGCCAGTAGTCGCGGCTGTCGTCGCTGAGGTGCCGCAGGCCGACCCGCACGTCGATGGCGCCGCTGAGCACCGCGTGGCGGATCGCACTGCACCACAGCACGCAGGCATCTGCGGCCAGCGGATCGTGATGGGTGAGACCGCTGATCGCGCGGGCCGCCTGCACCATGTCTCGCTCGCCGGCCTGTTCGCCGGCCTGTTCGCCGGTCTTGCCGGCCAGGAGGTAGGCGAGCGCGACCGGTGCCGTTCGCATCAACGAACCGTTACCTGCGGTGCGGCCGGTCCGCGCGTGCAGGCCGGCAGCCGCCCGCCGGGCAGCGACCGCGGTGATAGCGCCCTGCGAGGCGACCTCAGAGAGCACCGCTGCGGTCTGGATGCCCACGTCCTTGGCGCTCAGCGACCATTCCCGCCAGCGCGCTACGACAGCGTCCTGAATCGAATCCGCGCGCAGGTCACCACCCCGGGCGGCGGCCTCCGCGATCGCCACCGCCATCGCGGTGTCGTCAGTCCACTCACCCGGACTCCACGGGCCGCCGCCGGTCATGGCCACCTCCGTACCGGCGGGCAGCGGAGGGCCGAACTCATAGGGCGCTCCCAGCGCGTCCCCGGCTGCGGTACCCAGCAGGACCCCCTCGATGCGATCATGCAGTGCTGACATTGACATCCCCCATTCCTCTGACCAACAATCTAACTCAAGATTGAGATAAATCAGTGCTACACCTGGGGTGTGACATGAGCGATCGCGGGCCTGGCGCGTCGGGCGATCGGGCGCTCACCGATTACCCGCGTCCATCGGTGGCGGTGGACACCGCCGTGCTCACCTATCGGCCGGCGGTGGGATTGCTGGTCCTTCAGGTCCGGCGCGACCCCGGACCCGGCTGGGCGCTACCAGGGACCTTTCTGCGTGAGCGGGAAACCCTGGACCATGCGGTGCGCCGCTCGCTGCGGGAGAAGGCTGACGTCCGCGGTGTCGGCCCTCGTCAGTTGCACGTTTTCGACCGGCCCGGGCGCGACGATCGGGGATGGGTGCTCTCCGTCGGGCATGTGGCCGTCGTCCCGGTCGAACTGCTCGCCGGCCGGTTTCCGGACACAACCCGGTTGATGCCGGCCGCCGCTCCGGGTCGCCTGGCGTTCGACCACCAGGACATCATCGGGCTGGCGCTGGAGGACCTCCGGTCCCGGTACCGGGACCGGCCCGACCCCGACCGGCTGCTCGGTGAGGTCTTCACGCTGCGACAGCTGCGGCAGGTGCACGAGGCGGTAGCCGGTGCGCCGATCACGGCCGACAAGCTCGATACTTTCCGCAGGCGGATGCAGCAAAAATTGGTACGGGTCCCTGCCGGTCCGGTCCGCACGGACGGTCGCGGCCGTCCGGCGCAGTTGTTCGGCCGCCACGAAGCTCAGGCGTGACCGCCCGCCGCGCGTCAGGTGCTACAACCGTGGAATGGCTGCAGGCAACGCGGGCCGCGGGCGCCGTCGGCGGGCGGGAGCGATGCTGGCGGTGTTCGTCGTCGCCGCGGTGGCGGGTGTGCTGATCTGGCAGGAGCGCGCCGACTCGGGCCGGCTCGCCGGGCCGTCGCCCACCTGGCGGGCGGAGCCGACCGCCTCGGAACCGTCGGCATCGAGTGCGCCTGGCCCCGCCGCGGGCAACGGCCGCTTCGACTCGGCCCGCCGGCAACTCGGCCAGTTGGCGGTCCGGGGCTGGGACCGCACCTCGGACTTTCGGCGATACCAGTTCGGGCCGGCCTGGAGCGACGACGTCAATGTGGAGTTCGGGCACAACGGCTGCAACACCCGGGATGACATCCTCCGGCGCGACCTCACGAACCTGGTGGTGCGACCGGGCACCTGCTTTGCCCAGAGTGGCACGCTGATCGATCCGTACACCGCCGCCACCATCGAATTCGTACGCGGACCGAAGACCTCCGACAGCATCGAGATCGACCACGTGGTGTCGCTGGCCGACGCCTGGTACAAGGGTGCCCGGGCCTGGGACTCCCAGCGCCGACGGGATTTCGCCAACGATCCGCGAAACCTGCTCGCGGTCAGTCCAAAAGCCAACTTCGACAAAGCGTTTCGAGATGCTGCCTCTTGGCTGCCGCCCGACGAAGCATTCCGGTGCGAGTTCGTCGCGCGTCAGATCGAGGTCAAGACCGCCTACGGTCTGTGGCTGTCGGCCAAGGAGAAGGCGGCGCTCGAAGACGTGCTCGAGCACTGCTAGCCGTTGTGCGAAATCTCCTGCAGCCGTTCGGATATCCGCTGCAGGATCTCGTCATCATCGGAGAGTCGCAACTGCACTGGGGCGAGTTGCACGTCGCCGGTGGCGTAGCGCGCCACGTCGGCCATCTCGGCAACCCGATCGCTGAACTCCTCGATGAATGCAGTGAACCCGTCCAGGGGAACCGCGGTGAGCAGGGCGAAGTCGCGTTGAAGCTCGCGGCAGTCATCGGGTACCCGCACCGCGCGGCAGCGTTCTGACAGGGACAGCAGGCGGTCGTGATAGTCCATCAGCCGGTGGGCCGCGTGCACGACGCCGTTGGCGTCGGCCGAGTCGCCGTCGTGTGGAGTCCCGAACACCTCCTGGAAAGCCGCACTCGACATGACGTCGTCAATCTGACCGATCAGGTCGCCCAGTTCCGAGAGCTGTGCGGCGAAGAACACCGCGGCCTCGGTATCCGTCCTGAACACCGGCCCGCTGGGTTGGGCGAATCCCATCCGTGCGTCCCGTATTCGGCCAATCACAGCCGCCCGTCGCTGGACGAGCACCGAGACGAACGCGGCGTACCGCCACGAGGGCAGCCGATCGGCCAGCAGCGCTATAAGTTCCTTCTCGGTGTGCACTATCTCAGCGACCGGCAAGTCCGGCCCGGGTGGCTTCGCGGGCGTAGCGGAATACGACGGCGGCGCCACCGCGCGCATCAGATCTGCGGCCTCCTGACCGTAGACGCCGCGGGCATCACCCCGGGCTGCCCAGCGGTGCTGCTGCTCGGCGCGCTCTCGTACCGCCTTCTGGCGGTCCTGATGCCTGCCGAGCATCCGACGGACCGGAGGCAGGAGCAGGAGGCCGGCTCCGAGTGCCGAGGCGAGTCCGATAACGACGGGAAGGGGACCCAGCGCCGAAGCGAGAAGCACGACCGCGGTCCCGGTGACGAATCCGACGACCGCGGCTGTTGTCAGCCGCCGCCACGTCCACTCCCCGGAACCCATGCGGTCAACGTAGGCCGGGCGACCGACATGTGGATGTCGCCGCCATGTCGGATGCCTTGGTTATGTTGCCCAACGCTCCTCAGATGAGGCAGCCAAGCAAACGAGGGGGTACTCATGACACAGCCGGCAGCGGGTTGGTATCCGGATCCATCCGATCCGAGCCGCCAACGATATTTCGACGGCAAGACCTGGACCGACAACTACGCGCCGTTCGGCCCACCGACACAGGCCGTTCGGACTGCGCCCAAGTCGGGCATGCCGCGCGGCCTGAAGATCGGCCTCGTCGTGGGTGCGGCGGTCCTGGTTCTGGTAGGCATCGTGAACAGGGGCGATGACGAGAAGGCCGCCGAGAGCCGGTCAGGAGCGACGGCCAAGTCCGTTCCCTCCTTTGCTCCCTCTGCTCCCTCGGCGGCCGCTCCACGGCCGGCGAGAGACGTGGATGTGCCCGCACCGGCCGGTTCAGCGGTTCGGGACGGCAAGTTCGAGTTCCAGGTCCTGGGCGTCGAGCGTGGGGCGACGTCCATCGACGATGCGTTCGGCCCCGAGATCGCCAAGGGAGAGTTCTTCACCGTCAGAATCCGGGTGACCAACGTCGGGGATGACGCCCGCAGCTTCTCTGCCACCAACCAGAAGCTGATCATCAGCGGAAACGAGTACGAAGCCACCAGTTTCATGGACAACGGTTGGATGGAGGACATCAACCCCGGACTCGGCATCGACACTCAGGTGACGTTCGATATCCCGAAGGGCGCGGTGCCAACGGCCATCGAGTTTCACGACTCGATGTTCTCGGGAGGAGCCTCAGTCACGCTGTAGGGCTTCGCGCCGCGGGCCGGCGGCGCGCAACCCGGCTCCGCTGGGCCCATGCGCGATTGGCGTTTCGCATGGGCCCAGCGGAGGTTCAGTCCTCTTTGCGGATCAGGCGCTGCAACGCGACCCGGTCGGGTTCGAGCAGTTCGGCGATCCGGTCGGCGTTGACATCGGCGACGATGATCTCCCCGACATCCTTGTTGACGCCCTTGAAGATTCCGTGCCCCTTCATCTTGTCGGCCTGATAGACGTTGTCCTCGGTCGGGGTGACGTAGTACACGGCGTCGGCCTTGAACCGGTGCACCAGCCATAGATGCACCAACGTCATCAGCCGCTTCTGCCGCATCTTCGCCGAGTAGGTGTTCTGGTCGCGCACCGTCAGAATGCTGCGGCCATGTCGGTCCTTGATCGGGTCGAACAGCACATCGGCCAGCTTCTCGCCGTCCTTGTCCCCGAAGATCGCCAGTTCCAGCACATCCGAGCCGGACCGGCGTGGCCGCAATTGGGCCCGCAGCCGCTCGCCGAGTTGGTAGTGCTCGCTCCACAGCGCCAGCCAGTCCTCCAGCAGCTTCTTGGGAACCTCGGTCTGCACCAGGTGCTGCACCTGGGTGGAGCCCTTGCCCATGGCCTTGGTGGTGGCGGTGCGACCGGAGGAGGCCGCCAGGGCTGCGTCGCTGCGCGGCCCTCCGACGAGGGTCTGCGGCGTGCGGTAGGGGGACTCGATGAGCCGCATCTTCCGCTGCAGACGGGCCAGGGCCAGCATGCCGTCCTGGCGCAGTGCGGTGGCGAATTCCTCGGCGGCGACGCCGTCGATCTGGTGCCCGCCGTAGGTCATGAAGTTGAAGACGAAGCCCATCTTCCCGATCTCCTCGGGGAAGGCGCGCATCTCGTCGTCGCTCATACCCGTGGTGTCCCAGTTGAACGAGGGGGAGAGGTTGTAGGCCAGCATCTTGTCCGGGTAGACGGCGTGAATCGCCTCGGCGAACTCGCGGGCGTCGGCCAGATCTGCGGTCTTGGTCTCCATCCACAGCACATCCGCGAACGGCGCAGCGGCAAGGGACTTGGCGATGGCATAGGGGATGCCGCCGCGAACCTGGTAGTAGCCCTCGGAGGTCTTCGCGCGATCGCAGTCCCACGCTGCTTCGACCCCGAGTTCTCTGGCCTTGTTCTGGGCGGCGTAGAGCGAGGCGGTCTTGGCGAACTCCAGCCACTCGGCTGCCTTCATCGCCAGAGCCTCACCCTCGGACTCCTTGAACCGCAGCACCTCGGCGACCGCGTTGCCGAAGGTGTCCAGACCGGCTTCGTCCTGCCAGGCGTCGACGAACTGCGACTCCACCCGGTCGAAGAGTGCGTCCAGCGACCCGGTGCGGTCCTTCTGCCACGCCGCGGCGGCCTCGTCGATCACCGTGGTGAGGCCGCGCTTGGCCAGCCAGGCGTCGGCGACCGCGTACTCGTCGTGGGGCAGCGCATAGAGAAGGTGCCCGTTGAGTTCGGAGACACCCTGGTCGTGGAACCGCCGCATCATCGCCAGGAAGCACGATTTGTACGGCGGGACTTCGAGATTGGTGACTCCGAGCAGGAACGGCTGATCGCGCTCGTCGGAACGTCCGTCGAGCAGATTGGCCGCCTCGGCGTCGGTCCGGGCCACGATGATCCCGGGGACGTTCATGATGTCGAGTTGGAAGCGGGCCGTATTGAGCCGTTTGATCTGCTCGTCGGAGGGCACCAGGACCTTGCCGCCCTGGTGGCCGCACTTCTTGGTCCCCGGTCGCTGGTCCTCGATGTGATAGCCGGTCACGCCGGCCTCGACGAAACGGCGAATCAGGTTGCGCACGTGTGGATCTCCACCGTGCCCGGTGTCGGCGTCGGCGATGATGAACGGCCGGTAGTCGACGGGTGGGACCGCCGCGCGTTGTTCTTCGGTCATCTGCAGACGCAGGAACTGCTGGTTGCGGTCAGCGGTGAGCAGGGCCCGGACCAGACCGGCGGCCTCGTCGGGGACCTGGCTCAGCGGGTAACTCGCCAGGTCCGGGCCGGGATCCTCGGTCGTTGATCCCTTGGCCGAGGTCGCCCAACCGCCCAGATAGATGCCTTCGATCCCACAACGCTTCATCGTGACCGCCTGGCCCGGCGAGTACGGGCCGAAAGTGGTGATCGACTTCTTCTCCGCGAACAGTTCACGGAGGCGGGCGTAGAAGGCGGTGGCGGCTTCGCGGGCCACCGTGTAGTCGACGCCGATGGTGCCGCGCTGCTCGGCCACCTGCCGGGCGGTGTAGAGGCGGGTGATTCCCGCGAATCGCGGACTGTCGAAATACTGCTGGATGGCGGCGACCTGCGCGGAGAACCCGTCGCCGGTCGATGTGTTCGCGTCGCTGGTGGTCATATCGTCACGCTCCTCGTCGAGCCCCGGTGGACACCGGTCCTGGCCGGCCGTCGCTGCGGCCGGCCAGAACCCGCTACTAGTGCCATCTAAGCCCCTCGACGCCGGTTTGCGGCGAGCGGGGTGGGGCCTCCGCGGGGACTGTCAGGACCCGGCGGGAGCCTCGGTGACAGGCGCCACGCCGTCCGTCGGTTGGCCCCCGGCGGCCGGTGCGGCCTGGGGGTCGACCGCTCCGGGGGCCGCCGCTCCTGGGTCCGCGATGTTCACCGGCGCTTCGGGCGCCGGCATATCGGGCGCCGGCATATCGAGGGCCGGCGGCTCGGCGCCGGGGGCGAGTGGTGGTGCGGCCTCGGGGCCGGAGCCGGGTTCGATCGTGATGTCGACAACGGGGGCCGGACCGGGGACGGCCGCCGCCGGGCCTGCCACCACATCGGTGAGGGCTGGGCCGGGGTCTGCCGGGCCGGGGAGAGCGTCGGCGGGAGCCGGTACGCCGTCACCCGGGGCCGCTTCGATGTTCATCTCCTGCGCCGCGACGGGCAGGTACATGTGCCGGGTGAACTGCGGCTGATAGGCCCCGCCGCCGCCGACCCGCACGCCCGATCCGCTCTCGCCGCTGGAGACCGGGGTGCCGTCGGGCAGGGTGACCGCCGCGTGGCCGCCGTTCCATCCGATCACCACCGAATCGGGTGCGCTGCCGTAGTGGAAACCGCGGGCCAACAGAGCCGACTCCATGTTGCCGGTGTGGAACCGGCTGCCGTAGGCCGGACGGCCGGAGGCCACGTTGGCGACCCAGGAGGCCAGCCCGGAGCAGTCGGTTCCGGCCGGGGAGTCGCCACCGGGGATGTAGGGGGTCCCGGACACCTGACCGATCAAGGACATCAATGCTGCGAGTGCAAACATGGAATTGACCATAAGCACGGATATGTGAATTCGCCAAAGCTTTGTGGCGCGGCTCACTATTCGCAAACTTTCCATATTCGCTGGTGAGAGACTTGGGGCGATGTGGTGAAAAGTCATTTTGATACAGAGTCGAGACTCGTAAAAGGGTTTTCTTGCAGGGCATTTGCATTTGTTGGTGACTATATTGTTACGCAATGGGATCCGCTGCCGGTGAAATCCGTGCGGCCCGAATGCGCGGTTGCCGGACACGACGTCGGGGTCGACGTAAGGTGCACGTCCGTTTATGTGATCCGACGCACACTGGAATGCGAATGTGGTGCAGGATAACGGCATGGATGAATACCGGTGGTCCCCCCTCGGCGACCTCGATTACTGGCTGGGCGGGTAGCGCGATGCGCGTGCTGGTTCAGCGGGTGACGGCGGCATCGGTGTCGGTCGACGGAGTCATCGTGGGAGAGATTCAGCCACAGTCCCAGGGGCTGCTGGCCTTGGTGGGAATTACCCACACCGACGATCCGGTGACTGCCCGTCGGATGGCCGAGAAGTTGTGGTGGCTGAGGATTCTGGACGGCGAGACCTCGGCGGCGGACGCCGGCGCGCCGATTCTGGTGGTCAGTCAGTTCACGCTGTACGCCAACACCGTGAAAGGCCGGCGGCCGTCGTGGAACGCCGCGGCACCGGCCGGGGTGGCCGAACCGTTGGTGGAGAGCTTCGCCGAAGCCCTGCGATCACTGGGCGCAGATGTCCAGACCGGAATCTTCGGGGCGCATATGAGCATCGCACTGGTCAACGACGGCCCGGTGACGCTGCTGCTGGAGGGGTGAGATCGCAACAATCCGAGCACGCCGACCGTCGAAGTCTGATTTGTTACCGGTATGCGCCCCGGAGTCCACCTTGGCTGGGCAGACTGATGTCTCTCATGCACACGCACACCTTCGTCACCTACGAGGAATTCGGTCGACGGTTCTTTGAGTTCGCGGTCACCGAAGAGCGTGTTGCCGCCGCGTTCGCACAGATCGCCGGCAACTCTTTCGAGATGGGGCCGATGTCCCAGGGGCCGGGGGGACTGGCCAAGATCAGCGCGAATGTCAAAATCCAGCAGCCACATGTGCGGCGCACGCTCGGCGAGACCATCACGTTCGCGGTCCGCATCCCTCTGGAAATCGAACTGACCGTCGATCTGTGGCTGGACCGGCCGCGGTTCATCGTCGACGGCGATATCGCACTGCGGGCCACCGCCCGCGCCGCCGAGCCGCTGATGATCGTCATCGACGTCGCTAAGCCGCGGCCCTCGGACATCGCCGTGCATGTGACGTCGAAATCGCTCCGCGGCGAGATCGTCCGCATCATCGGTGGTGTCGACGCGGAGATCCGCCGCTTCATCGCCGCGCATGTCGCCGGCGAGATCGACAGCCCCGGATCGCAGCAGGCCAAGATCATTGACGTGGCCGAGCAGGTGGCGTCGGCCTGGGACATGTACTGAGCGTCGATGATGTTTGAACCTTGGCGATCACCGATCGTCGACATCGCCGGACCGTTGCAGGCCGGCTAGAGGTCCAGCGTCAGGTTCTCCCCGGCCGGCGCCCTCGATACGCAGGTGAGCATCACTCCGGCATCCCGTTCCGGGCCGGTGAGCAGGGTGTCACGATGCGCCACTGTGCCGGCCAGCACCCGGGTGCGGCAGGTTCCGCAGAATCCCTGCTGACACGAATACGGCGCTGGAACTCCGGCCCTTCGCAAAGCTGCCAGCAGGGTCTCGCCCGCTCCGACCTCGGCGGTCGATCCGGTGGACCGAACCGTGACGGTGAACGGTGCGCCATCGGTGACCGGTGGCGCGGCGAACCGTTCGAAATGCAACTCGACGTCGTCGCGGCCGACCAGACAAGACCGGATCATCGTGATCATCTCGGCCGGTCCGCACGCGTACACCGCTGTGCTGCCTGAACAGCCTCCCAGCAGGTCAGCGGCATCAGGAACGCCGGCGGTGTCGTCGGTGCGGATCTCGATCCTGTCGCCGAATCGGCCGACCTCGTCGAGGAAGGGGATGCTCTCAAGGCTGCGGCCGACATAGATCATCGACCACTCCACACCCAGGTTTTCCGCCATGGCCAGCATCGGCAGGATCGGCGTGATACCGATGCCGCCGGCGATGAACCGCAGCCGTCGGGCGGGGGATCCGTAGCCCGGTACCGCCAACGGAAAGGCGTTACGCGGTCCGCCGGTGGTGACGATGGAGCCGACGGGCAGCGCGTCGTGCACCTCGACGGACCCGCCGCCCCCGTCGGGAATACGGCGGACCGCGATCCGGTAGCAGCGGCGCTGCGCCGGGTCGCCGCACAGCGAGTACTGCCGGACCCGACCGCTGGGGAGGTGGATGTCGAGGTGCGCCCCCGGATGCCAGGGTGGCAGGTCGGTGCCGTCGGCGGCGGCCAGTGTCAGGGCGACGACGTTCTCATCCCGGGCCACCATCTCCCGTCCGGCTACCCGCAGCGTCAGGGTGTGATCGCGGGTGGGCGGCGGGAGCGGGCGTCGCAGTGATCCGGTCACCGCCCACAGGCCGGTGACCGCCGTGCCGGCGAGGCGCAGCGCGGGCAGCACCATTTACAGGTGCGCGGCGCGGGCGGCGGGGGACCCGGCCAGGTAGGCAACCGCCTGGGCTGTCGAGCCGACATCGGCCGGTGAGTAGCCGGGGCGGAAGTACGCCAGGGTGGTGGATCCGAACAGGGTCCGGTAGGTGGGCAGCAGCCGCAGCCTCGAGTCCTGCATCCGGAGTCGCTGCATCCGCCACCAGCTCATCCGGAGTTCCGGGTCCCGGCGGCATAGGTAATAGGTTGAGCGTTCGAAGAAGGAGTACATCAGCGTCATGGCCATCGTCATTGCCCGGATCCGGGTCAGGTAGCTGTCGTCGAAATAGGTGGCCACATCGTGGGCGACGCAGCGGTGCTCGACTTCTTCACTGCCGTGCCAGCGGAACAAGTCGACCATGGTCGGGTCGGCACCGAAGTCATCCCAGGCGCTGTTGAGGGCGAAGTCGCCGAGCACTGCGGTGTAGTGCTCGATCGCCGCGATCAGCCAGAGGCGCTCGCAGAGGTGATTGAACCGCCGCTTCGGGTCGGCAGAGGTGCTCGGCGCCAGTACCTTTCCGACGATGTACTCGACCTGGTCGAGGATCGGCCGCGGATCGACCCCCTGGCGCTCCATGAACTCGTGCAGGGCGCGCTCATGGGTGTCGGCGTGCACCGCCTCCTGCCCGATGAAACCGCGCATGTCCTCGGCGAGCCGTTCGTCTTTGACCAGCGGGAGCGCCTCGCTGAAGGTGGCGACGAACCATCGCTCGGCGGCCGGCAGCACGACGTTGAGCAGGCTGACCATATGAGAGGCCACCGGATGGCCGGGAATCCAGTGCAGCGGCGACTCGGTGACGTCGAACGCCACCTTGCGGGCTTGAATCTGAACGGGACCGGGATCGATCTCCCGGTCGAAACGGCGCGGCCGAGTCACATGGTGAGTCTAGAGCGTCCCGCCGGCGGACTGAAGGCCCTCAGCCGACCCGCGTCGGAACCACCGTCACCACACCGGGGGCTCCCGGGGTGGGCCGGGTGCCGGCGTCGGGGCTCTGGGCGCCACTGGTTGGCGAGTTGGCCACCGAAGTGGCGACCGGGTAGTCGGGTTGGGCTTCGGCGGTGCAGTCGAGCATCAACTGGATCTTTCCGGTGCTGAGTATCTTCTCGCTGCTCACGACGCACTGGGACTGCGGCACATCGCTGCCCACCGACCCGCCGAACGTGGTCGGCACGCCCTGGGCGCGCAGGATCGCCACCGCCTTGGCGTAAGGCTCACCCACCACGTTGTAGGTGCTGTTGGAGGCCGGGTCGGCGGTGCTGGCGGCCATGCCGAGCGCACCCAGTGCCGTTACCGACGCCACCGCGCCCGCGACGGCGGTGATCTTCGCGGCCATGAACTTTCTCACGAACGACCTTCCTGTCCTGCGACGACCCTAGCGCAGCGGATGCCCGGGAACCTTGTCAGCTGTGTATCGGCACCGGGTGGCCGGACGTTTCAGGCCGGACGTTTCCGGCCGGACGTTTCAGGCCGGACGTTTCAGGCCGGACGTTTCAGGCCGGACGTTTCAGGCCGAACATTTCAGAAAGACTCCCGCAACCGCTCCTGCTCGAGGACCGCCTCGAGGTCGGACAGCCGATTCATCGAGGACACGGCGCGGGCGGTGCGCATGTTGGCGGCCAGACGGTCGCGGTGCCGATGGGTGAAAGCCCAGTAACCGGCGGTGAAGGGGCAGGCGTCCTCCCCGAGTCGCTTCTTCGGGTCGTAGCGGCAGCCGCGGCAATGGTCGCTCATCGTGTTGAGGTAGGCCCCGCCGGAGGTGTAGGGCTTGGTGGCCATCCGCCCGCCGTCGGCGTGCTGGCTCATGCCCAGCACGTTGGCC
>MTBK01082277.1_pt1 | contig 17509 bp, 14 predicted proteins | sample 1535981 | NCBI WGS metagenome assembly MTBK01 (sample SAMN06109225, study PRJNA356200) | anaerobic digester metagenome | isolation source: biogas reactors fed with pig manure or primary and secondary sludge | place: Spain | collected 2016-06-30 | reverse complement strand
AAAGAAGAGGGAGAGTTTTATACACCAGCTTGTCTTGTTGAATTGATTGCAGAGCTAATAGAACCATATAGTGGGACAGTTTACGATCCCTGTTGTGGATCTGGAGGTATGTTTGTTCAATCTATGAAGTTTGTAGAAAGACATTATGGCAATAAATTAAAGGTTTCTATAGTCGGTCAAGAGAAAAATCCAGATACCAGGCGATTAGCAAAAATGAATCTAGCTATAAGAGGGATTGCTTATGATTTAGGAGAAAAAGCCACTGGTGAGAGTTCAACATTTGTAGATGATCAGCATTTAAATAGAAAAGTTGATTATATAATGGCAAATCCACCATTTAATTTAAAAGATTGGCGAGGAGATAATGAATTATTAACTGATCCACGCTGGCATGGCTACGAAACACCACCAAAGTCAAATGCTAACTATGCTTGGATACTTCATATGTTATCTAAATTAGATGTAACAAATGGTATCGCTGGATTTTTACTTGCTAATGGAGCTTTAAACTCAGATGGTGTTGAGTATGAAATAAGAAAAAAACTTATAGAAAATGATAAAATAGAAGCAATTATAGTTTTGCCAAGGGATATGTTTTATACAACAGATATATCTGTGACTCTATGGATTATGAATAATAATAAAAAGGCAAGGACTTTAAATGATAGACAAGTTAAAGATAGAACAAATGAAATATTGTTTATAGACTTACGTACTTGGAATGAAAATATTGCAGAATATGATATATCTAAAAGAAGTAAAAAAAGAAAGACTATTTTAACAGATGAACAAATAGATAGGATAAAGAATCTTTATTTTTCATGGCAAACAGGTCAAGGATATAATGATATTCCTGAACTTTGTAAATCTGCAAGTTTAAAGGAAATCAGGGAGGCTAATTATTCTCTTGCCCCAAGTAAATATGTTGAGTTTGTAGATAGAGATTTAGATATAGATTATGAAAAAGAAATAAAACGTATTGTTAAAAAAATGGAGATAGCCCTTTTAGAAGAAAAAAGGACAGTTTCAATATTAGAAGAGGCTATCAGGGAGGTGAATTGATGATTTTACAAAAGTCTGTAGGAGAACTAATAAAATATGTCGATGAAAGAAATAAGGATGGACAAATTAGAAAATTTTACGGTATTAACATTAACAAGGAGTTTATGCCGACCGTTGCAAATGTTGATAATGTGGATGCTACAAAATATAAGGTGGTTAAAAAAAATCGTTTTGTGTTTAGTGGTATGCAGACAGGAAGAGATAAAACAATACGAATAGCTTTGTTTCAAGATGATGAACCTATAATTGTTTCACCAGCATATACAACATTTGAAATAAAAGATGAGAATATCATACTACCAGAATATTTCTTTATGTTATTTTTAAGTAATGAAAGTGACAGATATGGATGGTTTATAAGCGATAGCAGTGTTAGGGCAAATCTTGATCTAAGTAGATTTGAAGAAATAATTTTTCAAATCCCTCCTATTGAAATACAAAAAAAATATATAAAGATATATAGGGCTATCTATAGAGTTGAAGAATTAAATTTAAAAATCAAGGATATTTGCCCAGTTTTAATAAAAGGCTCACTTGAGGAGGTGGCTAAAAGTGAAAAAGTTTGATGAAGAGCAGCTAGAACTTGCAATAATAGATTTATTCACTAAGCAGGATTATATTCATCAAGAAGGGGAAGAGTTACATCGTAAATATGATGAGGTGATAATTGAAGAGGACTTATCTAGTTTTTTATCTTCAAAGTATGCTGAATTAACTAAAACAGAATTGGAGAAGACAATTAATAAAATTAAGCATATTTCCACCTACCCCCTTTATTCCTCTAATAGACAGGCATTCTTTTTAATAAACGAAGGCTTTGATTTAAGCCGGGATGATAACAATAAAATGCCATTACACATTGACTTTATTGATTTTGAAACTCCAACTAACAATATTTTTAAGGTTGTAAATCAAATTACTATCTCTGGAACAAGAGATCGTAGGCCAGATATGATAATCTTCATTAATGGAATTCCCATGGCGATTTTTGAATTTAAAACTGCTATTAGAGAAGATACAACTATTTATGATGCATGGGAACAAATTCATATGCGTTATAACAGGGATATACCTAACCTAACTAAATATTGCTTTTTATCTGTATTATCAGATGGTGCTAATACAAAAATGGGTAGTATTTTCACTCCGTATGAATATTATTACTCATGGAATAAAGCCAATGAAGAAGAAAAAGTTTCAAATGGAATTTCTGCCTTGCTTACCATGATAAAAGGAGTATTCACTAAAGAAAGGCTAATTAGTATATTGCGTGATTTTATCTACTATCCTGATGATGAAAGTAAAGAATTGGCCATTGTTACTAGGTATCCTCAATATTTTGCAGCCAATAAAATGCTAGAAAATATAAAGAGACATCTAAAACCAGAGGGTGATGGTAAGGGTGGTACATATTTTGGAGCAACAGGAAGTGGTAAAACTTATGCCATGCTATTCTTATCAAGAATGCTCGCAACTCATTATAGGGATGTTTTTGATGCTCCTACTATTATTATTATTGTAGATAGAGATGACTTAAATAAACAAACAAGCAAGCTATTTGAAGACTCAAAACAATATTTAAAAGATAAAAAAGTAATGTCTATACCTGATAGACAGGCTTTAAATGATGAACTTGCTAATAATCAAAGTGGGGGAGTTTATATAACCACTATTCAAAAATTTTGTGAGACTACAGGCTTGCTTTCTGAAAGAAATAATATTATTTGTATTTCAGATGAAGCTCATAGGTCACAGACTAATATTGGGTCAAAATTAAAATATACTGAAAAAGGTGTGGAAACTACTTATGGTTTTGCAAAATACCTAAGAGATAGCTTTCCAAACGCAACCTACGTTGGATTTACTGGAACACCAATAGATGAAACAATTCATGTTTTTGGTGAAATCGTTGATAGTTATACTATGAAAGAAAGTAGCGACGATGGAATTACAGTAAGAATCCAGTATGAGCCGAGATTGGCTAGGGTTATAGTATCTGAAGAGCAAGTAAAAGAAATAGATAAATATTACGAAGAGGTTATTAAGGAAGGCTCTAATCCAGAACAGGTAGAGACAAGTAAACGTGCAATGAGTAAATTGAGCAAAATACTTGGACATCCTGATAGGATAAGTAAGTTAGCCTACGATATTGTAGAGCATTACACAAAACTTTGCAGTGAAAAACCTAATATTGTACAGAAGGCAATGATTGTATGTGCTAATAGGACTTTGGCCTTTTTAGTTTATAAAAAGTTAGAAGAAATACAGCCAGATTGGTTTATTCCTAAGAAAACTGAAAGAAATGATTTAGACGAGATTCAATTAGAAAAACTAAAAGAGCTTAGCAAAGTGAATTTAGTTGCGACTCAAGGAAATAATGATCCACAAGAATTATTTGATTTATGTGGTAATAAAAGTCAACGTCAAATGTTAGACGAGCAATTTAAAAACAATGATTCCAATTTTAAAATTGCTATAGTAGTTGATATGTGGATTACTGGTTTCGACGTACCTTCTCTTGCCGTTATGTATATAGACAAGCCGTTACAGAAACATACTTTAATACAAACAATATCAAGAGTAAACAGGGTTTTTGAGGGAAAGGAAACTGGTCTTGTTGTGGACTATATTGGAATAAAGGAAGAAATGCTGAAGGCAGCAAAACAATATGGAAGCCCTCAAGAAAGCCCTATCGATGAATTAAATATTTCTTTAAGTATCTTTAGAAACCATTTATCTTTAATAGAGGATATGTTTATTCAATTTGATTCATCAAAATTTTTTAATGGTAATCCTATAGAGCGATTATTATGTCTAAACTTAGGCTCTGAGTTTATACAAACCTCAAAAGAGACAGAAATGGCATTTATGGATTTATCTAGAAAGATGAAGGCGGCTTATGAAGTATCTTATCCATCGGGACAACTTACAGATAAAGAAACAAATCAAGCTCAATTTTATTTGGCAATTCGTTCAATAATTTATAAGCAAACTAAAGGGAATGCTCCTGATGTCGAAATTATGAATAAGGTTGTTGAAAAAATGGTATACGATGCTATAACATCTACAGGGGTTGAAGATATAGTTAATAGGGGTACGGATGAGCTATTTGGTGAAGAGTTTCAAAAACAAGTAGATGAGATAGATATGCCTATATCAAAATTCAATGCCTTGCTAAAATTACTGCGAAAAACAATAAGCAAATACGGGGAAAATAATAAAGTTAAAGCTATAGAATTTTCTGAAAGACTAAAAAAAGTTGTTGAATCCTACAATAATCGTGATTCCCAAGTCTTTGTTAGTGAGGTTGTTTATGATTTTATTAACAGCTTGTCAGATGAATTACTAGAAATCTTGAAAGACCTTCAAGAGGATAAAATATCCTTTGAAAAGATGGGTATTTCCTATGAGGAAAAGGCTTTCTATGACATATTGATAAAGGTCAGAGATGATAACGATTTTATTTATGAAGATAGTAAGTGTCTAATTCTAGCTAAAGCTATTAAAGAATTGGTAGATGATAAATCTCAATATGCAGATTGGGCTAGTCGAGATGATATAAAAAATCAACTCAATATGGACTTGACTGTTTTATTATATAAACATGGTTATCCTCCAGAATGGGATGAGGAGATATTTGAAAAAGTAATGGAACAAGCAGAGAATTTCAAGAAAAACATACTCGATGATAGCAATGTATCCTCGATAAATAAGAAATTTAAATCAACTACTTCAATTAAATATTCGCTAAGAAGTAATATAGAAAATGATAATTTAAAAGTAGCAGAAACAAATGCTAATGCGGAAGAAGAGAAATAAAATGGTCAACATTTAGAAATAAAAAGGCCTAAAAATAAGGGAGGAAGATTATGAGTATTCAATCAGAGTTCAAGAAATTTAATGACAAGATAAGACTTGATTATGGAACCAATTCAGAACTTGCGGAGAAAAGAGATATTTTATTGGGAATTTTAGAAAAAGATGAAGATTTACCATCATTTAAGAAATTAGACCAGGGAAGCTATGCTATGCACACAGGAATAGAGCCAGGAGATGATAGAGAATACGATATTGACGTAGGTTTGAGATTTAATGTTAATAAATCTGAGTATGATCCTATGGATTTAAAGGAAGATATAGAAAAACTTTTAAAAAATCATACAGAATATGGTGCAGAAATAAAAAAACCTTGTGTAACAGTAACTTATAAAAAAGATGGAGAACCTTCCTATCATGTAGACCTAGTAGTATATGTTTATGAAGACAAAGAAAATACTGATAGTCAGATTTATATTGCAAAAGGAATTGAATGTAATAAAGATTCTCAGAAATGGGAGATAGCTGATCCTAAGGGATTGGTAGAGTATATAAATAATGGAGTAGAGAAGGGGAAACAAAGGGATCAATTTAGAAGGATATTAAGATATCTTAAAAGGTGGAAACATAGAAGATTTTCTGCACAAGGACACTCTGAACCACCAAGTATAGGGCTTAATTTAATTGCTCTAGATAATTTCATATATTATGAAGAAGATGACTTTAGTGCCTTAACTCATGTAGTAGATGCTATTGTTAATAAATTTGTCTTTGAAGGAATTGATAAAGATGGAGACTTTTTATATAGGATAAAGTTATTGTTGCCGATGGAACTTGCATTTGAACTAAATTCAGATGTTTTTGAAAAGATGAGTGATAGACAAATGACTGATTTTAAAGAAAAGGCAGAAAAGCTACAATCTGATTTAAATGATGTAGAGAATGAAACTGATGAACATGAAAAGTATAAAAAACTCCAAAAAATATTTGGAGAAGATTTTGAGGTTCCAGAAGAAGAAAAGACAGCAAAGAAACAATATAATTATATACCAAGTTCCAGTTCTTCTGGAATGGAGTAAATTGTATGGATTTGAATTTAATAAAAAATGATTTATTAGATAAACCTTACTTATCAGGTATTAAGATAAAGAATAATGAGAGTTATAAAAATCAAAACTATGATGTGAAGATTAAATGTGAGCTAAAGGTGGGGAATTCATGGTTTCCAATAATAATAGGAGTTCCTAATGATTGGGGACAGAATCTTGTTGATATTTACACTGCATTGGAGGAAATACCATATATTCCTCATATCGATAATAAAGGGAAACTTTGTCTATTTGATTTAGAAGGCTCTATTATAGAGAAGAATTTGCTGGGAATTCTGAATCAATGTATTTTGCGGGCACAATCAATAATTGAAGAGGGAATAAGTAAGGAAAACTGGAATGACTTTTTAGAAGAATTTGATTCTTATATATTACACTTACCAAGATGTAAAGGTGCTAAAGTAGTTATGCCAGATTCAGGATCCAGTAAAAAAATATCTTATTGTCCAACAAAAGAAATCAAGAAAGAAAGAAGAAAGAATGAGCCATATTCACAATATCTAAAAAGAACTGAAACAAATTATTATTTCGCAAGTATAAATACAAAGGACTTTAAAGAATGGGGGTATAAAAGCTCTGTTAAAAATGGATTGTATTTATATAGTGAAGCTGTAGATTTTATTTATCCACCTAGAATTGATAAGTCAATATCTGTAGAATATCTGAATGTAATCTTTCAAAATGTGAAAATTACATCAGATATAGCAAAAATTATAAGAAAATCTAAAGAGGAATTGTTTGTTATTTTTGAAATCAAACAACCTAATGGTATTTATAACAGTTTCGGTGTTATTATAAAAGCTCCATGTTTTAATATGGACTCTACCCTTGAATTAAAAGAAAAGACGGAAATAATTCCCTTGTATGTAGAAAGGTTAGATGAACGTAGCCTTTTAAACAGAACTTCTTTTGATGAAAATATTTTATCTAATAAAGAGTATCTTTTAATAGGATGTGGCTCAATAGGTGGATATGTGTTTAACAATTTGATGAAATCAGGCTGTAAAAATATTACCTTGATAGATCATGATAAACTGGAATCAGAGAATATTTATAGGCATTTACTTGGAAGAGATTATATTGGGGATTATAAAGTAGAGGCACTTAGAAAATTTGGAGAGAGAAGCTTACCTGGCTTGAAAATAAAAACTGTTGCTGAAAATATACAGGATGCAATTGATGATTGTGGTATAGATTTTAATGATTATGATTATGTAATTGCAGCAACAGGAAATGCAATTGTAAATATGTGGATAAATGATTATATAAATACTAATAGAATTAATACCCCTGTATTTTATATTTGGAATGAAACATTAGATATAGGTTCTCACGTAGCAATAATTCAATTTGATAAGGTAGGTTGCTATGAATGTATTTTTAAACGAGATGAGGTATTAGGGCTATATGATTCTACTTCATATTGTAAACCAGGACAAAGTGTTACAAAAAATGTATCTGGTTGTAGTGGCACCTTTATACCTTATGGTTCTCTTATATCTATTCAAAGTAGCGTATTATTTATTGATTTACTTAAAAAATTTGCCGAAGGAAGAATCGAAGAAAATATAGTAGTCTCAGAAAAAGGCGATGATTATTATTTTAAAAAATCGGGCTTTATTTTATCAGATAACTATAATAATCAAAAAGATAAAATTTCTACAATAAAAGGCAATGAATTTAAAAATATTTCTTGTAATGTGTGTGGTGGCAAATGTTGAAAATAAATTCAAATAATATAGAGATAAAGATTTGTTCTTCTGTTTTTCAAGTGATGAGAAAGTATATCCAGCTAGGGACTGGATCCTTAGAAGCAGGCGGTATTTTAATAGGCAAAGAAAATATATCAGATGATAATATTATTATTAGATATATTACTGAGCCTTATGCAAGCGATAAACGTAGATATAATAGATTTATTAGAAAAGATAAAAAACACATTGATATATTTAATGAGGTCTTTAATTCAAGCAATGAAATATATTGTTATATTGGGGAATGGCATACCCATAATGAAGATTTGCCTGATTACTCCAGATTAGACTTGAAAAACTGGAGGAAAATAATGAAAGAATCACCAGGAAATATAGAGCATTTTCATATTATAGTTGGTTGTAAAGCAATAAGAATTTGGAGATTTGGGAAATTATTAAAGAATCCTGATTTAATTAAAACAATATATTGGAAGGACGTGATGGATTTTGATAAAAAAGTTTATCGGTAAAATAATAGATAATGGAAGGGCAATATTTCAAATAATATTGCTTGTAATCTGTTTTTTATTTCCTAAACACGTAAATTTATCTGAGATAATAAGAACGTTATTTGGAGGTCAAAGTCCCGATTTTTCTACTGCTAAATACTATTATCTTATGCAATCTGGAAACTGGACAATGGGAATATTATTAGCAATAATTGTCTTGTTTAAATTTATTCGTAAAAGCAATGAGGATAAAATTTTATTTAACGGAAACATTTATCACGATTATCCATATATTTGGTTTTGGTTTTGCTCTAAAATTCTTGGATATAATAGTTGTAACTTAATATTAGTTCCAATTGCAATGCAATACAAACTTGTAATACGAGGAACATTTGAAAAATATCCAATTCCTGAGGAAAGTTTCCCAGAAAAGGATATGAATGTCGTAGTTAAATATGATAATAAGGATGCAGAAAATGCTAATGAGATTAATTTAATTTTAGAAGATACTTACCCCATAACCAAAAATCAAATTCCTGAACTTAAGAAACCCTTACGAACTATAATAATAAAGCATGATAGAAAAGATGATGTTTCTAGAATTTATAATATTAAATTTGTGAAAGAAATCTGTAAAGAAGCTAGAGCATTACCTGAAAAAGCCATTGTTAATATATACTCTACAACTAACCCAAGACATAATTATGAAATAGCCAAACAGGCTTTTTCCCTTGCCAATAGAGGTAATATAAAAGAGTTATATATATATCAACAAGAAAAAGGAAACGCACGTAAGTTTTCTGAAAGGAAGAAAATTTATAGATTTTTTGAAGAATAATATTTACTTTTTTCTGGTATTTCCTTAAAGTAGCCTAATAACCCAAAGAAACCTGTTAATCCAAACCACTTGGGATCTTTTGTATATAACGCTAGGGGTATACTCAAGAATCCCAATAGGCCTAAATAAGCAAGTTTATTTACTGCATATAACCTTTTTATCATAAATAACTCTCCTTTCGTTTCTGCATGTATTATATTATATTAGTACAATTCTAGATAAATGACATAATTAACCTATAATTTGTCTACAAATTCCTTGGCTTCTCTAAGCCCTATTCCTGTTTCATCTCTGAATAATAACTAGGCTTAAAATCGAACTCATCGTTCGACCTCTTTCCCCAAATAATTATCATAGTTTTTCTTATACTGATATAGCCTATCCTGCTCTTGGCGGGATTGATTGAGTTTCTCAATGAGAGACTCTTTTTTTGTATGAAGTTTTTCAAGATCTTCATATATTTTTTTGGTAGTAGGTAGAACGCTAGAGTCTTGAAAACTTTCAGCAATTGCCTTTTTATAAAGCATAAGTTGAGGACTATATTCATTAATAAAAACCTTGTCTTCAGGGTGTGCTTTAGCATATTTATGAATTTCTTTATACTGCTCTATAGTATAACGGTTTTCCATAATCTTCTTTTTAGCTTCTATAAGTCTCTCTATTTCTTTATTTTCTGTAAGAAGATTTTGAATTTCAGTAGCTTTTTCACGTATAGCCTTTTCTAGTTGTTCTCGTGTTTTAAAACCTTCATTTCTAACCTGGTTAATAGTATCTGCCATAGTAGACAGATTATGCTTTGTTGCCCAATATTTGTACCCAGGAGAGCTTTTAACCTTATCATTGGCACTTATATAAATGACATTATCTAAAGGCTTAAAAGGAGCTTTAGGACGCTTGTCCTTCATATCAACTTCTTCTAAGATACGTTCTTTTAATCTTTCCTCAGTATAATCTTCCCCTATCCTCATTGCCCTTGTAAAACGCTGTTGTCCATCTATTTTTTTGAAAGCAATATGTTTTCCATGATTGATTTCATATCCATATTGCTCCATAAGCTGGAGGAACTTTTCCCAATCTTTAGCTTTCTTAATTGCTCTATCTATATCAAATTGAAGCCTAGCCTTCCATGAGGTACCTTTCTTTCTCTCCTGATATTCCTTATAAGATTTACCTTTAGTTTTATATTTTTCCTTGTATTTCTCATAGTATTCATCTATAACTATTAGATTGTTTTCCTTGCATAGCTTGTCGCTTTGGTATCTTATCCTATGGTAACTTCGCTTGTTGGATTGATAGCATTTTCCTGTTTTCCAATTAACATTATTAAAAATAATATGGTTGTGAATATGGTTACGGTCTACATGGGTAGCTAGAACATATTCATATTCACCATTTAAAACTTCTTTGGCTAGGGCAAGCCCTATCTCATGTGCTTTCTCAGGGCTTACCTCTCCAGGAACGAAACTTTGTATTAGGTGTCTAGCTAAAACTGTTCCTCTAGTATCATTAGTTTCCCTAGTATTCATGAACTGTAAGTGGGCAGTTGCGGGGGAGCAGCCATCTGAACTTATCAATATCTGCTCATCGGTTTTATCATCGCTAGTAATATAATCAATAGCAAGATTGAGGGTGGATTTGATGGGGTGAATCTTTGTAATAGCCATATCAATCAGACCTATTCATATATTTTCTTGTTAGGATATTTTGAATTTTTATTATTTCCTTTGATATATCATCATTTTCTTTTTTTAGATCCTCAATATCTTCTCTATAGATTATTCCTGTACTATTTACCCTCTTTGCAATTTGATTAAGGTTGTTAGAGTTCTTCCCTATAAGAGTTTGTAGCCTTCTAAAAACACTCATATCAATTACAAATATAGGAGCTTCAAGGACACTTTTCCTTATAAAATGAGCCATTGATTTTGACTTACTCATTTCATGTTTTTTCTTAAAAAGTTCTTTTTCTTCTGTTGTCAGCTTAATTTCAAGACGTTCATTTCTAAATCTGTTTGTCATATGAATCCTCCCTTTCTTTTTTATTTAAACAGGGTATTAGGGGTGTCCCCTAAATCATTCCGATAGGAACAAGTAGAAAATTGAATAAAAAGAAGCGAGCCCAAAAGGGTCCGCTTCATCAATTTTCTCGTAAGTGTCCGTACACTTACTGTGCTTGCTATTAAAGTTATTTTAAAAGCAGGCATTAAGCTGAGTATTTAATTTATATATCAATAGTACCGCACTATGGAGAAAATGTCAGCGTGTTTTAGATGTTTTGCTTTAAGTTCATAAAATATCATTTAGGGATAAAGGTTTATTTTTCCAAAGACTAGGTTAGTGTATTAGTATTGACTAATGACTAAAATATTGATATTCTCTTTTTAAGATTTACTAATGGAGGAGTGTGAAAAATGAGCAAAAAAGTAAGTTTTTTTATAGACGAGGATGTATACGAAAAGTTTTTACTTGCTATGGACATTTCTAAAGAATCCGAAGAAGAAGCTATTGAAATGTCTATGAGATGGTACATAGCAAAGACTTTTGAAAAGGCTTCTCATGAATACAATCCTAAAAAGGTTTCTAAATCTCCTGAAGGTGTTAATGATTATTATGGGAAAGCTATTGGGCGTATTCCTATTTGGGCATTAAAGCCGGAGCAATATAATCATAAAATTATAAGAGCATATTTTACTGCTCTTGACATAGCAGGGTCTGCCACTATAAGTATGATGGAGCAATTATGTAGTGAAAAGGTTTACCCCGAATTATATGTACCTACTTTTAAAAATAATTACTCACAAATGAAGATAGATGGTGCAAAAAGTCATGGGAAGGTCTTTGAAGACGATGGAGAAAATGTATGGTTATGGAGTGAAATAGAAGATACTTTATTGAAACATAAATCAAGTTTTTATAGCGGGGAGGATAAGAATGAGTAGACTAGTTGATAGTAGTATAAGTATTTATGAAGCATTGGAAAATATAAAAAATGGCAAATATGTTATGCCTGCATTTCAAAGACAGTATGTATGGAGTATGGAACAAGTGGAAAAACTATGGGACTCTATTCTTTTAGACTATCCTATAGCTACTTTTCTATTTTGGCATGTTGATGATAATAATGTAACTTGGGATACATATTTTTGTAATTTTTTAAATGATGTTACATTTGATAATCGTAAACAGGCAGATACAGTTAATTATGAGTTAAGTAATATAAATGTTAATTTAACTGACACAGCAGTCCTTGATGGACAACAAAGATTGACTTCATTATTTTTGTCTTTATATGGAGAAGCTTTTATAAGGCAAAAATATGCAAGGCGAAAAAGTAGTGGGGGTATTGTAACAAAACTACTAATTGAACTAAATAAAAATAAGATAACTGTTGATGAAGAAGAATACAATAGTAAAAAATTTGATATAAAATTCAGCGATAAAATTGGGAAGCAAAGTCCTACACAATTTGAGATAAAAAACATATTAGATGTTAAGTTTCAAGATGAAAGAACTAGAGAGATGGCCATTGAAGATGCAATTTCTAATGTTCCAGCAGATAGTAAGGATTATGCCAGAAATATTTTAAATAAGCTTTATAATAAAGTTTTTGTAGAAAAACTAATTAGATATACTGAAATACATGACATGAAGCAGGATGATGCCTTGGAGATGTTCGTAAGGTTTAATAGTGGTGGTAAAGCTCTTCGTAAATCTGAAATAACCATGTCTATACTTGAAGCATATTGGCCAAGTGCAAAGACAGAATTCGGAAAATTACTTGTAAACTCCTATGAAAATTTTGGTACAGACTTTATAATTCGTTCCGCCCTTATGCTTTATGGAGATGTTGTAAAATCAAATATTAATAAGAATATAGCTGAAGAATTAAAAAATAATTGGAATGATTTTAAAAAGGCTTTGAAAAACTTAGAGAGCATATTAAAAGATATGAAGATAGGAGTAAGTAGATTCTCAGGTAGCTGGAACGTCTTATTACCGATTATATATTTTATTTATTATAATCCAGACTACAGAAATAATCTTGATGGTATTCGTGCTTATTTAATAAGAGCAGTCTTATTTACTTACTTCCAATCTGGAACGACAAGTAAATTGCAACAAATGAAGAGTAGAATTAATGAAAACAATTATGAAATATCGGTTGAAATGCTTAACCAAATGAATGATCTTAGGGTAACAGATGGAAAGATTGAAGACATTTTAAATGAAGAAAAAGGTAGCAGAGTTGCTGGAGAAGCTTTATACTTTCTGAGTTTAGATTGGAGAAATAGCCATTTTAAATACGAACAAGATCACCTTCACCCTTTTGAAAGATTTGATGGTAATAAACCTATTGCAGTATCTATGGAAGACTGGAGAAACTGGAGAGGAAATCGTAATAGATTGGCAAACTTACACTCCTTAGAAGGTAGAAGCAATGCTAGCAAAAGTGATATGAGACTTGTAGATTATTATAATGATATGAATGATTCTCAAAAAGAAGAATTTAGAAGACAAGCATTTATCCCTGAAGATGTATCACTAGAATTAGAAAACTTTAATGAATTTTATGAAAAAAGAAAAGAAATATTAACTGTGAAGATAAGGCAATTGTTAGGGTAAAATTATAATAAGTAGCTTTTGCTGGGGGTGAGATGATTGAAAGATATGAAAGAAGTTTATAACTTTGCAGTAAAATGGCTTGATAAATTTAGGAATCAAGAAATTGATTATATAGAATTAGTAGACCATTATCTGGCCGATGATTGTGACGCACTTGGCTTTGAAATTGATAGTGGAGAAGAATTTTCTAAAAGATATGGAAGTGCCGTTTATGACTATAAAGAACTCAAAAAAATTATAGATTATGTAAATGATATTGAACTACTAGGTTCTGCTATTTATTCAAGATGGAGATATTTTAATCATTGGGCATACGATGGAGAAGAAATTTTAGAAGATAGAAATCGTTCTTGGTTTATTCTAGCTTTAAAACGATTGCTTGTATTATCTGCTGAAAATAATGCTATGTTTAAAGGTATACCAAAGACCATTCATATTGTATCTAATAATATTTGCTATGGTCCAAGTCCAGAGCCTACAGATGAGATAGAACAACACCTTACAATCAGTTCTGAAGGACAAGTAAAATTTTCATCATTTAACTTTGGTTACGGAATGGAAAAATATGAAAAAGGAAGAAGCAAAGAGTTTAATATAGGAAAGCCAGTAGCTGAAAAAATATTAAATGCGGTAGGTGAATATTTCAGTAATGAATATATTGAAATCTTTGCTACAGATATTGGCGATTGGAAGATGGAGATAATCAATACAGATGGAGAGAGCTACCACTTCAGAGGTTCACTTTGTGCAGATTTTGAAATTGATGGAATAGACTTATCTGATCTAATTCGTGATGAAATAGGCATAAAAAATTTATATATATTTGATGGGAACAATAAGCCGGATAAGGTGAATAAAATCATTATTGAATATCATAGAGTAACAAAAATAAAACCCAAAGAATCAGCAAGTGAATCAGAAGAATATGTAACTTGGGATTACAAGGAGAGTTTAACAATTGATAGGAAGACTGAAACCATTGAACATATACAAAATATCGGGACTGGATGCATTGTTTCAAGAAAATTTCAAGTTCAAGGGGGAGTAGAGAATCTTCTCGATGATTTAGATGGAGATAGTTTGTTTGAATATATTGAGGGAAATCCTTCAGATGTTATTGAAAATCCAAGAGAAATAAAAGGCTATAAAATTACTATAGAACTAGAAAAAGATGGTCAGCGAATAATTATAGGAACGTTTGACAAAAAAGGACTGCCTGAAGATTGGGAAGACTTTGCAAAGACTGTTTTAGATTTTATTTTATTTTATGGACTAGGAGAAATACTTGATCCATCTATTTATAATTTGATAAAAAGGCGAAAAGGTGAATACATATATTGCAGCGTTAGCTTTGACGATAGTTATAAAACTTATTACTATTTAACAGATGATGATAGTATTGAAGTTGGAGACTTAGTCATGGTTCCTGCTGGGATAGATAATCATCTAGCTATGGTAGAAGTTGTAAACATTGAATATTTCCAAGAGGGAAATGCACCATTGGCCATTAGTAAAACAAAGAAGATTGTTAGAAAATGTACGGAGGAAGATTCTGAATAGTTGTCTATTGTTTTGGAGGATGAAATTAGGGCACAAAACCATTACAAGATGCTAGCTGAAAAATCAGAAGATCCAAAGGTAAAAAAAGTTCTTCGAATAATTAAGAATAGATGAAGAAAATCATGAGAAAATACTAAGGAGTCTATATAAAGCCTTTCAAAAAATGATGGATGCTTCAATATAAAACGGTCTATAACATTTAGATAAAACCAAGGTAGAAGAAAATACTAACTTGGTTTTATTAAAAAATAAGGATTATACCAATCTGGTATATAAATAGGTTTGAGTCTCAAGTATCACAGCTCTCTCTACTTATATTATACCATTATTTATATAGTATTTATAGACTACTTTTTTTACGATTTCTATACTATAATATTTTACATAAATCTAAAAAAGAGGTGGATCAATTTGAACAACAAATATGAGGTCTTAGATAATGGGCCATTCTTCCATGGTACTAAAGCAGAATTAAAAATTGGAGATTTATTAAAGCCACAATACTTATCAAATTACCAAGATAAAAAATCCAACTATATATATTTTACTGCAACATTAAATGCCGCTAAATGGGGTGCTGAATTAGCAGCATCTGAATCAAAGGAAAGAATTTATATTGTAGAACCATTAGGTGATTTTGAAAATGATCCGAACTTAACTGATAAAAGATTTCCTGGAAACCCCACACGTTCTTATAGATCTAAATTTCCTTTGAAAATATTAGCTGAATTAGGTTTATGGGAAAGACACTCCGATGAAGAAATAAATCATATGCTTACATCTTTAAAAAAGTTACGGGAAGAAGGAAAATATATAATATTCGATTAATCCTGAGAGGATCTTTTCAACTGGGCGCGATTGCAGAGTAAGTAGTCGCTTCTGATTTTGGAAAATCCAGATAACCAGCTACTTTAAAAGATTACAACTTTTTCTCTTTTACATAGATATTATCAAGTAAGAGAAATAGTCCATACTCGAATTGTGTATTTTTCATGCTATGTGTAGAAATTTAAATAATAGAATTGGAGAAATTATCATGGAAATAAGTACTATAAAGGAAAAGGATAAAGAAATCGCTATAATAAAGGATAATGAGATATTAATAACAGATGTACAGTCAGCTTTGGATTTAATAGCAACAGTAAGTTTTGAAACTGGTTGTTATCGTTTCATTTTAAATAAGTCAGCAATATGTGAAGAGTTCTTTGACTTAAAAACAAAGCTTGCAGGAGACATATTACAAAAGTTTGTTAACTATCATGTGAAGATAGCTATTGTTGGTGATTTTTCTGTGTATACAAGCAAAAGTTTGAGGGATTTCATTTATGAGAGTAACAAAGGGAAAACTATATTTTTCTTACAAGATGAAAAACAGGCTATTGAAAAGTTGGGTTTAGTGTAACCTCATTGTTATAACTAGGTAAGGCGGAGAAAGTGCAGGCGGTTATAAAGCACTTTGCTGAAGATTTCAGAAATTAATCTTGTAATATTTTTATTTTTATGCTATAGTATCTGTATATTTTGATTAAGGAGGACATATATCTATGTATTCAGTACGTTTAAGATAAGTAGGCAATAAAAAAGTGGTGAAAACTTCCGTGATTACGGGCTTTTTTGTTGTACTTATTTTACGTATTATGACATGGATAGGGGTGAAGTGTAGCTGTTTGAAGCTATATGTTTTTTCTCTATGTCTTTTTAACGTTGATATGCAGACTAAAGATCCTATTGCGGATTTTAGCCTGCATTTTTTATTGCCTAAAATAATTATAACTTACATCAAATTTTAAATTATAAGAATTATTTTAGAAAAATATAGGAGAAGATAAAAATGGAAAAATATAATTGGAAACAGAAGTTTTTTGCAATATATGCAGGGCAGGCAGTTTCACTTATTACAAGTGCTATATTACAAATGGCGATTATTTTTTATATTACAGAAAAGACCGGATCTGCCATGGTATTATCAATAGCTTCACTTATTGGTTTTCTACCATATGCAGTCTTAGGACCTGCTATTGGTGTTTTAGTTGACCGTTATAATAGAAAGACGATTATGATAATAGCAGATTTAATTATTGCTATAGCAGGTGCGGTATTAGCATTTATTGCATTATATATGGAAATTCCGATATGGATGATTATGGTGGTGCTTTTTATACGAAGTGTTGGAGCAGCTTTTCATTCCCCAGCATTAAGTGCTGTAACACCACTTTTAGTACCAGAGGATCAGTTAACTAAATGTGCTGGTTACAGCCAATCATTACAATCTATAAGCTATATTATTAGCCCAGCTGC
>MTBK01181267.1_pt1 | contig 17542 bp, 14 predicted proteins | sample 1535981 | NCBI WGS metagenome assembly MTBK01 (sample SAMN06109225, study PRJNA356200) | anaerobic digester metagenome | isolation source: biogas reactors fed with pig manure or primary and secondary sludge | place: Spain | collected 2016-06-30 | reverse complement strand
ATTTTTATGGCGGCGGTATTGTCCGGATGGATGCTCCGGTAGACATTGTGCAGGCTTTCAACAGTGGCAAAAGTGTCTTTGTGGACCAGGATCACGGGGACCCCTTTTTCTTCAGCCCGCGCCAGCACGCGCACATTGGGGTACAAGCCCCCGGTAAAGATGATTACCGAGGTGCTGGTCTCCAGAGCGGTCAGGGCCAGATCGCTGCGGTCCCCGCCGGTGATGAGGGCCTTGTTGGGGGCGCGCCGCAGGTAACCCAGAGCGCATTCGATCGTCATCGTGCCGACGACAACCTCTTCAACGAGGCGGTTCATCTGATCGGGAGCGGCCAGAATTTCACCGTTAAGGGTGCTGTTGAACTCCGCAACAGTGGGCGCGGCGATCTCCGCCTGGCGGGGGACGATCCCCAAAACAGGAAGCCCTCTCTTCTCCAGCAGGGGCTGATAAACTCCGATGGATTTATCCAGCTGGGTGCGGGAGATATTGTTCAGCAGCGTTCCGAGCACGGGGATCTCCCGGCAGGACCAGATCTCCTGATAGAGCAGCCCCCGGTCGAGATCAAAATCGTTTTCCGCCTTGAGCACATGGATCACGGTGGCGTGCCAACGCTTCGCCAGAGCGAAATCATCAATCTCCTGATTAAACCCGATCTCAGGAGCGATGCTGCCGTCGATGAGCAGGACATCGCAGTCTTTCCCGAGGCGTTCAAAGGAACGATCCAGTTCGGCCAAAATGCTCTCCGGCTCTTTGTGCTGCATTCCTGAAAGATACTGCGGATTCAAGGCGATGGGGTTGATCACCCGGCTGGAAAAAGGCAGGCTGAAGACCTCGCGCATCAGCAGAACATCATCGTCCTCTTTCTTGGCGATCCCTTTCTGAAAGCCCAGCGGTTTAAAATAGGAGACCTTCAGTCCTTCATCCTCCAACTTCAAGCCTATACCGAGGGCGGCGGCAGTTTTTCCATCGCCTGCTTTTCCCGAAAAATAGATTGTTTTCATTATCTCACCCCGTTAGCGATTTATTATTCGATCAGATCGATCGTCATTTTGACATCCACACTGACAGCCTGTTTGCTGTAGACCCGCAGCGGATTGATATCCAGCTCGGTGATCTCTTGGAAATCAAGGACCAGCCGCGATGTTCTGTAGATGGCGTCGATGAGCGCCTCCAGATCGGCCGGTTTCTGCCCCCGGTAGCCCTTGAGCAGGGTGAAGGCTTTGGTTTCGGCGATCATCTCCTCGATGGCCCGGCGGTTGTCTAAAGCAGAGGCCAGGCGGAAAGAGATGTCCTTGAGCAGATTTACGTAAATGCCGCCCAGGCCGAAAGCGATCATCGGGCCAAACTGAATATCCCGGGACATGCCGATAATGACCTCGATCCCGTCGTCGACCAGCTTCTGCACCTCGATCCCGTAGATCGGTGCATCGGGCAGGTAGCGGTTGACCCGCTCCATGATGCGGTGGTAGGCGTTCTCCACCTCATGCTGATTGTGCAGCCCGAGCTCGACGCCGCCGACATCGGTTTTGTGGGCGATGCGCGGCGAGGACACCTTCAGCACAACGGGAAAACCGATCTTCCGGCTTATCTGGCAGGCTTCCTCCGGGGAGGTGGCCAGATAGGTGTGATTGACCGGGATTCCGTAGGCGGCCATCACCTTGGAGGATTCATGGGATAGCAGCAGCACGCGCCTGTCCTTGAGCACATCATAGAAGGTTGCTTTGACAATATCGCGATTGACCAGAGGGGGCGGCAGGGGGGTTTCGAGGGCGCCGGCTCTGGTGAAGTTGGCATAGCGGACCATCCCCTGAAGCGCTGTTACCGCCGACTCGGGGAAGGTAAAGGTGGGGATACTGCTCTCCACCAGCAGCTCTTTCCCCCGGGCCAGCGTTTTGCCGCCCATATAGACGGCGAAGACCGGCTTGTGCGGATAGTTCTTGCTGACCTCCATGACGGAGCGGGCCGTGTTTTCCGGTTCCGCCACCGCCGTCGGGCTGAGGATGACGATGACGTTGTCAACGCCCTCATCTTCAAAGGCTTTCTCCAGGGCGAAGCGAAACCGGTCCACCCTGGCGTCGCCGAGCACATCGATGGGATTATAGATATTTGACTCCGCCGGTAGATTCTCCCGCAACTGTTCGAGGGTGTCCTTCCCCAGGCGGGCCATCTTCAGCCCCGCCCTTTCGATGGAATCGGTGGCGATAATGGCGGGGCCGCCCGAGTTGGTGATGACAGCCACGCGGTTGCCCCGGGGGAGCGGTTGCGTGGAAAAGGCGCGGGCCAGATCAAAAAGCGCGCGGATGTTGTCCGCTCGCAGCACCCCGCTCTGGCGAAAGGCGGTGTCGTAGGCCTCGTTGCTTCCGGCGAGGGCGCCGGTGTGCGAGCTGGCCGCCTGCGCACCGGCGGTGCTCGTCCCCGACTTCAGGATCACAATGGGTTTGTTCTTGCTCGCTTCAGTGCAGACGCGAACAAACTTTTCCCCGTCGGTGATATCCTCGGCGTAGACGAGGATGACCTTGGTTTGGGGGTCGGCGGTGCAGCTCTCGATAAAATCGATTTCGCTGAGATCGGCCTTGTTGCCCAGGCTGATGAAACGGGAAAAACCCAACCCGGCCTGAAAGCTCCAGTCAAGAATGGAAATGACCATGGCCCCGCTCTGCGAGATAAAAGAGATATTGCCCTTTTCGGGAAAACCGGCGGCAAAGGAGGCGTTGAGGGGGGCGTGCGTATCCATCAGGCCGACACAATTGGGCCCGACCAGGCGCATATTATAGTGTTGTCCGATCTCCTGCAGCTCCCGTTCCAGCTTCAGCCCTTCGCCGCCGACCTCCTTGAAACCGGCGGTGATGATGATGGCTCCCTTAACTCCCGCCTGGCCGCATTCCCGCAACACCCGGGGGCAAAGCTGAGCCGGCACAGCGATGACCGCCAGCTCCACCATGCTTTCGACAGAAGCTATATTTTTAAAGCAGGGCAGACCTAGAATCTCTTCCGCTGTGGGGTTGATGGGATATATCTTCTGCCCATAACCGCTTTTAATCATGTTTTCGACGATGACATAACCGATTTTCTCCGGAGAGGCGGAGGCGCCGATTACCGCCACCTGCTCCGGATTGAACAAGAAATTGAGTTCGTCCATTGAAGATATCTCCTTTTCCAAGACTGTTTCCCAGCGCTGCCTATATAATAAACTAAAAGGAGGCTCTTTATCAAGGAAGAGCGGCAGCTTCGGGATCCCGGCTGCGGCCTGTTTTGTTCATTGACTTTTTGACGAAGTTTGTTAAAATGAGGGCCGAAGTTTCACTTTCAAAAACATATAAGGAGGTATCAGAGATGAGCGCTCTAGGCCGTCACATTTTAGCAGAGTTCTACGGCTGTCCACCGGAGTGCCTGAACGATCCCGTTCAAATCGAACAAGAGATGGTGGCAGCTGCTCTGGCAGCGGGAGCTGAGGTAAAAGGAACGATCTTTCACCAGTTCAGCCCCCAGGGAGTCAGCGGCGTTGTGGTGATCTCCGAATCGCATCTGGCCATTCACACCTGGCCCGAGTTCGGTTATGCCGCTGTCGATATTTTTACCTGCGGTCAAACTGTTGACCCGTGGGTTTCGTGTGATTACCTGAAACAGAAGTTTTCGGCTCAGAACGCAACTGCCAGGGAGATCCAGCGCGGCATCTTTGATGTCTCCCTGGATCACAAGACAGTGGTCAACTATTGATCGGGGAAGGGGGCTCTGCGGTTGTCTTTTGACGAGTACAGATGGTTTATTGAGCAGTCGACACCTTCCACGGCGCATATGTTCGGCCTGAAAAGGTATCTTTGCGATAAGCAAACGCCGTTCCAGCGGGTGGAGATTTTCGATCACGACCTTTATGGGCGCCTCCTTGTTCTGGACGGCAAGATTCAGTCTGCAGCCTACGATGAGTATGTCTATCATGAAGCGCTGGTTCAGCCGGCGATGCTGTTGCACGAGCGCCCCGGCAGTATTTTTGTGGCCGGAGGGGGGGAGGGGGCGACTCTGCGCGAGATCTTCCGCCATCCCTCCGTCGAGAAGGCGGTGATGGTCGATATCGACCGCGAAGTGGTTGCCCTATGCCGCGAGCATCTTGGGGAGTGGCACCGGGGCAGCTTTGACGATCCCCGCCTTGAGCTCGTCATCAGCGATGCCCGGCGCCACCTCGAGGAAAGCGAAGAGCGCTTCGATGTGATCGTCGTCGATATCCCCGAGCCGCTGGAGGAGAGCCCGGCGCTGAAGCTCTTTACCCGGCAATTCTATAGTTTGCTTCAGGAAAGACTGGCCCCCGGCGGAATCATCGTGTTGCAGGCCGGCGACTTCGGCACCATCTTTTTTGAAGCGCACAGCGCGATATTCAACACCGTCAGGCAGGTGTTGCCGTATGTCTATTCGTATCATGCCTTTGTCCCCTCCTTTAACACCGAATGGGGTTATATTATCGCGGCGCGCGATTTTGATCCCGGGGCTGTTGAAAGGGGACTCATCGACAGGCGCATTGCCGAGCGGAAGCTTAAGTTGCGTTTTTATGATGAGGAGACCCATCGCTATATGTTTGCCCTACCCAAAGACATCCGCAATCAGCGGGACGGGGTCACCACAATTATCGACGATGATGAGCTGCTGACGACATTTTAACGGTTAGAGAGATAAAGGAGGTTTTCCAGATCAGTACCAGACAACAAACTTTTGTGATGGTTAAACCGGACGGCGTGCAGCGCGGTTTTGTCGGGGATGTGATCGGCCGTCTGGAGAAAAAGGGAATCCAGCTTGTTGCGCTGAAGATGATGCAGCTGTCGCCCGAGCTGGCCGGGCGTCACTATGGAGAGCATGAGGACAAGCCTTTTTTCAGCAGCCTCATCGATTTTATCACCTCGGGACCGGTTGTGGCCATGGTCTGGGAGGGCGATGATGTCGTCTCAGTAACCCGCAGCCTGATCGGAGCCACCGATCCCCGGGAAGCTTTGCCCGGCACCATCAGGGGGGATCTCGCTCTCTTTACCGGAAACAATCTGGTGCACGGCTCCGATTCTCCCGAGAGCGCCGAGCGCGAGATCGCTCTCTTTTTTGCCGAGGAAGAGATCTGCCGTTACCGGCTGCTTCTTTGATCATTGGGTCTACGGTCTGTAAGGAAACGATAGCTGTAACGAAAGCGGAGCAATCCGCTTTCGTTACGACCGCTATCCCGCGCAGTCTTTCACTTTCCCCTTTTTAATATTATAATGGTACTGAAACCTTGATGCCGTGACTGGAGGTGAACCTAAGTGAAGATACATGCTAAAGACGGTTTTAAATTACTGGTTCTTGTAGTTGTCGCGGCTCTTGTACTGACGGCGGGGATTGCCCCCGCTGCCGCATCTCCGGAAGCCGGGGGACCCGTTGTGGTTATTGAAGTGGAGGGGACCATCACCGCGGGGCAGCTCAGCTTTATCAGCCGCCAGATTAAGGAATCGGTGGAGCGGGGGGCCCAGCTGTTTGTTCTGCTCCTCGATACACCGGGGGGGCTGGTCGATGCGACCATCGATATCACCAAAACGATGATGAGCGCCTCCATACCGGTAGCAGTGCTGGTCACACCCGCCGGAGCTATCGCCGCCTCCGCAGGCTCTTTTATCATTCTTTCCTCCGATATCGCGGCCATGACCCCCGGAACTACTGTTGGCGCCGCTCATCCGGTGCAGATTACCGCCGAGGGGTCCACTCCGGCGGATGACAAGACGACCACCTTTCTCGCCGAACATCTGCGCAACCTGGCGAATAACAAGGGGCGCCCGGCCGATCTGGCCGAGAAGTTTGTCCTTGAAAATTTGACCCTGAGCGCAGAAGACGCCCACGAGGCCGGTGTAATTAACTATCTGGCAAAAGATCTGCGGGATTTTCTGGAGCAGCTCGACGGGACCGTGGTGGAGAAGGACGGGCGGGATTATCCCCTTCAGCCCGCCGCGGCGGAGCTGATCTACCCCGAAATGAATGCCCGTGAAAAGATGCAAAACCTGCTCAGCGATCCTCAGGTGGCTTTTTTCCTGCTCATGCTGGGGCTGCTGGGACTATACTTCGGCTTCTCCAACCCGGGCACCTTTGTTCCCGAGGTGATCGGCGGAATCCTGCTGGTGATGGGGGTATACGGCATCGGCTTGTTCGATACCAGCACTACCGGGGTGCTTCTGCTTCTTTTGGGGGTGAGCCTGTTGGTGGCTGAAATATTCACGCCCGGGTTCGGGGTGCTCGGTATCGGCGGAGCCATTTCGCTGATGGCCGGAGCAGTGATGCTGCCCCTGGAGCCGCTCATGTCTACAGAGTGGTACCACTCGTTTCGTCTGACCGCTGTGGGCATTGTTCTCGCAGTGGTCCTGCTTGTGGCGGCAATCTCCTATGCCGTTATCTACAGCCGCCGGCGCTGGAAGGACGGAGGCAGCTACTTTCAGCCGCCGACGAAAGGGATTGCTGTATCGGAGCTTAACCCTGAAGGGCAGATTAAGGCCAGGGGAGAACTGTGGCTTGCCCGAAGCGATGACGGTTCCACCATTCCCCAGGGAACCGAGGTGGAAATAATCCGCGCAGAGACCCTGTTCCTGTGGGTTCGTCCGCTGGATGGTAAAACCGATTCTGACAATGATCTGAAGGAGGCGTAACTAGTGCCGCATTTTGCTGGTCCCATTATTATTCTGGCAGTGCTGTTTTTCATGTCGTCGATCAAGGTGGTCCGGGAATACGAAAGGATTGTTGTGTTCCGGCTGGGCCGCCTCATCGGTGAAAAAGGTCCCGGACTGGTGATCATTATCCCGCTCATCGACCGGACCGTAAAGATCTCCCTGCGCGTGGTGACCATGGATGTCCCCTCGCAGGAGGTCATTACTCGCGACAACGTGACCACCAATGTAAACGCAGTGGTCTACTACCGGGTTGTCGATTCGAACAAGGCTATCGTCAATATTGAGGATTTTCGCTTTGCCACCGCCCAGCTGGCCCAGACCACGCTGCGCAGCGTCACCGGGCAGGCGGAACTCGATGAGCTGCTTTCGGAAAGAGAGAAGCTCAATCAGCTCATTCAGAAGATCCTCGATGAGGCGACCGATCCCTGGGGGATCAAGGTCACCGCTGTGGAGATCAAAGATGTCGGTATCCCCGAGCTGCTGCAAAAAGCGATCTCCCGCCAGGCGACGGCGGAAAGAGAGCGCCGCGCCATTATCGTCCAGGCCGAAGGGGAAAAAGAGGCCGCTGTGAAGCTGGCGGAAGCAGCGGAGATCCTGAACAGCCAGGAGGGCGGTTTTTACGTCAGGCTGCTGCGCTCCATCCCCGAGGTGGTCAGTCAGCAGGGCTCCATTCTGGCCTTCCCCCTGCCCATGGAGCTGCGCCATCTGCTGCCGGTGCTCAAAGGGGAAAAAGAAGAGTAGATTCAAATCTGCCCGATCATGTAGCCGTCTCCAATCCGGAGGCGGCTACATTTTTCAGAAGGAGGCGGAATAGTGATCCCTTTCAAAACTGTCTTTGTCGTCAACCCCACCGCCGGGGGCGGCGGGGCCATCCGGATCTGGCGCAAACTGGAGCCGCTGCTGCGCGATGCCGGACAGGCGTACCGGGTGCACTATACGCGGTGGCGGGGCGATGCCACCGCTCTCGCGGAGAAGGCCCGTTCCGACGGCGCCGAGCTGATCGTTGGCGTAGGCGGAGACGGCACCATGCTGGAGGTGGCCAACGGTCTCGACCTCGATAAAAATATGCTGGGGATCATCCCTGCCGGCACGGGCAACGGCTTCTACCGCTCCCTGAAGATACCGGGCAACTGCCGCCGGGCCCTGCTGGGGATGTCGTGCTGGGAACCGCGCCGGGTCGATCTGGGGGTCTTTAACGGGATCCGTTTCCTCAATATAGCCGGTTTCGGCTTCGATGCCCTGCTGACGGAATATGTCAAGGATGAGAAGCAAAAGCTTCCCGGTTACAGCGCCTACGTAGTCGGTTTTCTCAAAGAGCTGGCTACATTTCAAGACTTTAAAACTGTGGCGACAGTCGATGAGCATAAACGGATTGAGGAGAGCAACACCTTTGTGGCCATGGTGGCCAACGGTAGCTACTACGGCGGGCTGCTCTGTGTCGCTCCCCATGCCGAGATCACCGATGGGGAGCTGAATCTGCTGCTGGTCCGGAAGATGAACTATCTGGAGACAGCGGTGGTGGCAGTAAGAGCTTTTCTGAAAACGCATCTCAGCCACAGCGCCTTTAACACTGTTCCCGGCAGGGAGTTTATCATCAGCGCAGACGGGGATATCCCGGTGCAGATCGACGGCGAACTGATGGGTTCGCTCCCGGCAAAAGTGCAGGTCCTCCCGGGAGCCCTGCAGGTGCTTGCTCCGGGGAGGTGACGGCTCCCAAAGTGCTGTCGCTCGCTCCGTAAGCCGCTCCTTCCCGGGACCCCCTTTTCCACTCGCAGGGTTGACGAAGCGGTTTTCGCATTTCTAACCGCGCTAATCCCGGCAGAATGTTCAGAAGAGGCGAAAAGTCAACTTCCCTGTCACTTTTACCACTTTATCTCCGATCTTGTATCGTTTCAATTGTCATGCCAATTGACAATAAAAGCGCTGTTGACATCCCTGACAGAATATTATACGCTTTATGGTGGGGCCGGTTGGCATTGCTAACTGGTACCCGGATCTTACCCATTGTCCCAAAACGGTGTCGCTGATTCCAGCCGTCCAGATGTCTGCGGAACGGGGGTGAGCAGAGAGCCTAATTTTGGGGGACCGTTTTATCAAATCATGGGCCTGTTCCAGCTTCCTTCCTGAAACATGTGTACCTGTTGACCGCGGCGTCAGCCGAGGCTTTGCGGCAGTTTGCCGGAGCCGCTGCGTGGTCCTTTCTGATCAAGATGCAGAAGATTCAGGTTAAGCGGTCGTCAATAGGCGTAAAAATGAAGAAGGAGGTCGCCAAATGAAGAGTAAAAGATATGATGTCCCGCTGGTGAAGCTGCAGGATTTGAGTTTTTTGAAGGGCAAACAGACCGATTTTGAAAGCATCGCCGAGATGTTCACCGTCCGGGCCCAAGAACAGCCCGAGGCTGTCCATGTCTACTTTTACGACGAGGTAGTCACGTACGGTCAGACCAATGAGCGGGCCAACAAGGTGGCCAATTATCTCAAAGATAAGGGGGTCGGCAAGGGCGATATCGTTTCAGTAATGGTGCTCAACTCTCCCGAAGTCTATTACACCATGTTCGGAGTTCAGAAGCTGGGGGCGGTGGCCCTGGCGGTCAACTATATGCTCAAGGGCCGGGAGATCGCTTTTGTGCTGGATGACGCCAAACCGAAGGTCTCTTTCGTGAGCAGCGAATTTATGGCTCCTTTTGCCGAAGGGTACAATCTGGCCCGGCATAAGCCGATCGTGGTTGAAGTGGCTACCGGAATAGAGCATGGCGCTGAGATCGCCGAGCAGAAGTTGACCGATATTCTCGAAAAGTACCCCGCGGAGGAGGCCCTGGTCAAGCAGAGCCCTGAAGATCCGTTTATGCTGCTCTACTCATCGGGAACCACCGGCGTGCCCAAAGGGATTTTGCTCAGCAACAAAGGGCAGGCTTCCATCTGTCGGGCCACGGCCAGACTCGGATTTTGTGAGGGCAACGATGTTGTGCTGATCATTCTGCCCATGTTCCACACCAACCCACTCTGCGTCTGGTCGTACCCCGTTGTTTTCATGGGGCAGGCGCTCTGTATCCGCAAAGGGTTTTCACCGGCGGATTTCTGGCCCTCCATTCTGCAGTACGGGGTTACCCTGGTCATGGGCGTACCGGCCATGTATGAATATGTCTACAGAGCCGTCGATCCCGCCTCAGTGGACCTCTCCGGGGCGAAACTGAAGTGGGCGGTCTGCGGTGCCGCCCCCCTCTCCGTGGAGCTGATTAAAGGGTTTAAGGAGAGATACGGCGTCGATATTTGTGAGGGTTACGGTCTCACCGAAGTGACCGGGCTTTCAACGGTGAACCCCCCTCTGGGCAAAAGAAAGGTCGGCTCCATCGGGACGGTTATCTCCGAGCAGGATCTTGAGATCATGGACGAGAACAATGAGATCATGGCTGCCGGAGAGAAGGGAGAGATCTGCACCCGCGGCGATGCCAACATGATCGGCTACCTTAACTTGCCCGAGGAGACGGCCAAAGCAATTCGCGACGGTTGGCTGCATACCGGTGATGTCGGCTATATGGATGAGGACGGGTTCATCTATATCGTTGATCGGATAAAAGACGTGATCAACCGCGGCGGGGAAAATATCTACCCCCGCGAAATTGAGATCGCCCTGGAAGAGAACCCCAAGGTAGCCGGGGTTGCCGTTATCGGTGTCCCGGACAAGGCGCTGGGCGAGAGGGTCAAAGCATTTATCATTCCCCGGGAACCGGATTCGCTGACCGAGGAGGAAGTGAAGAGCTATCTGGAGGATAAGCTGGCCGTCTATAAAATACCGGAGATCATCGAATTCGCCAGCGATCTTCCGCGGAACCCGACGGGCAAGATCATGAAGAAGGAGCTACGGGTGAAGGAATAGAGCGGGCACTTGTTCTGTCCGGACCGGCTGAACAGGGGCGGGCTTTAGAAGCCTGCAGCGGTCCCGGTTTCGGCGGGCCTGTTTTCCAGTTGCGATCACACGAGCCGAACATAATCATGGGGTAAGGAGAGGAGTCTAAAGATGAGAACAAGGAAAGAATATATCGAAAGATTGGGTAAGATGAACCGCAACCTTTACTCGAACGGGGAAAAGGTTGACCGGCTGGATGAGCGTCAGGAGAGCGCCATCAATGTGATGGGGGTTACCTTCGATGCCGTCTGGGATCCGGCTTCGAAAGATCTGTGCACCGCCACTTCTCACCTGACAGGGGAGACCATCAACCGTTTCAACCATATCCATCAGAACCCCGAGGATCTGCACAAAAAGCAGGATATGACCCGCTATCTCTGCAACAGGGTCGGCCTCTGCATCCAGCGCTGTATGGGTATCGATGCGGCCAACGCCATTCATGCGGTCTCCTATGAAGCGCAAAAGGATCCCGGTGCCAAAACGGCCTATCATGACAACTGGCTGAAATGGCTGGCTGAATTTCAGAAGGAGGACTGGGTGGCCAGCTGCGCCCAGACCGACGTCAAGGGGGAACGCCTGAAGCGGCCCGCCGCGCAGACCGATCCGGATATGTATGTGCGGGTGGTGGAGGAGAGAAGCGACGGGATCGTTGTGCGGGGCTCCAAGGTGCATATTTCCGGCGCTTCGGTTTCCGACGAGATCCTCGTAGTGCCCACCCGGGCGCTGCGTCCGGAAGAGGGGGCCTACGCTGTTGCCTTTGCCGTCCCCTCCGACTACGACGGGATCAAGCAGGTCGTCCATTTCCACAATTACCGCAAGCGCGACCACTACAAAAGGGGTTTCGAGTACGGTTTTACCGACTCTTATGTGATCTTCGACGACTGTTTCGTGCCCTGGGAGCGGGTTTTCATCTGCGGGGAGACTCTCCATGGGGGAGCGGCGGCGCTGCTTTTTGCTCTTTTCCACCGCCATTCCTATTCCGGCTGCAAGCCGGCCATGCTCGATTTTGTAGTCGGCCTGGCGGCCCTGGCTGCAGAGATAAACGGGATCGAGCGAACCCCGCATGTACGCGGCATGCTTTCAGAGCTGATCATGACCGGAGAGCTCGGTTATGCCGCCGGCTATACCGCATCGGCGAAGGGCAAAGGGGAGGTCTATATGCCCGGTGTCGGCTTTATGCCGTACGGTCCGGGGAACTGTATTCCCGACTCCATCTACTGCAATGTCGGCCGCTGCCTGACGGGAGAGGCGGTCTTTCACGAACTGGAGATACTCTGCAATATCGCCGGCGGGCTGCCGGCAACCTTCCCCTATGAGAAGGATCTGACCGGTCCGGAAACCAAAGAGCTCTTGCAGAAGTATCTGACTCGTAATCCCGATATCCCCGTAGAGGAGCAGATTAAATTCTGGCTCGCCTTTATCGATTTTGCCCTCTCGGGTGCCTCCGGTTCCCTGGCTTACGGTGCTTACCACGGCGGGGGCTCCCCGATCATGGAGCAGATCGCCATCACCAGCCAGTACGACATCGAAGCGAGGAAGGAACTTGTCCGGAAGATCGCCGGAATGAAGACTAAATCATAATATCTCCCGATCTAAAGATCAGCTCCCGGTCCGGCAGCTACAGCAGCCGGACCGGGAGTGCTACAAGCGCGGCAGTAACGAGGCAACTGCAATAATAACACCGAAAAGCTGCCTCTGGACAGTTATCACGATTAAGAAATGGGCTTCATTTTAACCTTGATCTCTTCAAAAGAAGAGGTTATAATAACGGTGCCGTTCGAAACGTGCGAGCGTGGCGGAATGGCAGACGCGCTAGGTTCAGGACCTAGTGTCCGTATGGACGTGGAGGTTCAACTCCTCTCGCTCGCACCAAACTTAATGTCAAAAATGGATATCATGATAATTGGAACTCATGGTATCCATTTTTCATGTATATAATAACAAAATTTATAATAAGCTGGAATCTGTTATTCTTCTTTGATAAAATAACTTTAACAGAAATAAGGAGATTTATTATGGATACTATTGAAACCATTGCCCTTGAAGTAATAAATGAATATCCAATTAAACGAGCAGCGTTTTTTGGTTCAGCAGCTCGTGGTGACATGACCGCTGGCAGTGATATTGACATGCTAATTGAATTCTTGCCTAATACTCGTGGAATTATATTCTTTAGTCTGCAAGCCGACTTAGAAGAAGCTTTTAATAGATCTGTGGATTTAATAACTTTTGATGCTTTACAGCACGAAGCTAAAGAACAATTTAAAAAAAATGTTCTGCAGGATGTGAGGATAATATATGAACGAGAGAATTAGATCTATATTAGAATATATGTTAGAAGATGCAAAAGACATAATGGCTTTTTCCCAAGCAGTAGGAACTTTAGAAGAATTGCGCAAAAATTCTTTGACAAAAAAGGGTATAGTTATGTCCTTGCTCAATATTGGTGAATTAGCGAGTAAGCTACCAGTTGAATTTACTAGTGGGTATCCTCAAATTCCCTGGCGTTCAATGGTTGGAATGCGAAATTTTGCGGCTCATGGGTATCATATCTTCAATCTGGAAATTGTTTGGGATACAGCTCAAACCTCTATACCGGAATTGGTAGATTTTATTGAGGGTATATTTGAAGAATAGAATTGGTATGGATAAAAAAGTATTGTTATGTCTTTGCTCAATATTGGTGACTTAGCGAGTAAGTTACCGACGAATTTACCAAAAGACACTCGCAAATTCTTGGCGCTCCATGGTGGAGATGCGGAATTATGCGATGGCCCCCATAATTGACATCACTCTCAAATACTGACCATCTATTGATAAAAGATATTTTATTCGTAGGTGGTTTTTGTTTTGCCAGAAAGTATCGTAGATTAGCCACCTTCAGGCTTTGCCGATTTGCCTCTGTCCTAAAACTTGTTATGGGCAAGTGCGGCTTTCAGTGATTACATGACTTGACTGCGACAGACATCGTGCGATTTTGCGCATGCCATATATAAAACTGCTTAACTTTTCGTTTACGCATCATGGCTGCACGTACTTCAATACCGGCGATTTAGTAATGAAAACGTTTGCTGGAATCGCCGGTTGATTCAGTGATTTTAAAGATAAGGGCCAATTCAAAGGGCTACTTTTGTCAAAAAGAACAGCACTTAAAAATGTTCAGTTCAAATTCAGATAACCGACAAATGGAATTCAGAATTTCCGTGTAGGATAATGTTAGTCAACTTGAAGGGAGCGATTGCATGAGCGGCAGGCATGAGTTAAAGCATAACATTAACGCCTCAGATTACTCGCAATTACGTGCGAGATTACGTACTGTAGCGAAATTAGATGAAAACGCCGGCGCTGATGGCAGTTATAAAATTCGCAGCCTTTACTTTGATAATTACTCGGACAAAGCGGTTATGGAAAAGCTATCCGGTCTGAGCAGGCGAGAAAAGTTTAGGCTTCGCTATTACAATGGTGACACCTCATTCATCAGGCTTGAAAGAAAAAGCAAGGCGAATCGGCTGGCTTACAAGGAAGGTGCGACCATCACAGCGGAGCAATGCGCGGCGATATTGGCGGGAAACTATGAGCGCTTGAGAATACCGGAGATACCTTTGTTCATGGAACTGTATACAAAAATTTGCTATCAAAATCTCCGACCCAGAAACATTGTGGAGTACCACCGGGAAGCCTACATCTACAAAGCCGGTAACGTGCGTATCACCTTCGATAGAAACATCAAGACATCGAACAGCGTTACCGGCTTTTTAATTCCCAATTCGGTCACCATTCCCGCAGCCAAGGCGATGATCATGGAGATCAAGTACGATGGTTTCCTTCCTGATATTATCCGCGACATCATTGGCATCGACTGCCGCAATCAAACCGAGTTTTCCAAATATCTCGTGGCAAGGCTTGTGTAGATCAGAGGAGGGTGCATTGATGATGAAAAAGAGCACTGTAGCGCTGCTCATGGTTCTAACCATCACTCTGTCCGGGGCGGCCGGATTTGGTGGCAGATACCTTGCGGAGCTTTTCACTAACACTTCACCGGTTTCCTTGGAGGACGATCAAGCGCCCGCTTCATTGAATATTGCAGATGGTTCAGCGGAGTATCAGTTGAACAATGTCAGCAACCAGCTGCCATCACAGCAGTTAACAATCTCCGAAATAGCCGCATTCGCCTCAAACAGCGTTGTTGAAATTTACACTGAATCCGTAGTCAACAGCGGACGCATGAGGCAATTTGTCACAGAGGGTGCGGGGAGCGGCATTATTATCTCAGCAGACGGATATATCATAACCAATAACCACGTCATCGAGGATTCAAGGAAAATCACGGTTCGTTTGAAAGACGGTACAGAAGCCGAAGCGACCCTGATCGGGCGTGACAGCAAAACCGACATTGCGGTAGTAAAAATAGACGCTGCCGGTTTACAGCCCGTTGTTTACGGCAGCTCGGATAGCCTGGCGGCTGGTGAGCTTGTGGTTGCTATCGGAAATCCCCTCGGGGAACTTGGGGGGTCAATAACGGAAGGCGTAATTTCCGCCCTGAGCCGTGATATCGAGATTGACGGACAGATGATGACCCTTTTGCAAATCTCGGCAGCGGTTAATCCCGGAAATTCGGGCGGGGGTTTATTTAACGGCAGCGGTGAGTTGATCGGATTGGTTAACGCAAAATCCAGCGGGTTGGGTATTGAAGGAATCGGATTTGCAATACCCGTTAATCTCGTTAAATCCACCGGCGAAGCGCTGATGCAGCATGGCTTTGTCCCCGGCAGAATCGATTTCGGCGCGACGCTGGTGGATATTATTGACTCGAGAACCGCCGCGATGTATCGCGTTCACTCAATGGGTGTATATGTGTCGCACGCAGATTCTGACAGCGGGCTAAAACCCGGTGATAGAATCATCAGCATCAACGGCCAAGAGATAACGATAATGACGGATGTAGATGAGCTTCTCGAAGCACACACGGCGGGAGATACCTTATCCATTGTCGTATCGAGAAGCGGTATCAACACAACCGTTAACCACACCTTGAAACAAGCAAAGTCATAAAGGAGGAATTTGCTCATGCTGGAGAAATTGTTTAGTTTTAGCTATCTGGATCAGGCGGCAGCCTTTTCGGTCCCTGATATCCTGATGGCCTTGTTCATCTCTCTGGCCCTCGGCCTGTTCATCTTTTTTGTTTATATAAGGACCTTCAAGGGGGTGATGCACTCGTCATCCTTTGGCATCTCGCTGATCGCGATGAATATGATTACCACTCTGGTCATCTTAACTGTATCTACGAATTTGATCGTTACCCTCGGGATGGTTGGAGCGCTGTCCATTGTCCGTTTCAGAACCGTGGTCAAGGAACCACTTGATCTCGTCTACCTGTTCTGGTCGATAACGGTTGGCATTATCGTAGGGGCGGGGCTTATACCGATGGCGATCATCGGCTCCCTGGTAATAGGGCTGACCCTGTATATATTGGTCAACCGTAAGACAAACGAACAGCCTTATGTGGTGGTGATCAGTTGTGGCGGAGAAAAAGCGGAGGCACAATCGCTTGATTTACTGAACAGCCGCACTAAAAAAAATGTGGTCAAAGCGAAAAGCGTCTCCAAAGACGGCGTTGAACTGACTGTGGAAGTCCGGTTGAAGGAATCGTCCTCTCAATTTGTTAACGCGCTGCTGGCAATCGAGGGCGTCCACAACGCGTCGTTGGTTACCTATAACGGCGATTATTACATGTAAAAAAGAGATACGCTGCGAAAGGAGACGCAAAGATGATCACAAGCAAACGGTTACCTTTTATAACGGCCGTATCTGTTTGTGTTTGTCTGCTCTTTTGCGGATTCATTGTCTACGCCGCCAACACTTTCGACACCACTCGTGTCACCGAATACCAAAAAAAGATATTCGGCGACGCCATGATCACGCTTGAGCTACAGGTGGATAAAGATGAATGGCAAGTCCTGCTCGATAATCCGCAAGCCAAAGAATGGATTTCTGCAGATATAATTATCAACGGCGAGCGGTTTAACTCGGTTGGCGTACGAGCAAAGGGCAATTCCAGCCTTTCGCAGGGGGGTGGTTCTCACGGCGGTTTCAGCGGCAGCAGTGGGAATATAAGCCTGCAATTTAAGTTTAATAAATTTGTCAAAGGACAGAATTATTACGGGTTGGACACCTTTTGCGTAAACAATATGATGGGCGATGCTACCTATATGAAGGATTACATCGCTTACGATATTATGAATTATATCGGTGTTGACACGCCCCTTGTCAATTACGCCACAGTGTCGGTCAACGGTGAAGATTATGGTTTTGGTATCGCCCTGGAACGGTATGATCAGGCGTTTTTAGCCAGAGTTTACGGAACTTCCGCCGGGGAGCTCTATAATGTTAAAATCAGCATGGGGCGTCGCGGCGATTTCGAGGATATGTGGCAGAATGTAGAGAATATCACGCCCGGCAGACAGCGAGGAAACAGAAGCGGCCCGGGGAGGGGTGGTTTCGACGGCGGAAATGGTGGTGGCTCGCTGGTTTACACTGACGACAGCATCAGCAGTTACAGTGCAATTTTTGAGAATGCCGTCTTCACTCCCTCCGACAAAGATAAACAACGGGTCATCACCGCTATTGAAAACCTGAATAACGGAACCGATCTGGAAAAGTATTTGGATGTGGACGCGATATTGCGCTATTTTGCGGGTCATACCGTTGTGGTCAATCTCGACAGCTACATATCCAACATGCAGCAAAATTACTATATTTACGAACGCGGCGGGAAACTGACGATCCTACCGTGGGATTACAACCTCTCTTTCGGCGGCTTCCAATCGAAAAACGCTTCAGATGTTGTCAATTTCCCCATTGATACACCGGTCAGCGGTGTCAGTATGGAAAGCCGACCGCTGTTGAATAAGTTACTGGAAGTGGACGAATACCGCGTAAAGTACCACGAATATCTTCAGCAAATTATTGAAGG
>MTBK01241806.1_pt1 | contig 17555 bp, 22 predicted proteins | sample 1535981 | NCBI WGS metagenome assembly MTBK01 (sample SAMN06109225, study PRJNA356200) | anaerobic digester metagenome | isolation source: biogas reactors fed with pig manure or primary and secondary sludge | place: Spain | collected 2016-06-30 | reverse complement strand
GGGCTTGCAGTCCTCTTTCGGAAGATATATATAATATCTACACAAACATACTATGCATGGGGAACACACACCCCACACAAGAGGTGACAAAGAAAATGACAGACACAAAACAAACAAAGTTAAGCACCGTGGACGAATTCCTTGAGGAGACTGGTTTCGGGAAGAAACTGGTGCCCGGCGACGTGGTTATCATTCGCGCGGTATCGTTCACGGAATCGATGTATGGAGAGGTTGCCCTGCTCGATACTGATGAGGGTCGCAGGTACACCGGGGCTACGGCGCTGGTTGATTTCTGTAAGCGTCTCTACGAGCGCCAGGAGTTTCTACCAATGCGTGTTGAAGTCGCGGAAACGGTATCCGACAAAGGCCGCACCTATCAGGTGTTCCGGTAACCCTACCTCTTTTTGGTGATTTGAAATGTCAAAAGTGACGTTAATTCCTCGCATGGATATCATAGAGTCGTGCGCGGTGATGGTCGGATGTCATCGTGGGCTTACGAAGATATGAGGTGATGGTGATGGGTGAGCCTGTCGGTGCGGTTGCTATTGGAAACTGGAAAGCGAAACGAAATGGACGCATCGCGGAAACGCTCGCAACCATACTGTATGATACCGAAATATCCGCGAACGCGGTTATCGATGGACAGTATCAGGGCCGCCCACTTGAAGTTAAGGCCTGCCAGCAGTGGGTTACGGACGCGAACAACAGTAACTCACGCCGGCGCGGCCGTTTTTGGATAGCACAAAAGCAGCAGAAAGAACTTCTGGAAGGGGATGGGTTTTATGCGTTTTTTGTGCTGGACGAACACGGGGATTATCTCGTAAGCAAATTAGTGTCAGCGCGGGACGTATCAGAGTATGCGGGCCATGAATCAAGTTTTCAGGTTACTTGGACCCGGGTCTTCCCGGAGTTGGTGGTATGAGAATCACGGTACCGCTCAAATGCGCTATGTGTTGCATGGACAGTGAGCCATCATATTATACTCGCATCGTGTTTGAGTGTGATGAAACTCGGATATGCACCGATGCCGCTTATCGTGGTAAAATCGCCCGCTCTCTTCTCGATAAGGCAAGTGCAAAACTCAAACCACCTTTATCCAGACATGGGAACGCAAACCCGATTTGACTGATGGTAGAGGAGCGATAGCATGGAAAAAGAAGAATTGTACACCGAAGCCTGGCGCCTCTGGGGTGGAGATATGCAGCTCGATATCCTCATCGAGGAGATGGCAGAACTGACGCAGGCCATCATCAAGGCCCGCCGGCACAGCGTCACCTGGAACCACGCGATCTTTGAGGAGATCGCGGACGTCCTGATCTGCCTGGAGCAGGTCGAAACCCGGTTGAAAGCGCTGCCGGCCGATATCGACCGCGAGACCAACCGCCCAACCGGATACCTCTTCGATATCATCGAAGAGCTGAAAGCGGGAAAACTCGCCCGCCTTGAAGAGCGGCTCTGTGCGGCGAAGGCTGAGATGGTAGAAAACAGGAAGGGGGAATGAGAAATGGAACATAATAAGGCACTCAGAAAAGGGCGTCTCGATAATTATCTGTCCTGGATGGGGCTTGGAATTGTAACTGCTGGACTTGCGATCATAATGGTGCAATCCTACTGCACGATCTCATCCTACTTTGAGTTGGGGCTTGTGGTCCTGGGTGCCGGAGTTGCGGCGGTGGTTATGGGAGGGATCTATCACTCCTCCCCCGAATATCGGTTTTAGACCCGCACACCTCTCTTTTCACACGTTGTAACACTAAACTGTAAACTAAGCACACCCCGGGCGGGGGTGCGATGCTGGAGAAGGGTATATATTAGTGTTGCGCGTAATTGTGGTTATGATTACGAAGTTTTCTGATGTGGGGTACCGTCTCCCCATTGAATTTTATAAGCAATGTAATGGTCGGCAGAGAATATCCACCGGTGATAAAGAAGCGCTCTCATCGTTGATAGCAGCCTATTCATTTACCTCGAATGTTGGCGACCTGATGAGGTTTGTATCAGCGTTTGCGAGCACCTTACAGTCGTATCTTGTGAAAGAAGGCCGTGCGTTGGAGTATTATGGAATCTTCCACGATATCAGCGTTGAAATAGCGAACGCGCGTATTCTCCTGGACTCACCGCGTGGGTCCGGACAGGCAGCCGTCATACTCTATAGTGTAGAAACAGCGCTGAAAATCATAGCAGAGCGGGAGGGCCTTACCATGACGTCAATATCCATGTACGAAGGGAAGATGCCGTTTACTCCGGCCGATTACGATTACAGTGATAAAGACGACGCATACACGCTTTAGGTGAGCAGAATGGTATCAAATATCAATGTAAAGGCAGCAGAGGAGCATCTTAACGCGCTACGTATCCATGATGTAGAGAGCGGGGGTAAGATGTTTGGCATCGTCGGTTCAAAAGGATGCGGGAAAACGCATCTGCTTACCCGGTTAGCGCATCAGATAGTTTTCCTTCATCCGACCCGTGAGGAACCGGTAAAAGAAACGGTGATATGGCGCGGCCGGTCTATTGATTATTGGAACTTTATGTTTTATGATAATTTTGAGTGGGAAAGCGAGGACTTTCGGCGGCGCGTCATTATCCATCATTGGGAGGAAGATAGCCCGAAATTCGAAACAGAACACCGTACACCTATAGATGTTCCAGATGTGCGCACGTACGGCGGTGTTAACACTTTGTACGCTAATCTGGTCCCGGGTGAGATTAACGTGGTTTATGAGCCGACCCGATATATTATGAGTCCGGGTATGTCTGATATCATAATGCGGCGGTCCCTCATATCTGACAAAGCAATGCAAGAACTTGAATTAGACCCGTGTCTATGGTGGGCTGAATTTATGTTCTTCTTGCTTCATTTTAAAAAAGCGGGTTTTATTACCTGTATCCTGGATGAGATAGATGAAATTTTCCCGGCAGCCTGTCAGGGTATCCGGTGGCATATCCAGGCGCTGTTTGCCGATAGCGCGAAGGATTTTCGTAAGGCCAACATCAGCCTGTTTTTCTCCATCCACGACCTTACGGACTTGGATTATCGCATCCGCTCCAAAATACAGTATTGGGGATACATGAAGGGGTCAACCACTGTTATGGGGTCGCTTATTCCACGAACGGCCCCGCTCATGCTCCCGGTTGGTGAGATTATGCTCGATAGGGGTACGTACGGTAACGTTAACCTTGGACCCTTGCAGGCGCGGCCCCGGGTAAGGGTATCGTTTCCTCTGGAAACTGGTAACCCGGAAGCATGGGACTATCGGAATATTGGTCCTATTTGTGATGAAATATTAGAGTCACAACAGCCGGAGAATCTTATGACGTGTCCCTATTGCGGCCACACCTGGATACCACGGACAGACTACCCAAAACGATGCCCGGAATGTTACGGCCGGTTGGTGTATGCGGACATTGAGGTATAGAGTTATATGCGTGGCACGCATACTATATCATATCCTCTTGTGGTGGGTTGCTGGTTGGACAGTAGCCCGTGAGGGTATAATGTTCGAACCTCCTGGAGTCACACCCTTCACGGGTGTGTGGATTGAAATACTACCAGCGGGTACAACCTGCACCGTGCCGCGTGTCACACCCTTCACGGGTGTGTGGATTGAAATATTACGGCTCCATCATCGAGACCGGACAGATGCCCGTCACACCCTTCACGGGTGTGTGGATTGAAATCCATGGGTAGCGATGCCGCTTCTCATCATCGAGTCACACCCTTCACGGGTGTGTGGATTGAAACGTTACGAAGATGGGGGTAACCGCGTACGGTGGTGTCACACCCTTCACGGGTGTGTGGATTGAAACATTGTAACGTTATCGCCATACATCACCATTTTAGGGGTAGGCCGTAGTCGAGCCAGGTCTACCCTTTCCCTCTTATAACCCATAGTAATATATACCGTCAGGTATATATCTAGCAGATATGAGAGGTGAGCACGAATATGGATGTACTTGGTAGTATTATTACGGCCGGCGTTGCCGTTCTTGCGATTGCTCTGATTGCGGTCATCACGGCAAACACCATGGGAGCACTTCCCGAAGTCACCGACCCGGTCTGGAACACGACCATAGAAGGGGTAGCGACGAATGCGAGTACGGCGTTTGACTTGCTCGGAATAGCACCGCTGGTGCTTGCTGCTGCGGTAATTATTGCAATTATCGTGGGCGCTTTCATGGTACGGTAGGTGTCCTTATGGGTACACCTCGGAAACAAGAAGCCCGCATGAAGTACGCGCGTATCAAGAGCGCTATGGAGTCCGGACGTGCTCATGGGGAAGTGTACGGGAGAATCCCGTTTGTCTCCCCCATTTTTGGCGCGGTTCGCGGTTGGGCAAAAGAATCGTTTACACTTTTCCTCAATGATTTAAGGGGTAAAGCATGAAGCGACTACTTCTTATTTTTATCGCTATAGCGATATGTATCGTACCGGCGGCAGCCATGCCAGAAGCGCACGAGAATGTAACGGTTGATGAAAATACTATAACGACGTTTGACCCGGTCTATAAAATACAGGACAGTGTTATGCCCTTTACCCTGTGGGCTCTAATATATGGTACGGGGGTTTTGTTACTACTGGTATCCGTTCTCCTTCACGAACGCGGTGGTATTGTTACGGGCTTACTATCTCTGGCATTTATCGTCATAGCCTGGATAAATTCGGTGTTTATCGGGTTCCAGGACATTGTTACTCATCAGATAGGTAATTCACTCGTAATTCAGCCAGTAATAACGGTGTACGGGTCGCATTCTCTTCATTTAGTGTTATCCCTTACTTTTCTGGTTGGCATCTTGAACGTGATACTTGGAGCGCTTACCGTGCTTGCGGAATCGGCATCTCTCAAGAACTATCGGCGTAGAAACGTTGAGTGGGAGCGTAGAGGTGGGTTGCAGTGACAAAGAAGTTGATGTACGATGAGCATGGAGAAGCGTATGAGATAGATGAGTCTATCTTAATGATGCCACCGGGACCGGGACCGTATAAAACGCTCACAGATAGTGAGACCGGGAAGACCTATCAAATTCCTGCCAGCATGTTTACCGGTGTTGATGGAAGTACCGCTGGAGCCGGGACCGGGTCGGCTCGTGGTCTCTTGCAGGTGATACCAACGTATCACGAGCGCCTGATAGAGATACTCCTGGAGCGTTGCACTATCAGTAACCCGGGCATCCGTCAGGATATTGAGTTGCTTATCGGTCCTGTCCTTGCTATCGGTAAAATCACATCGAAAGAAGAGTATACTACCGTTCTCCTCGAAATTGAGAACCTCGTGCGGGCGCTCTATATGAGCGGGGCTATTAGCGATGAGGATAGCGTTTACCTGGTAGACCAACTCACGTTTTTCGCCCGGTGGCAAGCTCGCAGAAGCATCACGTTTGACGGAAAACCAAATGAGCGTGAACTGTGGACGATACAGAGCATACACCAAAAATCTGAAACGGTATCGCCGGACACCGGAGGAAGCGGGCTGATGTCAGGTCTTGGTCGCATGTTCGGGAGGCGTTAAAAATGATAATGTGGGTCTATGCAACCTTTGGTATGACGGCTATCCTCGTGGTAGGCGCGGTATTGGTGGCGGTTATGTATTCGCGGATAAAAGCGTTCGCGCTCCCTTATCTTAAGTGCTATAACCGGCCGGATAAGAGTTTGATGCTAATATTCGAGCGGAAAGGCACCGTTCGCGCATCTCCAGGCGATTACGTAAGCGAGATGTACGAAGATACCGGTACAAAAACACCACTAGCGTTTTTTAAAGCGGACACTGGAGGGTTTAAACTCGGAAACGCCGATGTAGAAGTGTTTTATGACGGTGCCGACGTTGCCACGTCGCCGGAACTGCTTATCGTCGTTGAAGAACTCAAGGGACGGGGATACCGTAACATCGAAGAGGTTATGCGCGCGGTAAGGTCCGGCACGTTCGGCGGTGACGATATCGTTGTCCGGGATGGCGTGGTAAGCATGGATACTGGCACCATCCTGGTACCGATACTCCGGAGCGTTAACCCGGGTATGGTAGAGGGGTATAGCAGGGGTAAGCCAGCGATTACGCGCGCCTATACCGATACCGTTCTCAATATTGACCGGGCCGGCAGGGACCAGAAATTTTATGAGAACCCGCAGATTATGGCGCTTGGGTTTATTCTGGTCGCCGGATGTCTTGGAATCGGGATTATGAAGTCTCTCGGGGTGTTCTGATATGACAGAGCCGATAAAGAAATATCAGCCCGTGCGACGCGCGTCGATAGTGCCGGTATCTAGCGCTGCACCGGAAGCCCCGGTTATGGTCGCACCCGGAGCGCCGACGATGGAGAGTCCGGTATCGCAGGCATCACGGGAGCGAGAAGCCCGGGTAAAGAAACAGTTTGAGGATATCGAAGCGCGGTATGGTCGGCATGAAGACGTTCGGCATCGTCGCGCTGAAATGCGGATGAGTGAGGCGCCCGAAACGCCGGTAACCGATGCGTACGCGATACAGATGCGTCCGCGCGTGCCTGTAGCGGGTACCCCGCTTGAGCCCCTGGTTATCGCGAAAGAGCAGCGCAAACGTGAGGAATGGATATCGGCAGAAGCCTACCGTGCCGCTACCCTGCCAGGAGAACTCCAGTATGATATCCAGGTAGCCGCGTATCATCGGCAGCTAGCCGAATACAACCGGCAAATGAACGAATACCATAAAGCGGTCGCGGAACAGCGCGCTCTTGATGCGGAAGCCCAAAAGTACGGTCATGCCACCCATGAATCTCTGATGCAAGCCATTCAGGAAGAGAAACTCATCAAGCGGTTGAACGAGTTGGGCGGGGTGCTTACCGACGTGCAACTGGAAGCACAACGGGCTGCTCGTGAGGGGGTACCGCAGTCCGACTACCTCGCAACCCTGGAGTCACAGCGCGCGGAAGCAGAACGGCTCCAGCGGTCCCTACAGGCATCGTTCGGGGTTGATGTACCGGCAACCGGGTATATCGCAGAGGTAGAGAGCGTTATGGCCGCTCGTGACGTGGCACCGGTTACCATGCGCACTATGGCGGCACCTGCACCGGCCGCACCGTACCAGGTAACCATCTTCCCCGACCTGAAATTGACTACGGACACGGTACCACCGTACCGGGAGCCGGTCCCGTCGGACCCGATAGAACAGATATTCTACCACCTTGCGCCTATTATTGACAAATTCCGCGCGGATACCCGGCTCGATAGCCCGGCTATTGATATCGCGATAGCGTCCGCGTCTCTCTCACGTGCGGCGGCCGGACGACCATCACCCATAGTAGCACCTATCGCGGAACAGTTGATACGGGAGCCAACACGGCCGGTATCCGCACTGGTAGAGATGCCGGGAGAACTGGCTCTAGGTCTGTATCGCATACCAACCGTAGCGGTCCCGCATTATACCGCGCATCCGGAAGAGTTGCCCGGGCTACCCGGGAAAATCGTATCGGGGGTGGGAGAAGAGTTTGTTACCGACCCGGCCGGGTTCGCCACGAAATTTGTGGGTATGGGGTATTTGAGCGGTCCGGCGATATCGGCAGCGCGGCCGGTGACAACACCAATAACCGCTGGTATCCGTGAGTTTTCCATTGTTGCCCGGACGGCTCCGGAGATGCGGCCATTTGTACGTGGTACGAGCCGGATAGGCCGGTATTCCGAAGGGGTATATTCCACGGTGCAAGAAGCGCCTGCACTATCAGCAGCGGCTAATGTTGGAGACCGGGCCGGGGTTATCATGGATGCCCTGAAAGGCGAACCTCACGCATTTTACGGGTCTATCGTTGAGACCGGACAGATGCCGCGCGCGGTTACCCTGGAGCGTGCTGGTAGAACCTACACTCCTACACCATCAGATGTGGATGTGTTTGTGAGTCGACCTATAGAAATGGCTGAAAGTATTGCCGCCCGAATGGGTCCGGGGTATAGCGTTGAAGGTGCTACGGTTGTGCGTGAGGTGCAGCCGGGTCTTACGGCTCACGCTGTAGACATTCATGCATTCCCTCCGGGCTACCCGGGTGTACCACGGGCGACCGGTCCGGCTATTGTCCCGGCGGGTAGTGAGGTTATTCAGGCACCGCGCCTCCCGTTTGATTTCATGCCACGGGAGTTGTTAGAGGTCGGCGGCACGACACAGGAGTATCTGTATACACAACTCCAGCGTAAGGCCACATCGGTTATGGGGCAACCGCGCGGTATTCTTGGGTGGGAGCCCGGACCGCCGGCACACCGGACAAAGGATATTGCATCCACTCTCATTGATGCCGACTATCTCATATCGGCCGGAGAAGTCCGGGCTACAGAGATGACTGGTATTCAGCGCGTGCTCGCAGAACGACGTATTCGTAAGCTGAAAGAAGGTTACGCCATGCTGGCAGGGACAGAGGCGGCACAGACGGCACTTGCAGAAGCGAAAGGGCTGTCTGTGGGTGGGGTTGCACCTCCGGTGCTCGCTCCCCCGTCTCCGATAGTCAGCCCTACCGCGACCGGACCGGGCACGAGCATGCTTATACGGTCACTGTCACCAACCGTGAGAAGTCCGGTTACCCGGGTAGCGAGTCCGACCGTAACGAGTCCTGGTGTGAGAAGCCCGATAGTGCGCGCGGTGAGTCCGATGGTCTCCAGGGTAAGCCCTACTGTAGCGAGTCCGACCATGTCGCCGGGGATAAGCCCTGTCGTTACTGTAGGTAGTCCGACCGTAGCAAGTCCGGGTATACGTAGCCCTATCGTGAAGATAGGAAGCCCTATCGTTACTGTAGGTAGTCCGACCGTAACAAGTCCGGGTATACGTAGCCCTACCATTCGCAGCCCTATCGTTCGTGGCCCTACCCCACCACAACTACCGCGACCGCGACGCCTGCCAGACGATGACGCTGATAAACGGCACCGCTACCCCTGGGAGGAGTGGTTTATTTCGTATCGGAGCGAACCCACCCCGCACAAAGGGTTTGAAGGGGTGTACCTTGGGCTACCCGACGTAGCCCGACCGGGCCCGGTGATTATCAAGGGGCTACAGCGTTTCACCCGGGGACCGGCACCCGCTCGAACGGTGCGCCCGAAAGTCACCCGGGGTAAACCGGTACGCATTGGTAAGAAGAGGTTGTTCTGATGTCTCTGCGAGCGTGGGCGGGGTTTATTGCGGTATCCCTCGCTTGTATGATGTTCTATGCCGGATTATTACCGGCATGGTCTATTATCAGCGGTTTAGCGCCGACATTCGGGGTATCAGTGGAATACATGGGTATGTTGAATAAAGTGCTTTATTGGGCGCCGTTCGTCGCTCTAATCGCGGCTCTCATCCATGCGGTAACATCGCCGTCGTACCGGAGGCGTGAGACCTGGAGGTAAGATAATGGTAGCGTACCCTTTAATCGTGTATTTCGTGAGTTTGTTCGCGCTAATGTTCTTCTATACGTTAACGTGGGACTTATTCATAGGGTTTATGGATATGGCACTGTCAGCGGGCGGTGATGTGGTTATTATCGGGTATATGTACACCTTACACACCTGGATACCGTTCGCGCTCCTGATATCCCTGACTCTATGGTTTTTGTCACAGTCACAGGCCCGGGGGGGTGGATACGAGTGAACCGCTATCTGTGCATACTGCTCGCTAGCGCTATACTCCTCTCCCTGGTCCCTGCAGGCGTTGTAGCGCAGGATGCCGGCGGGTATGTCCCCGACTGGAGTATCAATCTCGATGGAAACATTACCACCATCAGGCATAATGATTACGCCGGCATCTGGTATGCTGGCACCGATACCGGGCACGTGCAGGCGTACGACGAGCATGGAAACCAGATATGGGACAACCCGCCCATCATCTCTGACAGATACATAAAATCAATAATATTGTTACCAGACGATAAAATCCTGGTAACCGCCAGAAACGAATCCGGTGACGCTACGTATCGCATTGCCGGCGGAACCGTCACACAAACCCTGCTATCCCCGGGATGCAACACGAGCAGTGTTGTTGCCGGCGATGTGGTATATACCCTTGAGGTTGGAGCTAACCAGACGTTTCTGCGCGGATGGGATACCACACACAATTTTGCCGTGGAACTCGCAGGCATAACCGGGCCGGATACCGGGATTCTCCCTCTGGTACATGGCAAATATATAGTATTGTCATCCGGTTCAACCGTAAAAACCTATGATACTTCTGGATTTTTCACAGATGCGATAGTCTCTCGCCGGGAGGTATCATCAGCAATGCCCGGAAACGGCACCCTGCACCTGAATGTGCATAATACGACTGGCACGGCGTCGTACGATGATATAGAGCACATCCTGCACCTCTACGACGCAAATATTTCAGCAAGTTACGGAAACCTCAGATTCCGGTATCTAAACGGCACGGAATTGCGGTATAACCTTAGCAATGTCGCGGAATATGCAACTGTATACCTGGATATACCAGAACCAGTATCATCGTTCTATCTGGATGTCCTGACCCCGTACGCTGTGACGACGTCTGCCTCGTTTTCGCATACTCCTGTAATCGGGTTCGGATATTATATGAGGGATGATTTTAGCGGAGATTCTCTTGACACATATGCATGGAACCTATACATATCGGCCCCATATGCAGCTGACGGAAACGTAACAGTTTCTGACGGGATATGCAATCTAGCCACATATTCATATCTAATGGCTCATGAAGCTGCCGTTCAACTTAAAACCTCATCTCCCCTCCCTGCAAATGTCAACATATCATTCCGCGCTAAGTACATTCAGGACGGGTATAGGGGTTTAGGCTCGTTCACGGCCGGTGAGACAGCTAGCGGTAGCCCTAAATACGGTGTATCCTGCGGCTATAGCCAATCGTTCGAGATATCATCGTGGTGGTCTCACGATACCACTGTATGGGATACTTGGGTGTATGACGAGGAGTATCATACATACCGCTACAGCCTGCGGGATAACGGCACCATTGCAGATGTATTTATTGACGATACCCTGTTTGCGAGCGGGAAGCCCGTATCGTTCCATTCAGCCCCGTATCTCGAATTCTACGTAAAATCGTGGGATGCAGAAAATCAGAACAATATATACATTGATTGGGTCGAAATTACAGGTTATGCATTTACGGCGAGCGAGCCGTTATCTGTGCCCGTAGTGCCCGTTGCGAGCAAATCCCTGACCGGCACGGTCGTAGATATTATCATCCGCGGCACGCATGCGGTAATCCAGACAGATAGCAGGCTCTACGTGCAGGAGATCGCGCCGGCCGGCATGTTCGGTATGACGACCGATCTACTCCATCGCACCGGCGCCCCGGGCGGTCTTGATGCCGCAGACGACGTATCATCCATCATCGAGGGCCGGGGGAGTATTATTGACATATTCCGGTTTGACGGTGCCCGTACCGGCACCTACGATACCGGCGGCATGATACAGGATGTCTACCTTTCCCGGAAAAACGGTCTATACGCGCTTGGTTCGTCGAAAGACACTAAATTCTATCTCTTTAGCAAAGACGAGAGCAGTTCATGGTACCTGTTACACGCGTCCCCCACAGGCACGGATATAACTGCCATATCGCTATTGGGCTACGGGGACCGCTTCGCCATCGCGCGCGGCGGCACCATGTCGATCTATACGAGCGTACAGACTCCCATCACCGAATCTAAGATCACCCTGCGCGTGTATCGAGATTCCGCGCCCTACAGGGAGCAGGCAATAACCGTACTCCAGCAGGATGATATCGGCGGCTGGGGATCGCCGGCAACCTATACAACCGATAGCACCGGCGCGGTCGTCGTCAACGTCGTTTGGGGCCGGCAAATCCAGGTCATCGTGGGCGATAACATCTACAGCACCGTCATATCCCCTTCGCCGGCACAGGCAGAATACATCGTTACAGTGCCGCGCGAGGAGCCGCTCCGTACTTACGCACAGTACAGAACATGGTACGATGGGGAGACGAACCGGATATACTACACATTCCAGGACACGCGGGGGAAAACCCACCGGGTGGTGTGGGAGTTCATCCGCACCACGAACGGCACGGTGGCCGAAACGAAGGATTTCAACATCCCCGACGGGTTTACGGGCGCAAGCCCGGGATTTTTCCAGGTGCCGGCCGGCGATGATCAGACATCGTACCGCGTGCGGTTGACGGTATACGGAAGCCCCACATACACCAACACATGGCACCAATGGGTATCGGGCAAGTCGGGAATAGCATCGTTGCCGGGAGAACTGTCTAATACCCTGAAAATCGGTATATTCATGGTTTTGCTACTCTTCACGGGCGGTATTTTCTCATATTTCAGCGGGCCGCATGGGGCAGTGGTTGTATCGCTGCTAGCCGGCATGCTCGTATTCTGGGGATGGCTACCCGTGTCGCCGGCGGTTGTTGCTCTCTGTATTGTATGGGCATTCCTCGGGTTATTAGGGCGGACGGGTGGGTAGCATGAGCAGAGGATTAGTCATTGCCGTTTGGGTCTTCTGCGTAAACATTGCGTTTACGGTGCTCAACGAGATAAATCCGTTTAGCACGGGCTTAGATTACTCTCTCGGTGAGGAGCTGATGGAGATAGGTGTCGAGACCGCACCGGGCACCCTGTCATTCCTTGGTATCCCGGAGATAGTGAATGCGCTCAACGTGTTCATGGATTTGATTTTGGGGCCGTTCCGGCTCGTACCGCAACTCATGGATATGATAGGTATATCCGGGATCCTCAACACCTCCCTGACGGGGTGTGTGTGGTTAGTCTACGGCTGGTTTATGTTTCAGTTGATTACGGGTAGGACACTGGGGGATGTGATCTAGGTATGCGCAGGATAATATTATTGGGCTTAGCCGTTCTGCTGTTGGTAGGACAAGTTTACGCCGGCGGGTCATTCACCGAGACGTTTCCAGGCACCACGCTGAATGAATCTAGATGGTTTGTGTACCAATCTGGTGATCACATATACTATTCGGTTAATAATGAGCTCCGATTCACCGAAACGAAGAACGCACCCGGTAACCGCTATATATACATATACACGATACAGAAATTCACCCTCCCTGTAAACATCTCGTTCCGGTTTAAAGGCGCTTCTGGGTCAGCGAATCCAATGCATATGGTTGTTGGGATATTGAACACGTCCGCACCAACGAAATTTCCGGAAAATGGAGTATACGCTAGGTTCCACAGAACGGCAAGTGTTCCGGCGTATGGGTATGCGTATTCATCGGTATATGGGAAAGGGGCAGAATTTCCCGTTGACGCACTCACATATACAACGTATCACGTATCAATAAATCCCGGATACGTTGCAGTCTATAACATTAATTGGGACTTGTTATCAACCGCATCACATGATTACAGTAACGGTCACATTGTTATAGGATATCACAATGTTGGTGAGTGGGGCGTACGAGCAAACACACTTATTATGTCATCCATTAGTGTAGACGCACCGTCTACCGTTCCAACCGTTAATTTCGCGGCATATCCTCCTTCCGGACATGCACCATTAATGGTATCGTTTACGGATCTGTCACAGGGAGATATATCCTCCCGATACTGGGAATTCGGGGATGGTAACACCTCAACTCTACAGAACCCTGCGCACATTTACACCTCTCCGGGCTCGTACACGGTAAATATAACCGTAACCTCTAACGACGTAAATTATACGGTTAGTAAGCCAGATTTTATCACGGCGTTGCCACCACAGGTTAACGCAAATTTTATCGCTAACCCTGTATCAGGAGATACACCTCTAGTAATATCGTTCACAGATGTATCAGATGAAGATGTATCCTCATGGTTTTGGGACTTTGGAGATGGTAATACTTCAACTTTACAGAATCCCGTACACACCTATTCATTGCCCGGGATTTACACCGTTAGCCTATCCATAGAGTATGATGGTGGTAGCGATACAATCACCAAACCAAATTACATTAGCGCATCTTACCCATACCCCACTGCGAATTTTGAGGGTAGCCCTGTATCGGGAGATGCCCCCCTGCTCGTTCATTTCACCGATTTGACCGCAAATAATCCCACATCATGGGTATGGTCGTTTGGAGATGGCTCAATATCATACATGCAGCACCCTACACACACCTACAACATGCCCGGCACCTATCAGGTAACCCTATCAGCCACAAACGTGAGAGGAACCAGTGTTAAGAGTGTGCCGGCATATATCACCGTTCTTAGCCCGGGCACTACGCCGACCCCGGCAACACCCATCCCAACAACCCCCATATCCACCAACACATCCTGGTCTCCGGAAACCGGGTACTACACCTCCCAATGGTTCAACCGCGGCGCCGATTTTATCAACGTTGAGGGGCTGTTTGCATCCCTGCTCCTCCCGTTCACGGCACTTATCGGGCAATGGTTTTTCATGATTGTCTGGGGGACCATCGTCATGGGGATATACCTGCACAGTCAGGATACCACGCTACCATTTGTGATAGGGATATTATTAGGTGCGGTTATCAGTTTGTCGGCAGGTGCTGACGGGGTTACCGTGATGTATCTCACCATGGCGTTTGCCGGCGGTGGTGTGTTGGCGAAAGTATTACTCGGGAGATTATAAGTATGAAGAAACGACATGAACTAATTGTAAAACTCCCCTCTCTCCCATCCTCATGGGTACCGGTAGCTGAGTTGTTACAATTACAGGTGGATATCGTTGATACCGTCGATAGGCGTAGCATCGGCAAAATGGCGTTATCGGACCTGATAAAAAAGGTAAGATAATGCGCTACTCGCTAACACCAAAGAAACGAAAGATTGCTTTCGGCTCTGGTATTTCGTACCCGGGTCGACCTCGCTGAAACAACAGCCAGTACCCCAAATATGCCAGGTACCCATATACCACAAGGGCCATAACGGCCCCTATCGGGTCGTCGGCAATCATTACGTTACCCTCACCACAACAACTTTTTTCCCCATCCAGGAGCGTGGTAGATAGACATGCGCACCCGTCCCGGTCGGCACCACTTTTTTCCGGATACACTCATACCCTTTCACTTTCATTTCGCTTACTTCTGCCATGTATATTATGTATATATTATATACATATATACTTACTCTAAAGCGCTGGGAAAGAGAAACCGGGCGGTATCATCAGGGATATCATCGTTATATACCGGGTCTATCACGTCGCCGTCATCCTCTACCACCGCGCCATAAAACAGACGCGCGCGTGCATCAGTTCCGAAGAGATGAAACCCTCGCTCAAACTCACTCTGCACCTGCACCGCTCCGGCTGTTGTTTTTGTGTCGATGTGAGTATACCAGGACAACATAAACTCATGCACGGTCAAATCTGTTGGTAACGCTGTTTGAAACGCAAACGGAAAGATGTTCTGCACTGCTTCAGGTGCGTATACGCTCATCCTCCGGGATAAGATTTTCATCGTTAGGGGGGTGGATGCTGTCAGTTGATGGACAACTAACGGTTTTCCGTTCTTCTTTCCCCCGATAAAGTCCAGAATGTCCTTTCCGCCGATACGATACGCTCCCTTTCCATGCACACGCACTTCCGGGTTATCTGTGTCCGGGTTCCGGATGTAGCGTTTCAATGAGAGGATTAACACCCGCTCATTATATCCTTCACACTCCGCGACAAACGGCGCTATACGCTCGTTAATAGCATTTTCAAGCCCCGCGAAATACTCACCTGTCACGCACACACTATCGGTATCTGAATATCGCCATACAAGCCCGTGCCGCCGGCATTCGTCAACCATCTCGATGAGCGCAAGGTGGGACCGGGCCGTAATCATGCCAGCGATACAGAGATTTGTATGTGCGGTCGGTCGCGGGTCTCTCTGTGCTTTTATCCCATAGGAAGTGTTGGAAAGAAATTTGAAGAACTCTCGCCGCGTGGTTTTCCCATTCAGCGCTTGTTCTTCGTCTTTCATCCGGTCCCATTTACCGGGTAACGACGCCTCAACGGGGTTAAGGGGTATAGGATGGTACGCTTTATGTATTTCCATCGTGCAATCAGGAAATAGCAGGCGTATCGCCTGGATATCAAAATTCCAATACCATTTCGTGCATGGAGTGTCAACCCGATAAATTTTCAACGACTTATTGACCGAACACATAACCGCGTCGGTTGTAACCTGGCAGAGAGCGGGCCGGTCCCTGTCATAGGCAGCGCGTTCTTTTACTGGTGCTGCTTTCCAGTCATAAGCAAGATATTGGTCGGTGTTGAGGGTCTGAATAGCCCGGCTATAGGCACCTTTAATATCAAACCAGCATGCGTTATCCAGATACCCGCGATAAAACGACACTGTTATCCCGCCAAAATAAGCATCTTCAAGCGCCCGGGTAAGCCCGATTCTCCGGTCCCGCGCCTCGTTTTTCTCCCGCATCGAGCGACTACGCTTATCGCTTGGGTCTTTCAGCAGCCCCGGATACTGCCGCTCGTATGCTATTTTCACAAACGTGGCCGGAGATACGATTTTTGACCACATAGCGCAGGTGTAGCCGTGCAAATCCTCAATAGCGGCAATTTTTTCGAGAAACACATCGACTAACTCATCCAGCACATCCACATCCTGGTATCGGTATGCGTCCGTGAGTGCGGCCTCTGCACTATAGGGGATAAGGTCGCGCTGGAGATACCGTTTCGATACAGCGGACAGGGAAAGGTTCTTAGAATCAATCAGGATGGCCCACAGTTTAAGCAGGTCGATAACCGGCGTTGATGGGACACCTTTACCTTCATCGTCGCGCTTATCCACGCGGTTATACGGGGTAATGAAGTTGTGATGCCCGCCGACCTTCCGCATATGATAATAATGGTCAAAAATGGTTACCTTCCAGTTACGGCCGGGGGATTTTTGACCGGGTTTAGGCTGAGGCTTTTTTGTCGCATCAAACTGGTTCTGTGGGTAGGCTACTGACAGCGCCCCCAGGTCAAACAGCGCGTTCCACGCGACCACGGCACTTGCACGGTCCCATAGGGATTTGAGCAGCGTATAACTCTCATCGTCAAACTCTGTAACGATGCCATGTTCACCCCGATACCGCCACTGAATGGACAACACCTGCAAGGTTGTTTCGTGCGTCTCTACATCGACGAATAGCAGGTTCTCTCGCTCGCAGGGAAGCATTATATCGGGCTCCAATTAAAATCTGGTGCGTCGGACGGTTCTAGAATCACCTCATCGTCATCCACATCGAGCCCTTTGTATGGCCGGGTAACGTCCCCGGTCCTGGCATCCATTTGATGAAGCGGCGGGGTATATGCGAGAACCCCTAAATTACCGTCTGAATCGCTCGCAAAAGTGATTGATAGCCTTTGACGGCCATCAGCGCCCTTAACACCGTACGTATTCATGATATCCCGGGGTATGTTGATACGGCCATCGCGCCCGACTGTTAACTCCCGGTCCCCGATATGCACTTTTTGACCTGCAAAAGATTTGGCTTGTTTCGTTGGTAACCCGAACATCGGCATACCCGCGCGGCCGTCGGAACGAGCGCGCACGATGTAATGAGTCATACCTCACATCACCGTGTCTTACTCTCACAGTACGCTCGCAGGCCGTTGTAAAAAATCTCATACCCGGTTTTCAGGTGTTGTTCTTCCCTGA
>MTBK01073933.1_pt1 | contig 17560 bp, 14 predicted proteins | sample 1535981 | NCBI WGS metagenome assembly MTBK01 (sample SAMN06109225, study PRJNA356200) | anaerobic digester metagenome | isolation source: biogas reactors fed with pig manure or primary and secondary sludge | place: Spain | collected 2016-06-30 | reverse complement strand
ATCGAACTTGCACACCGTAACCGGCACCACCCCCTCAAAGTGGCGTGTCTACCAATTCCACCACCTGGGCATTTTGCGGGGCAAATATAAGATAAATTTCCGTATTCTTTCTATATTTGTTTGGTAAATACTAGTTTTATGGATACTAACAATACGCTTCAGAACAAGGTAAACCAAATAGTGGCAAGACTTAGAAGCCAAGGAGAAGACAAACCGGATCCCGATCAGGCTTTTAGCATGTTGGATCATAAAGGCGATATGATCTATCTGGTAGGAGAAGTACATTCCGGTGATGTAGATTTGGACAAAGAATACCGTATGAATAAGGTGATGTTGTCTGCCATGCGAAAAAATTTGGTCTCTTGTGTACAAGAGATAACAGAAACCGGGTTGCTGGAAGCACTACTGCGTGTGGCTTTGCCCTCGGGGCTGGGTTTTGATATTACTACAGATTCTGAAATTCCGGAAGAACAATTTCTTTTAGAAAATCACGGGTCGGCTGCCGTCGTAACGGTTTCCATTGAAAAAGACGAGGATCTTGTTCAGTTCCTCTTTGACAACAAGGTAACTGTCATGACTTTGGGGCACGTGACAAAAGGAGACATTCGCATTGACGATTACTCGTACGGGAACATCCGTAAAATATGACCTGAAAACTCGGGTTTTTCAGTCTGTTGCACCCCGCTACGAAAGAACCAATGATCTGATATCGCTGGGATTGAACAGGCTGTGGCTAAGGAAGTTGGTTAGGGAAGTAAAGAAAACACCTCACCATACCATAGCAGATGTCGCTTGCGGCACAGGTGCGCTTACAGAGCGTCTGGCTCGGCTTAAAAAAACATGCGTTACCGGAGTCGACCCCAACGCAGCCATGCTGGCCGTTGCCCAAAACAAAAGACAGGCAAAAAAAAGACCGCACTTCATACTGGGACTTGCCGAGGCGCTTCCCTTGCCGGACGGCTCCTTTCAGGCAGTAACGGTTGCCTACGGGCTAAGAAATTTTGAAGACAGGGAAAGGGCGATGCAGCAGATGAACCGTGTGTTGGAAAATGGGGGGAGGTTGTTTATTATGGAGTTTTCGATTCAAGATGGCGTATGTACCCGCAGATTTATGGTACTTCAACGTATATACATTCGATATGTGATGCCGTTATTGGGTTGGCTGGGTACGGGAGAAAAAGAAGCGTATGAATACTTAAGGGACTCTGTAGAAGCATTTCCACATCCCGCACAAATAAGTAGTGAAATAAAAAATGCCGGTTTCAAAGACGTTGCGTATAAGAGACTTTTCCCTGGCGTAGTGGTGTTATTTACCGGAGTAAAATAGAAAAATGATAGGATTTAATTTTAGTTCCTGGTTCACTCTTCTGCTTTACCTGTTCTATCTGGGACTGGCCCTTTATTTTATTTACGATCTGGTTTTTCAAAAACACAATCCGGTAAAATCCCTTACCTGGATAGTCCTTATGCTTTTGTTGCCCTATGTAGGCCTTATTATGTACATCTATTTTGGAAGGGATTTTCGTAGAACTAAAATGTACAGTCGCAAAGGGTTGCACGATGAAAAACTAAAAAAAGAGTGGAGTGCACGTCAGATTGCACAATTGAACGATACGGGAATACCCCTTCACCCCGAGCTGGTGCCGTATAAAAAGCTGGTACTCCTTTCGCTTAACAACAGCAAGAGTATTCTTACAGAACACAACAGCACGAAACTCTATTATACGGGTAAGGATGCTTTGGATGCCATGTACCAATCGGCCTCGGAAGCTAAGCACCATATTCATTTGCAGTCTTTTATTATTGAAAACGATGCTGTAGGTACGCTATGGAAAAACCTGCTTATGGAAAAAGCCCGTAAAGGGGTTGATGTATGTGTTATTTACGATGATTTTGGCAGTTGGCAACTACCTGGTTCTTATATCAAAGAAATGAAAAAAACCGGGGTGCACATCGAACCTTTTGGTAAAGTACGTTTTGCGCGATTGCGTGCCATGATCAATTACAGAAATCATAGAAAACTGTTAATTGTAGATGGTGAAGAAGGATTTTTGGGCGGAGTAAATATTGCCGATAGGTATTACGACGGAGGAGACAGTTTGGAGTGGCGGGATACGCAAATGCGCATACGTGGCGAGGCAGTTAAACAGCTGGAGTCTAGTTTCTTAATGGACTGGTATTTCATTACCCATAAGAACCTTCGCAGAAGAAAACACTATAGGTACAAGCTGCCCGAACTAACGGAAGATATCGTTCCCGAGACTTGTTTTATGCAAATTGTAAGTTCGGGACCGGACAGCGATTGGGCAGATATCATGCAGCTGTACCTGACCATTATTACCGAAGCTCGGGAGCGCATAAGCATAAGTACCCCTTATTTTATACCTAACGAATCCATTCTGAACGCATTAAAAACTGCCGCGCTGGGTGGGATAGAAGTACGTATTATGTTGCCGGAAGTGGCAGACACACTTTTTGTACATTATGCCAGTCTTTCCTATGTGAACGACTTGTTGGATACGGGAGTGAAATTCTATTTATACACCAAGGGATTTATCCATTCCAAAACCATAAGTATTGACGGCAGATGTTGTGTCATTGGTTCTGCTAATCTGGATATCAGGAGTATGGAACACCATTTTGAAATAGGAGCCGTTGTGTACAATCCGGGGGTGAGTTCAGAGTTAGAACGTCAGTTTGATACGTATCTGAAAGACTCACGTCTAATAAAAGCAAAGGAATGGGAAAAAAGACCCTTCCGTCAAAAAGCCTATGAACAACTTACGAGGTTAACAAGTCCTTTGCTCTAAATGTACTTTAAGATGAAGTAGCAGTTTCCTATCTTTGTGTATGAACAGATACGTTTTGCAGAACATAGCCACGGGACGCATTTTTGAAGATACCGGCTGGCTTTTGTTCGATCCGGAGTACGAAGAGCCCTCTTTAATAAGGGCAGTTTACCAAAATAAACAACCCGATTTTAGTAACAGTAAAAAAGGACTGTACCGGTTTGCAGACTGGTTGCCCATAAACAGAGCTTTAGAAGGCTCTTCTGCTCCCGTCACGTACAAAAGCAAAAAATTAGCAGCCCATTTAGGTCTGGAAAATTTGTACATCACCTTTAGCGGATATTGGCCGGAAAAAGGGGCCTTTATGAAAACATGCTCATTCAAAGAAACAGAAGCTTTTTCTGTGTGCGCACGTATTCCTGACGGTGAGAAAAGAACGTTAGTATTGGCTTCTGCCGGTAATACGGCACGAGCTTTTGCCATGGTCTGTTCGGAAAATAAAATCCCGCTTCTTTTGTTTGTGCCGCACGATAACCTGGACGCGTTATGGTTTGATAAAGAACTTGACCCATGCGTTCGTTTGATTTGCTCGCCACCCGGAACCGATTATTTTGATGCTATAGAAATGAGCAACCGTTGCTGCGAAGATACTACGCAGTACTTTGCCGAGGGGGGAGCCAAAAACGTAGCTCGCCGGGACGGTATGGGAACGACCGTACTTTCTGCTGCCACGTTCATTGGTCGTATTCCCGATGTGTACTTTCAAGCCATTGGCAGCGGTACGGGAGCCATTGCCGCTTGGGAAGCAAACCTGCGTCTTAAGGCAGACGGAAGGTTCGGCAATAACAAGATGCGACTGATTCCCTCCCAAAACGCTCCTTTTCTCCCCATAGTCAAAGCATGGGAAGCCCGTTCCAGATATGTGGACGTAATGGGCGAAGAAGAAGCCAGAGCTAAATCGGCAGCAGTGAAAGCCAAAGTACTGGCCAACAGAAAACCTCCATACGGTATTGCCGGTGGACTATACGACGCACTTATAGATTCGGATGGCTTTATGGACTTTGCTACCAACAGAGAATTGGAGCAGGCGGGTGCTTTATTTGAACGCTTAGAAGGCATTGATATTCATCACGCAGCAGCCGTAGCAACACACACTTTGATCAAGAACGTCCGCCAAGGCAACGTAGACCCCAAAGCCATAATCATGCTGAATATTACCGGCGGAGGCGAAGCACGATTCAAGAAAGAAAACCAGCTTTACTACTTAAAACCCAGTTAGTGCGTCGCACTCCAGCGGCCTGGCAACTTTGGCGCACTTTAGATTCAATCTAGCGCGCCACTTTTCAAAGCCACTTTGTTATCTTGCTGTTAATCTTGCAGTTGCAAAATCTGCAAAAAACCTTGGCGCGCTAGATTGAATCTAAAGTGCCGTTGACTCTAACTTGTCGTTGCACTCAAGTGTGGTGGGAGCGAAGGGGGGAGTCCGGTTCTTGGGCCATGATTTTGTATTCGAGCCGTGTTACAAGGCGGGGAAAAAATTTAGAGGCCCAGACCGTTACCTTGCCCAGGGGAGTTAGAACTACCTGATTTTTTCTTTGTCGGATGCCTTTGAGCATGTGGTAGGCAACCCGGTCTGCAGACATCATTTTTTCTTCTTGCCGAGGAGTTTTTCCCTGAGGCCTTCCGTTGGCTGTAAGTGCGGCTACCCTGACATTGGAAGACGTGAAGCCGGGAGCAAATGTCATAACATGCAATCCGTCGTATAAATGTTCTGTGCGCAGTGTATCTAGAAAACCATTCAGGGCAAATTTAGAGGCCGAGTATCCGGTGCGGGCAGGCAATCCTTTAAAGCCGGCTATGGAAGTAACTCCTACCAGCGATCCTTTGCTTTCCAGCAGGGCCGGCAAGGCGTACTTGGTACAGTAAACGCAACCCCAGAAATTAACATCCATCAGTTCTTTAAGAACAGAGAGATCCAAGTCTTTGAACAAGGCGCGCATGGAAAGACCGGCGTTGCATACTAAAACATCAAGTTGCCCAAAGTGTTCTAAGGTTGTTTCTATCAGGTGCTTGCAGTCAGATTCCCGGGTGACGTCTGCAGCTATGCTCAGAACGGAGCGGGTGCCGCCCGGCGCTGCTGCATTGGTGAGTGGAACAGAGTTCTGCGCTGCTGCGTTGGCGAGTGGAACAGAGTTCTGCGCTGCTGCGTTGGCGAGTGGGACAGAGTTCGACGCTGCTGTGGTGAGGGGAGGGACAGAGTCCGGCACTGATGTGGTGGTATCTGGCACTTGTGTCGGCGACATAGTTGTGGTACCGAGCAGTTGGGCTTCCAGGGCGTGGAGTTTGTGGGTGGAGCGAGCAGCGAGGACTACGTGGGCGCCTGCCTTAAAAAAAGCACGGGCGCATGCCTTACCTATGCCGGAAGATGCACCCGTCACAATGACTACTTTTCCTTGAAAGGATGTGGCTTTTTTCTGAAAGGATTTTTTCATGACTATCTGATGACCAAGTTGTGGCTTGTTATGGCTGTGTTGTAGCTATGTTATGCCATGCCATGCCATGCCATGCAGTGGTTACGTGATGGCCATGTGTTGGAGCTCTGTACCTTCATAGGCACCTGCCTTGAGTTTCTTTTGGACTTCACTAAAAGCGTTGACTGTGTATTCAACGTGTTCCAAAGAGTGCATGGCCGTGGGAATCAGGCGAAACATAATGATGTCCCGGGCCACTGCAGGGTAGGTGACTACGGAGCAGAAAACACGGTGGTTCTCCCTTAGGTCAATGAGCAGGTTGGTGGCTTGTGCCAGACCTCCTTTCATAAAGACCGGGGTAACGCAGGCCTCGGCAGGCCCAATATCAAAGCCGCTTTTTCGCAATCCTTCTTGAAGGGCTCCGGTGACTTGCCACAGTTTTTCCCTAAGCTCGGGCATAGTTCGTATCATGTCCAGGCGTTTGAGCAGTCCTTCTACCATAGCCATAGGCAGGCTTTTGGCAAAAATCTGAGAGCGTAGGTTGTAGCGCAAGTAGTTGATGATTTCTGCCGGGCCGGAAACAAATCCGCCGATCCCTGCCATGGATTTGGCAAATGCTCCAAAGTAGAGGTCAATTTCGTCCATGATGCCAAAATGTTCAGAAGCACCGCGACCGTTCTCTCCCATAACCCCAAAGCCGTGAGCATCGTCAATAAGAATGCGAAAATTGTACTTTTTCTTTAAGGATACAATTTTATCTAAAAAGCCCATGGCTCCGGTCATGCCATAGACACCTTCTGTTATGAGCAAGATGCCACCACCTGTTTTTTCAGTAATGCGTGTGGCTCGCTCCAGGGCTTTATCACATTTCTCCAGATTGTTATGAGGGTATACAATCCGCTTTCCCATATGGAGTCGCAATCCGTCCATAATGCAGGCATGAGCCTCTGAATCGTAAACGGCAACGTCTCGGCGGTTGAGCAGAGCATCAATGGTAGAAACCATTCCTTGGTATCCGTAATTGAAAAGGTAGGCATCTTCTTTCTTCTCGAAAGCTGCCAATTCTTTTTCCAACTGTTCGTGAAGTGAGGTATGTCCGCTCATCATCCGGGCTCCCATGGGGTAAGCCAGCCCCCATTTTTTGGCAGCTTCTGTATCTGCCTTTCTTACTTCCGGATGGTTGGCAAGCCCCAAGTAGTTGTTAAATGTCCATGCCAAGACTTTTTTCCCGTTGAACATCATGTACGGTTCAATAGGGCCTTCCAGCTTTGGGAATAGATGATACCCTTGCGCCTGTTTTCTGTATTGCCCCAGAGGACCGCCTTCGTCTTTTTTAATTCTATCAAAGATATCCATAAATCAAGCGTCTATGTTAGCATATTTGGCATGTTGCTCAATAAACTCCCTACGTGGTGGAACTTCATCGCCCATAAGCATAGAAAAGATTCTGTCTGCTTCTGCAGCGTTGTCTATAGTAATCTGACGCAGAATTCTTCTTTCCGGATTCATGGTAGTATCCCAAAGTTGTTCTGCATCCATTTCTCCTAACCCTTTATACCTTTGGACAGTAACGGAACTATCCCTTCCTTTCCCCAATTGTTCAATGGCAGCCAATCTTTCTTCTTCTGTCCAACAGTAGCGTTCTTCTCTTCCTCTCCTTACCAGGTAAAGCGGAGGCGAGGCAATGTAAACGTGACCGCCTTTGATTAAATCGGGCATGTGGCGGAAAAAGAAAGTCAGTAACAAAGTATCTATATGGCTCCCGTCTACGTCTGCGTCTGTCATGATAATTACGCGATGGTACCTTAGTTTGCTCATATTAAGCGCCTTGCTGTCTTCTTCCGTCCCTCGGGTTACTCCAAATGCTGTGTATATGTTACGGATCTCTTCGTTTTCAAAAACGCGGTGCTCCTGAGCTTTTTCTACGTTTAAGATTTTACCGCGTAAGGGCAGGATGGCTTGAAAAGACCTGTCCCTTCCGTTTTTTGCCGTTCCTCCTGCAGAGTCCCCTTCCACAAGGAATATTTCACATTGTTCAGGATCGCGGTTAGAGCAGTCGGCTAGTTTGCCAGGAAGTCCGGCACCGGACATGACTGTTTTACGTTGTACCAGTTCACGTGCTTTTCGGGCAGCATGGCGTGCTGTGGCGGCCACAATTACCTTATCTATGATGCTTTTGGCGTCTTTTGGATTTTCTTCCAGGTAGTTTTCCAATGCCTGGCTGACGGCTTGTGATACAGCACCCATGACCTCGCTATTTCCTAACTTGGTTTTTGTTTGCCCTTCAAATTGAGGTTCGTTTACCTTTACAGAAAGGATGGTGGTAAGGCCTTCGCGGAAATCGGCAGGGTCTATGTCAAATTTGAGCTTACTTAACATACCGCTCTTCTCTGCATAATTCTTTAACGTAGTAGTCAGCCCTCTGCGGAATCCTGTTAAATGAGTTCCTCCTTCAATAGTATTGATGTTATTTACATAGGAGTGGATGTTTTCTGAATACCCTGTATTGTATTGCATGGCAATTTCTATGGGTATGTTGGTCTTCTTCGTTTCCAGGTATATAGGAGTTTCTGTTAGCGGTACCCTGTTTTTGTCAAGGAATTTTACAAAATCTAACAATCCTGTTTCTGAATAAAAAGTATCTGTACGGAACAACTCAGCATCGGTTTCATCTTCATCTTCATCTGAATCATCCATAATGCTATCGTCTGTATAAGGTTTGTCACCTTTAAGACTGTCTGCAGGAGTGTGTACCCTGTGATCCTCGATGGTCAGACGCACGCCTTTGTTCAGGAAAGCAAGCTCCCTCAAACGGGCAGAAAGGATTTCATAACTGAACAAGGTTCCCAAAGTGAAAATTTGCCTGTCAGGAACAAAGTAGATATCTGTTCCTGTAATATCTGTTTCACCAATAATTTCTACAGGAGCTTGTGGAATGCCTCGAACATATTCTTGTTTGTGAACTTTACCTTCGCGGTAAACGGTCGCTATCAATTTGCTTGATAAAGCATTAACACAGGAAAGTCCTACTCCGTGCAATCCTCCGGACACTTTGTAAGAATCCTTGGAGAACTTCCCGCCTGCGTGCAGTACCGTAAGAACTACTTCCAGAGCAGATCTTTTTTCCTTTTCATGCATGCCGGTAGGAATACCACGTCCGTTGTCTGTAATGTTAATGCTTTGGTCAGCATTGATGACTACTTTTATGGTATCGCAATACCCGGCTAATGCCTCGTCAATGGAATTGTCAACCACCTCGTAAACTAGGTGGTGTAAGCCTCTTGAGCCAATGTCTCCAATATACATGGAGGGGCGCTTCCTGACAGCTTCCAGACCTTCTAAAACCTGGATGCTTTCTGCAGAATACTGATTCTCTATACTCACTGTTTCGATCTTTGAATAACAAACAAAGATACAGAAAAACTAGCAAAAATCCTAATCAGAAACGTAGGGTTATACCCCCACCCAAAGTTAGACCGGGATTAGGATACAGATGAAATACCCAGTCCTCTTTATTTAATAGATTATTCCCAAATACGTATATAGAAAAACCCTTACTTAGAACGTACTCTGCCTGTACCCCCAAATTTAAAAAAGAAGGCAGTGTGATTACCGGTGGGGTTTCGTACGCATACGTTGGATATGGATGAGTTATTTCCCACGTTGCATTCCAGGCAGGTGCATAACAGGCAGCGCGCCAGTAGGCATGGGCAGATAACACAATCCGTTCTCTCCAATTGTATCTTAGCTGCCCCCGTGCTTCCCATTGCGGTTTGTGCCAGGGAGGCTGCAATGTGTTTAGGGAATATTTATGCCATTGCCCGGAAATTTCTGCCAAGAACGGACGGGAATGAAAAGAGAAAGAGGCTCCGGCCGAATACCTGGTTTCGTCTGCATAGTGAATGGTGTATAAGCTATGAAAACCGGGAGAGTATGGTTGTGTAGCGTAGTAAAATTGGTTTTTTGTGTAACGGTAAGCCCCATATATTTGATAGTGGAAACGATCTGTCAGACTTCCAGTAAAACCTGCTTTTACATCCCAGGGAATGTAAGCATCGTATAGTCTGTTTGCCGTTATCCAAGGGTTTTCCTCCATTCTTTGGCTGTACGTGTTCAACTGTTGGTATCCGTCTGTCTTGGCAAACAACGTAAGCCAATCCTCTGCTATAACCAGATGGGTGTCAAACCAGGGGAAGAAACCCAGTTTGTTGTTGTTTGGGGTAAGCAAGTACCCCACCTTGATACCAGCCGCTACCTTATACCTGGCGTTGCTTAAGATCACGTGTGGGAACAGGTGAGCTACTGCCCTGGAAACAGAAGCACTGTCCGGAGTCCATCGGTTGCTTGCAAAGTGTGCCGTAGCACCCAGGTTGATTTGGAATGTGTAGGAAAGGTTGTAACCTGTTAAAGCTTCTACCTCCAGGCTGTTTTCACGGATTATGGGGAGAATACCCGGCGGACCTTCACTTCTGTTTTTGGCATGCATGTATTCAGACTTCCAGTAATAATGCCAGGTGCCCTGTTTGTTGTTGAGGGCATACGTTTCAATTCCGCCTCCGACCTTATAAAAGGCTTGGTATTGAAGCGGAGGGAAGAAATGCAGATCTGCTTGCAGAGCAAAAGTATTGTATAAATACGTTCCCGGGACGTACAAGCGAAAGGTGTTTTTCTTTCCTCTGTGTTCCAACGAAAAAACACCCCTTGTAGTGGTACGTGTATCTTCTGTGTGCAAAGAGCGGTGTTGTCCCTGCAACCCTGCATGCCAGCCCGAAGTTAAAGGCACTTGAAACAAGAGGTCTGCCTTGGGAGTCCATGGATAACCGGTTCCCAGATTTATATATCCGTAGCGTTTTCCTGTTACGGTAGAGGGGCGTACCAGAGCCGGTGGCAGCGGACTGAAATCATACAAATTAAGCAGAGGCTTGTCAAAAATGCTGTATTCAAACAACGTGTGAAACGTGCGAAGGGAATCCGGGATGTCAGTATCTAAAGCCGGTTTACTTACTTCAATAAGGTCTGCATCGTACAACCGCTCTACCCGAATTACAGGATGGATCTGGTTTTGTGCACCCAGAGAAAACGCCGTAAGGCAAAACACAATAAACAACCCTTTTTTCATGGCAATGCTTCTTCACATTTTTTAAGACGGACCATAACCAGCTGTTCAATATCGTCCGGCTTATCCGGTTTATACCCTTTTTGAATGCTTTCATAAGTGGCTTTGGCTTGTACCCATTCGTTCCTTTCAGCAAAAATATCTCCTAACAAAATGAAAGCACGTGCTATCCAATATTCTTGCGGTGTGTCTGAATCGGCAAAATTATAAATCATGGTTTCTGCCGTATCAAAATTTCCTAAATCAAAGGCGTCTTTGCATAACAAGTAAAAGGCTTCGGCACCGGTTGCCGTATGGCTTTCTTTTGACAGCTCTTCCAGTAGCGTGAGGGCCTGTTCTCTTTCACCCAACGCCAGGTGGCTTTGGGCTATAATATACGTAGCGTCTGTTTGAACATTTTTGTCAAAAGTCTTGTTTTCTAAAACCTTGTTTGATTGAACTATAGCATTTCTGTATTGTTTGTTTTTGTAAAACGACCACATAAGGCCTTTGAGTGCTTCTAACCGATTGTTGTCAATTTGTGCAATATCACCTAGGCTCATATACGCGTCTACAGCGTTGGCATATTGCTCTAAATCAAACTGAATGGCTGCGTAATGTTTGGTGGCTAACTCTGTGAAAGAGCCTGAAGGACTTGTCATTACCACAAGGTACGCATCGGCTGCCAACTGCATTTTGCCTAACTTCATGTAACATTCTCCCAAATAAAATTGAGCTGCCGGAATTTTGCTGCTTTCCGGATAGTCTTTAATGAAATTAAGTAAGGCCGTTACAGCTGCTGCGTGGGTATGGTTCAGGTACAGCTGCTCGGCAGAAGAGAATACCATCATTTCCTTCTCTCCCGGGCTCTTGCCCGAGTCAATACCCAAGCTTTCCATGTACTCAAAAAAACCTTTGGAATCGTTACGGGCTAAATATATATTTTCAATGCCTGCCATAGCATTGGCAGCGTCGGGAGAATCGGGGAAACGTTTCAATACTTCTTTGTAATAGCCCAGTGCCTCGTTGGGTCTTTTCATGTTTATTCTTATGAGCCCCAGTTCTACCAAGGCTTTGGCATGAAAAGCACTATGTGTAGCAAAAGATAAAATGGTAGAAAAACGCTCCTCCGCTTTTTTGTATTGGTTGGTTTGAACAAAAGTGCGTCCTTGTTCAAAAAGTGCAGCAGAAAAGAAAGCAGATCCGGGGTAATCGTTCATAAGACGATCCAGTGTTACAATCTTTTCAGAGTCTTCGTTTAAGACTCCTTGGGCCATAGCTATTTGATACAAAGCATAATCGGGTGCAACGGTACGGTGATTGAGGGCGTTTTGGTACTCAACCGTAGCTTGTGCATGAGCGTATTGAGCAAACGAGCAGTCTCCCAGCCGCAAATAAGTATCTGCTACCAGGTTCATATCGCTTTTTCCCAGCCTTAGGTATTTGTGAAACCATTCTTCTGCAGCCACATACTCTTTTGACTTGAAATAAGCGTAGGCTATGTTGTAATGACTGGTTCTGTACTCTTGTGGATGAGCAAACGAACCGCTTTCTCTAATAAACCGGGTCCAAGTACGGATGGCTTTTTGGTATTGGTTGCTTCTGTATTGACATTCAGCTACCCAATAAGGCTCTTTAGCTTGCTCAAAATACCTTTCTGCTTCTCTGAACGAGCCTGTTTTGTACAGTTGAATACCTCTTAAGTAGGCTGCCTTTTCAAGGTCCCTCAAGTTCTCTTTTGTTGGGTTTCTTAAGGCGCTCAGTGCCTCGACGGCCATGGCATAGTCTTGGTTTATAAAATAATTGGCAGCAATATAATTCTGAATTTCATCCAGTTTAGGTGAATTTGGATATTCTTTTCTGTAGGCAGACAGTACCTGAACGTCGCTGTTTAGGTCAAAAGACAATTTGGCATAATTGAAGAAAGCATCTTCTTTTATAAGGGGATCGTAATGCATGGCACTGGCTTTTTTGAAAGCTTCTCTGGCATCTACCTTGTTGTGCAGCTTTATATAAGCCTCACCTAAATGATAGAGAGCATTTTGCCCCAGGCTGTCTTTCCTTTCTCCCACAAGGGAGAGTTGGTCTGCCGCCAAAGCAAAATCTTCCAACTTGAAATAAAGAATGCCCGAATAATACCTGTCTGTAATAGTTAAAGAAGCTACCTCTTCCAGATAATCGTCAAAAAAAGTACGGGCTTCTTCTGCTCTGTCCAGGGCAAAATAGGCTTCTGACAACGTTTTGGCCAAGGTAGTTCGCAAAACGCGGTCTGCATGTTGATACAAAGGAACTCCCGTTAGAATAACTTGTTCATATTGCTTACTATAGAAAAGGGCTTGCAGCAAGTAGGTTTTGGATAATTCTGCATATTGAGGAACTTCCATCACTCGCTCCAGTAAGGGTATGGCCTGCTCAAAGTTACTTTGCGCATAATAGAGGTAGGCTTTGTAGTATACGGCTCCCCATTTGTAGGATTCTTTTCCGGGCGCTTCTTCTGTTCGGGTAAAGTAGTTCATGGCTCTGTCTGCATTTCCTGTCTGCATGCAAGCATATCCCATACGAAATAAAAAAGAAGCCCTGTCTGTTGAAGAAAGCTTTTTTTCATTCACCTTTTCATAAGCCTGAAGTGCATCTTTGAACTGCTCTTTGTTTGAAAAGTAATTTCCCAGCGTAAAAAAGACCGTATGTTTTAAGGGAGCCGAGGGGTATTCTTGTTCCCAATGGACCACCTTATTTTCTACTGCGGGATCTTCCAGCGCCATTTCGCATAGGAGTTTGTAGGAAGCAACCCATTGTCTTAAGGAGGAAGGAAGTTCTTTCCCAAAGCCGTTAAACAGTTGATATGCATTTTGATATTGTTCTTGTTTGTACAGTTCAACAGCGGTAAGAAACAGCTCGTGGTCTGTAGAAGGCTTGGCCTGGGCGCTCAGGAAAGAAGGGATCGAAAGCAAGCCGCAAAACAAAAAAATGCGCAAAAGACGTATCATATAACAAATATACTGTTTTTATCATAAACGAGGATGATGTTTAAGTACAGTTTGTTGCCAGAAAGAAGCGTCCAAATGAGTATATATTTCTGTAGTTAAGATGCTGCTGTGTCCCAACATTTCCTGTACAACACGCAAATCGGCCCCGTTTTCAATCAGATGTGTTGCAAAAGAATGTCTAAAAGTATGAGGCGAGACTGTTTTTTTTATACCGGCCACACGTGCTTGTTCTTTAACTATCAAAAAAATCATGTTACGAGTTAAAGGTCTGCCGTAACGGTTTAGGAATACAAAATCTTGATGAGCAGAGGAAACCGACAATGAATTTCTCCAGGGAACGTATTGGTCTAGTGCCTTAAGTGCATGAGATCCAATGGGTATAATTCTCTGTTTGCGGCCTTTCCCAAGAATGCGAACAAAACCTTCGTCCGGAAAAATCTGCGAATATTTTAAACCTGTAAGTTCACTGACTCTCAATCCACAACCGTAAAGTACTTCCAGAATGGCTTTGTTTCTATGTCCTTCGGGGACACTTAAGTCAACAGAATGGAGTATGCGTTCTATTTCTTTAAGAGAAAGAACCACGGGAAGAGGTTTACCTGTTTTAGGAGCGCTTACCGGTGTACAAGGATTTCTTTCTATACGTTTGTCTATAACAAGAAAACGAAAGAAAGCATTCAATCCGGAAAGAATACGTGCCTGAGTTTGTGCAGACAGTCCAATGTCTGTAATGGAAACTAAGAAAGTTTCCAGGTCAGAAGTTTTTACTTCAGACGGTGTGGGAACAGAAGATAAGTCCAGATGTTTCAAAAAACGTTTAATGTCTTGCACGTAGGCCTTTTGTGTGTTTATGGAAAGGCCTCGCTCCAGACGCAAGTACATTAAAAAATGATTCACGGCTTCTGTCCATGCAGCGGGCGTTCCGTGCGGTAGTATCATGGTGAGCTCTCCTGTTTGTAGAAATCACAAAAACCGGAAAGACCACAAGAAGTGCATTTGGGTTTTCTAGCCGTGCAGACATATCTTCCCTGCAGGATAAGCCAGTGATGAGCCTTTGCTCTCATCTGCGGAGGAAAATGGCGGTTAAGATCTCTTTCTACGGCAAGCGGAGTGTTTCCCCGCGAGAGCCCCAACCTGCGGGAAATACGAAATACATGAGTATCTACGGCTATGACTGGTTGGTTAAAGGCTACAGAGGCAATTACATGAGCCGTCTTTCTTCCCACTCCGGGCAATTTCTGAAGTGCTTCCGGAGTAGAGGGGATCTTTCCGCCAAATTGTTCTTTTAAAGTTCTGGCCATTCCCGTAAGATGTTGGGCTTTATTGTTGGGATATGTTACCGATTTTATGTAAGGAAATACTTCTTCCGGAGTAGCAGCGGCCATATAGTCTATGGTGGGAAAACGTTCCATAAGGGCAGGGGTTACTATATTTACCCTCTTATCTGTACATTGTGCAGAAAGAATAACAGCAACCACTAGGCTGTACGTGTCTGTATAATGAAGTTCAGATTTGGGATCCGGCATATGTGTTTGAAACCAATCTATGATTCCTGCTACTTCTTTTTTTGTTTTCATACTTCCATAAACCCAGACAAGTCAATCTCTAGCCTATTGTCCATTTCTGTGCATAACCCGGCTTCGCATTTGAATATCCGACCCGGATACCTTTGCAACAAATTTAAATTATGGGTAACTACCATCATGGCAGGTTGTTGTTCTCTGTGTATATCCATGAAAAGCTGCATGATTTCTTGTTGTGTATCGCTATCCAGGTTGCCGGTAGGTTCATCTGCCAGAATAATTTGAGGGTTGTTGAGAATGGCTCTGGCAATGGCTACCCTTTGTTGTTCACCGCCTGATATCTGGTGAGGCAACTTGTGCCCTTTGTGCAGCATACTCACACTCTCCAGGGCTTCTTTTATACGCATTTGTATGTCCTTTTTATTCTTCCAGCCGGTGGAACGTAAGACAAATTCCAGATTGTCATAGACAGAACGATCCTGAAGCAATTGAAAGTCTTGAAAGACTACTCCAATTTTTCTTCTTAAATAAGGAATTTGCCTTCTTTTTAAGGTAACCAAATCGAAACCGGCCACTTGTGCTTCTCCCTTTTGTAAAGGGAATTCTCCAATAAGTGTTTTAATAAGAGAAGTCTTACCCGTTCCTACGCGTCCAACCAAGTAAATAAAATCACCTTTTTCTAAGGTTAGATCAACATCCGTTAAAATTAAATTGGAATCTTTAATTACATCTATTCCGGACAACTGAATAAGAGGCATCGTGCAAATTTTAAACAAAGATAGCAAAAAATGAAAAAAGATTTGGAAGATAAATAAATATAACTACCTTTGCAGTGTACTAATATACTAACACACTATAAGATGATAAAAATAAAAGATTTAGCTTTTAGCTATTCAAAGAACAACGTCTTTCAAAACTTGTCGCTTTCTTTGATCCAAGGCAATGTGTACGGGCTGTTAGGACAAAATGGTGTGGGGAAGACTACGTTGCTTAAATTACTGGCGGGGCTGCAGAAAAGTACAAAAGAAGCTTGCCGTGTAAACGGACTTCATCCCTACAGCAGGCAACCGGAATTTCTGCAGGATATATTCTACTTGCCCGAAGATCCGGAAAGCCCAACAGGAACGGTCAACCAATTTGTCCGTCACAACGGTCCTTTTTACCGCGGTTTTGATTACACACAATTCCTTAGCCTGATGGACCGGTTTGAAGTAGATCCGGGTAAAAAGTTCAGAGACCTCTCTGCAGGACAGCAAAAGAAAGCCCATATTTCTTATGCTCTTGCGCTCAACACAAAAGCTTTGCTGTTGGATGAACCCAGCAACGGTATGGATATTACTTCTAAGTCTGTATTTCGCAGCATAGTGGCCGGGCATATCAGCGCTGAACAAGTGGTAATTATTTCTACGCACCAAGTAAGAGATTTAGAAAACTTGATTGACCCGGTCATTATTTTGGATCAAAAACAAGTACTTCTGCATGCATCCATTGAAGAAATTACTGAAAAACTTTGCTTTCATACCGAGCCCCAAGTGCCGGCAGAAGCTCTGTATTCAGAAGAAACGCTCATGGGTTACTCAGTAGTTAAAGCCAATACAGGCGGTGTTCATACCAAAGTAAACCTAGAGACTTTATTCAATGCTGCTTTACAACACAAGGAATGGTTTAAAGAACATTTTAAAAACGGAAGATGATGAACAATGTATTTACTATAAAACGTTTTGGTGCACTTATTAGAAAAGAGTGCCGCGAGTACTTTGGGAATTTTGGTTTGACCGTTTTGAGCATGACAGGAGCTTACGTAATCTACCTGCTTGCTTCTTTGTTGACATCCTCTCCTCCCAGTGTTTTTTCCAGGTTGTCCCTTATGGTTCTTTGGACCGCTATTGCCCTTATTTTTGCTCCTTCTAAATTGTACGGAACGGCAAATCATAAAAAGAAGGGTCTGCATTACGTACAGCTTCCGGTCTCTGCTCTGGAAAAAACGATCAGTATGTTTGTGGTCAGTTATCTTTGTGTGACCCTATCTATGCTGATATCCCTGTTAGCGGTGGACACGTTGTTTTACCTGTTATTCCCTTCACGTTCCTCCGGTTTTCTGTTGACCAACAGCTGGAGTTTTTTTCCCGTAAAAACATTTTTTGATTTGTTTGTAATCCAGTCCCTGTTTGTTTTGGGTAATATGGTATTCAAGCGGCAGAAAGTGGCCAAAACATTTGCGGTAATCATGGGGGTTGTTTTTTTAGTAAGTTTTGTAATGGGAATTGTAATAAAAGCTATTGGGATAGAGGTAATTGAGCGTCTTGTGGAAACGCTGCTAAAAGACCTTCCGCAGGAAATAGCTCCCGGTCGGATTGCAGAAATGAGAGATCTTCGTTTGTGGTCGATACAAAATTCTTTGATTCGCACCCTTCTTGTTATAGCACATACGGTAAGAGGACTTGTTGTTGCTTCTTGCTGGTTTGGTACCTATCGGTTGATTAAAACAACTAAATATTAATTGTATGGAATTTAAAGACCATCAAGCCATTTACTTGCAAATTGCAGAATCTGTGTGTGAAAAAATCCTGCATGGGATATGGAAGGAAGAAGACAGAATCCCTTCTGTAAGAGAACTGGGTGCAACGCTGGGTGTCAATCCCAACACAGTAGCCAGAACGTACGAACATTTGCAGCAAAGGGAAATCATTTATAA
>MTBK01243953.1_pt1 | contig 17588 bp, 15 predicted proteins | sample 1535981 | NCBI WGS metagenome assembly MTBK01 (sample SAMN06109225, study PRJNA356200) | anaerobic digester metagenome | isolation source: biogas reactors fed with pig manure or primary and secondary sludge | place: Spain | collected 2016-06-30 | reverse complement strand
CTCATCGCTTTTGTGGCCATTGACTATGTGACCGGCGTGATGTGTGCCATTGTAGACAAAAAGCTTTCGAGTGAAGTCGGAGCCAAGGGCATCTTTAAGAAGGTACTTATTTTTGTACTTGTGGGTGTGGGACACATAATCGACAGCCAGGTGCTCGGCAACGGCGGGGCAATCCGGACAGCGGTGATTTTCTTTTACCTGAGTAACGAGGGAATTTCAATTCTTGAGAATGCAGCACATATAGGACTGCCCATTCCTGAAAAGCTGAAGAACGCATTGGAACAACTGCATGGCCACTCAAATGAGGAGGATGAAAAGAAATGAAGCTTTTTACTAAATACATGACGCGAAACGATTGCTATACAGCAGGCCGCAAAATCACGCCTAAAGGAATCATGGTACATTCGACGGCTGTGCCGGGTGTAATGGCGGCTGAGTGGTTTTCCCGTTGGAACAAATCTTACAAGGCCGGCGAAATAAATAGGCAGGTATGTGTTCACGCTTTTGTAGACGATAAAGAGGTTTGGCAATACCTGCCTTGGGATCATCGCGGGTGGCATGCGGGAGGAGCAGCCAACAATACCCATATTGGCTTTGAAATCTGTGAGCCTGCTGGGTTTTCGTATAAATCCGGGTCGGTAATGGTGGGTTATGATGCAGCAAAGCAGGAAGATTATTTCCGTAAAGCGTGGCAGAATGCTGTTGAACTCTGCGTTATGCTCTGCAAGAAGTACGGTCTTAATGAGAATGACATCATCTGCCACTCCGAAGGATATAAGCTCGGTATTGCCAGCAACCATGCTGATGTGATGCACTGGTTTCCCAAGCATGGGGAGAATATGGACACTTTCCGTAAAGCAGTAAAAAAAGCGCTGGAGAACAGTACAGATATCAATACTGATATTGGAATTGGAGATATGGTGGAGTTTAAGGTCAGTGTAAAGAATTACTACCCCGGCAGTGTGGAAGTTCCAACGTGGGTCAAAAATGACTATTACCACAGGGTCACACAGACTTTATACAAAGGCAAGCCGGTCATAAAAGGCGGCAAAGAATGTGTATTGCTTGGCAAAAAGGTTAAGAAATCCGGCGGTCAAGAAATCGCAGGCATAAACACTTGGGTAGCAAAAGAAAACCTTGTAATTGTAAACAGCATTCCTGATAACAAGGGCAATAGAACCTATACAGTGCAAAAAGGCGATACCTTATGGAGAATAGCGGAAAAAGAACTCGGTAGAGGAACAAGATATCCGGAGATTAAGAAACTCAATGGCCTGACTTCAGATACTATTTACCCCGGACAAGTTCTGAAATTGCCGGAATAACGATAAAGGACAGCCAATCGCGGCTGTCCTAAGTCTTTATAGGAGGTGCTTGAATGATAGAGGGGGCTAATCATTTACCATATAACCCGCAGGAAACGAACTATACAAAGATAACACAGGAGGAAATTCAAAGAGAGGTTGATTACTGGCGGGCATACAAAATTCTGCAGAGGATGCTTAAGGCGGGACTGATTTCAGAAGAAGAATTCAACAAAATCGACAAGTTGAACCGCAAAACTTTCTCGCCGATGTATGCACAGCTTATGGCCTAATTGGCTTGCTATTAGCGGCACACAGAGGTAACATGTCACATACCCAAAGGAGGTGAAAACAGTGAGAAAGGTAACAAGGATTGATGGAAACAATGCTCTCCAAGCTTTCAAGCCAAAGGTGAGGGTAGCGGCTTATTGCAGGGTTTCAACAGACAGTGATGAACAAATGGCAAGCCTGGAAGCACAAAAAGACCATTATGAATCCTATATAAAAGCAAATCCTGATTGGGAATTTGCAGGGATTTACTATGATGAAGGCATATCAGGCACAAAAAAGGAGAACCGAACTGGACTTTTAAGGCTGCTTGCAGATTGTGAAAACAAGAAAATTGACTTTATTATAACCAAGTCGGTCAGCAGATTTGCCAGAAACACAACCGACTGTATTGAGATGGTGAGAAAACTTACCGATCTCGGTGTTTTCATCTATTTCGAGAAAGAGAATATAAACACACAGCGCATGGAAGGCGAATTGGTGCTGACAATTTTGAGCAGTCTTGCAGAAAACGAGTCATTATCCATTGCAGAAAATAGTAAGTGGTCTATCAGACGTAGGTTCCAAAACGGAACATACAAAATTTCGTATCCTCCCTATGGTTACGATTATGTGGATGGAAAGCTATTTATCAATAAAGAACAGGCTGAAATCGTAAAGCGGATTTTTTCCGAGGCTTTGGACGGTAAAGGCACACAGAAAATTGCAGATGGGCTAAATTCGGATAAAATCCCAACAAAGAGAGGTTCACACTGGACAGCGACAACTATCCGCGGCATTTTAAGCAATGAAAAATATACTGGGGATGTCCTTCTGCAAAAAACCTATACAGATGAGAATTTTAAGCGGCATTATAATCGTGGGGAAAAAGATCAATACATGATAAAAGATCATCATGAAGCCATTATATCCCATGAGGAATTTGAAGCCGCCCAAGAGATATTAAAGCAAAGAGGAAAAGAAAAAGGTGTAATTAAGGGAAGCAGCAAGTATCAAAAACGCTACCCTTTCTCTGGGAAAATCAAATGCGCAGAATGTGGCAGCAATTTTAAGCGTCGAATTCATGGCAGCGGTAACCGTAAATATATTGCATGGTGCTGCACAAAGCATATAAAGGACGCATCAAGCTGTTCCATGAAGTTTGTCAGAGAGGATGCAATCCATCAGGCCTTCGTTGTAATGATCAATAAGCTTATTTTCGGTCATAAGTTCATTCTAAGGCCATTGTTGCAAAGCTTAAAGAAGACAAATTACTCAGATAACATAACAAAGATTCAGGAGATGGAAACAAAAATCAAAGAAAATACAGAGCGAGTTCAGGTGATTATGGGACTTATGGCCAAAGGATACCTGGAACCCGCTCTTTTTAATACACAGAAAAATGAGCTGCTCAAAGAAGCAGCCATATTAAAAGAACAAAAAGAAGCCATAAAACGCGCAATCGATGGGAGTCAGACTATCCTTGTTGAGGTTGAGAAGCTTCTTAAATTTGCAACGAAAGCTGAAAAGCAGATTGATGCATTCGATATCGAAATATTTGAGGATTTTACCCGCGAAATCATTGTGTTTTCACAAGAAGAAATAAGTTTCAAAATGAAATGCGGGTTGAACTTAAGAGAAAGGCTGGTGAAATAATGAGCCATATACCTTTTGGATATACCATTCAAAATGGCAGGGCTGTCGTTAATGAAAAGGAAGCGATTATGATTAAGAAACTATTTGAAGTTTATCTTTCCGGGCTTTCTTTAAGCGAAGCGGCACAAAAAGCGGGTATTAAGCGTTACCACACATCTGTTGCAAGAATGCTGGCAGATAAACGGTATGTTGAGGACAAATTTTATCCGCCAATTATCAGCAAGGACACATTCGAAAAAGCACAACTGGAAAGACGCAGGCGAGCTGAGGCGCTTGGCAGGATTTATGAACATAAAGGAAATGAAAAGAAATGCCTGAATTTTAAGTTTCATGCTTCAATGCCAGATAATCTATACGATGATCCATTTCAGCAGGCAGAGTATGCTTATAGTCTTATTAAGAGCGAGGTGATTTTAGATGACAACCAGGAATGTTACGGTAATTCCTGCCCGTAAGCGAATTGGGAATAGTGCAAAGGCCGAGGAATTGCCTAAGCTTCGGGTAGCAGCTTACTGTCGTGTTTCTACGGACAGCGAGGAGCAGGCAACCAGTTATGAAGCGCAAATTGAGCACTACACAAACTATATCAAAAGCAATCCCGAATGGGAGTTAGCAGGTATATTTGCAGATGAAGGTATTACCGGAACCAACACAAAAAAGCGTGAAGAATTTAACCGGATGATAGAAGAATGCATGCAGGGTAAAATCGATATGATAATTACGAAATCTATCAGCCGGTTTGCAAGAAATACGCTGGACTGCCTAAAGTACATAAGGCAGCTTAAAGAAAAAAATATTCCGGTTTACTTTGAAAAGGAAAATATAAACACATTGGATTCCAAAGGAGAAATCCTGTTGACCATTATGGCATCTTTGGCACAGCAAGAAAGCCAATCGTTAAGCCAGAATGTAAAACTGGGTATTCAGTACCGATATCAGCAAGGAAAAATCCATATCAATCACAACCGGTTTCTTGGCTATACAAAGGATAAGGATGGCAATTTAGTTATCGTACCTGAAGAAGCTGAGATCGTCAAACGCATTTACAGAGAATATCTTGAAGGTTCCAGTATGCTACAGATAGCTAGGGGTTTGGAGGCTGACGGAATTCTGACGGGTGCAGGCAATCCCAGATGGCATACCAGCACCATCAATAAGATTTTAAGAAATGAAAAATATATCGGTGATGCGCTGCTGCAGAAAACCTATACTGTAGATTTTTTATCGAAGAAAAGGGTACCCAATAACGGTATAGTTCCACAATACTATGTAGAAAACAGCCATGAGCCCATAATCCCGCGTGAAATCTTTATGCAGGTTCAGGAACAGCTTGTCAAAAGAAGATGTGTGCATATAAGTAAGAATGGAAAGAAAAGAAACTATAGCAACAATCATCCTTTATCACAGATGGTCTTTTGCGGCAACTGTCATGAAATATTTCGAAGGGTTCATTGGAATAACCGAGGAAAGAAATCAATCGTATGGAGATGCGTCAGCAGATTGGAAAACACCGGTTTATTTTGTACCGCTTCCACTATACTTGAAGATACGCTTAAAGAGAAAATTGTAGAAGCCATCAATGTAGCGGTCAGCGGAAAAAACTCTTTTCTGGCCATACTGAAGAAGAATATTGAAACCGTATTAAGCGTGGATTTGGATGAGAGTATGGCAGATATTGATAAAAGGCTGGAAGAACTCCAAACCGAGTTGATCCAAAAAGCAAATTCAAAGGAAACATACGATAATATTGTCAATGAGATTTACAGACTACGTGATCTAAGGCAAGAAACTCTTTCGAGAAACGCTCTCCGCCAAGATAAGCGGGATCGGATTGCTGAGATGACTGACTTTCTTAATACGCAAACGGGTGATATTACGGAGTTTGATGATAAACTGGTCAGAAAACTGGTTGAAAAAGTAACGGTATATGATGACAGGATAGTGGTTGAGTTTAAGTCGGGATTAGAAATAGAAGTGAATCTATAAGATTGTAATAAGATTGCCGCCAGTTGAGGAGGAAACCTTCTTAATTGGCGGCGTTTTTATTTTTATACAAATGTATAAATAAATATATAGACAAATAAATATTTTTCATGTATAATTGTAATGAGGTGGTGAATTATGGATATTAGAATAGACAGCTTAATTCCCTTTGATTCATTGAAAACCAATATAGATCATGTATTCTCTGTTGTTGATAAAAACGGAAAAGTTGTTCTGCTTAAAGATAATAAGCCGGTTTATATAGTCTTAAAATACGATGAAAATAATTTAACTGATGTAGGAATTAGCATGAGCGAAATGCCTAACTATACGCTTCATGAAGCTATGAGAATTGTCTTATCAGAGGCGGAAAACAAAACGATGCATGCTGCTGAACTTGCCGATGAGATATATAAGCGTAGGCTGTATTTAAAAAAGGATGGCAGTAAGGCGGAATATACACAGATAAGGGCAAGGTGCGGGCATTACCCTGATATGTTTGAAGCATTGCCAGGCAACTACATTAAGTTGAAGGAGGATTAGAATGTATATCTGTAATGACCCCGTTTGTGATCCAGTTTGCGATTTTTGCTGGTTTTGTAAACATGACGAAAATGGTATACCTAAGTGCTGCACAAAGGGAAAGATTAAGGAATTTGATGATGGTTTAGGATATTGCGATGAATTTAAATGTAGTATACATGAAAAACAGCCATGATGTGAATTTTGAAGTGATTTATCCTTACCAACAGTCTGAAACATATTTATCAGTGAAAACTGATTATAATTGATTGTTAAGATGAAAGGGATGATAAAGATTGGCTCAAATACAATCATTGATGCGGGCTGTAATAAACTTTTATAATTTTAACAACAGAAATGATCCCGTAGTAATCACAAGAGTAAAAGAACACGACAGTGAAAGAATGTGCATGGACAGACTAGAAAGAGCGATTTTTGACTCATGTGATGAAGAATGCAAGGCAACTCCATCAAGATATGCAATATGGGGAGAAGACATCCGTAGCCTTAGTATTTCTGCAAAAGAAGCAATGAAAAACGGGAACATCGAACAAGCAGAAAAATTAATGAATCAAGTTATTAATAGTATGGGCGCATTTATAGACGCTCAATTGATACTCAGCAATTTGCCTGGAAACATCAGCTTTGTAAAATCCAAAGATATTATTAAATCCTATATTGCCAGACTGCAAGAGAACAGCGAGGTGTCAGATTCTGAAAAGGACTATTTAATTGACAGCATGAAAGAGATAATGATTAGCATTGAGTAAAAGGATTGATTAACTGATGAGTTATTCATCATGCAATCGGAATCCGGATTCGAATTCCTTATGAAATATAGTTTGCGATATAAAGGTCTTCAAACCTGATGCCAAAAAACCTTTAATAATTAAATTTTATTATAGCAAAAGCTTCGAACATCGCTCTGGTAGTTATGAACATAGCTTGAAGTCTGAGAAAAGACTTGATGTTAACAATCATTTGAATAATTGGGACATGCTGAAATAGCGCATGTTTCGATTTGTTTAAGATTTAAATTATAGGTGGCGAACAAAAATGAAAATTGCTTTGATTTCTTGCACAAGTAGGAAAAAATCATATAAATGCCAAGCAAAAGATTTATATTCAGAAAGCTCGCGGTTTCAGCTGGCCTTTTCTTTTGCAAAGCTTATTGCAGATAAAATATTTATCCTTTCTGCAAAATATGGCTTAATACCAGAGAACATGATTATCGAACCTTATAATGAAACCTTGAAAGATAAAAGTACTCAGGAACGCCGTGCATGGGCAGAAATGGTGCTAAACGAATTAAGAAAGGTTTCAGATCTAGAGCATGATGAGTTTATTGTTTTAGCTGGTGAAGTTTATCATGAAAATTTGTTGCCCCATATGAATCATTTTTGGCTTCCTTTGAAAGGTAAACGTCAAGGGGAATGGATTCCAGAGTTAGAGAGATTGATTAAGCTTGAAAAAGAATCGGATAAAACAAAGGTTCTTCATATGCTTTTTAATAGTTTGCCTCGTCTGGATTGGTCAATAATTAACAGTATTCCTTATAAAAATGGTATATATATAATGTTTGAAAAAGGCGAGAATTATCATGGTATGGATAGAATAGTCAGAGTAGGTACCCATAGAGGTCAAGACCGTTTGTTGCAAAGATTAAGAGATCACTTTGTGAAAGAGGATGCTGACGGTAGTATTTTCCGTAAAAATATCGGTAGGGCTTTTTTGAAAATGGCATCGGATCCATATTTACAAGTGTGGGAAATTGATATGCATAATTCTGAAAACGAAAGAAACTATGGACACTTAATAAATGAAGGGCTTGAAACTGAACTTGAGGCAAAAATTAGCCGATATTTAAGAGATAACATCACCTTTGTTTGTTTTCCGGTTGATAAAGAAGCTGAGCGATTGAGGTTAGAAGAAGGTATTATTGCATCACTAAACAGGCATTCATCATTTGGCCCGAGCAGCAATTGGCTTGGTTTGCATAGCCCTGTGCCTGAGATTGCAAACAGCGGCCTTTGGAATAGACAGGGTTTGCTGGGACAACCTTTATCTGATGAAGAATTAGAGCGGGTTGTGTGGCTTGCCAGATTTGGAAACGATAGTTACAGAAACAATACGGGGCATAGAGCACGTGTACAAAGAGCAAAAGATAGTGTCAGGGTGGCTGTTGAAGCTACGGGTTCACAAGGGAAAACAGCCGATGATGTAAGGCAGTATATAGAAAAATTGTTACAGGAAGCAAAATTGCGAGGCGAGGACTATATTGATTTGGTTTCAGGGGATATTCATAAGCAGATGGGTATGAAAAACAGGATGCCGCAGATATGCAGGATTATGTATGAGAAAATGATGCCTGGTGATGAAGTTTTACATACTACTCCCAGCGGTTATAGTTCGACTATAAAAATCAGGTATGACCTCAGAAATAGATAAGGCAAAGAAGTAGTGGATTAATAATGACTGCTATGTAGCAAAGAGGTGCGGAAAAGTGGCTGTTAATTATAAAAAATGCCCTAAATGCGGGTCTAAGAATTCGGTTAAAATTGTATATGGCATGCCGAGTTTTAAGCTTTTTCAGGAAGCTGAAGCCGGAAAAGTAAAATTGGGCGGTTGTTGCATTATAGAAGGCGGTCCGGAATACTACTGCAAGGATTGTAAAAATGAGTGGAACCGGGAGCAGGTGCTTGACATCATATACGGTCAGATTAAAGGGCTTAAAGCATCAGTGGGTGGTTACTTTGGCGGGTATTATCATGTAGATATTGATTTGAAAAATCTTAAAACTACATGGCTGTTCAAAGAGGGTGGTTCTGAAAAAACCAGTACAAGATCCATCCGAAATAAAACTGCAGAAGAATTCATTAAGAGTTTAAAAGAGATCAATCTGCTGAACTGGAAAGCAAAATACGTAGAACCCGGAGTCTGTGACGGGACTCAATGGAGCGTTGAAATAATTACAGACGGGAGAACCGTCAGAAAATATGGCGACAATAAGTTTCCAGAAGAATGGAGGCAGTTCTGTAAAGTGATTAAAAGAATAACGGGAAAGGAATTCAGGTGAAAGTGATGAAAGCCTTTCAGATAAAAATCGAATTAATTGATTCCGAACCACTAATATGGAGAAGGGTAGTTATCCCGGCGGATGTTACCTTCAGACGCCTGCATGACACAATACAATTTTCAATGGGTTGGCGGGATTATCATCTTTATGAATTTGAGTTTCCGCAGGAGAAACTCAGAATTACAAATGACGAAGAATCCTATGAGGTATTTAAATTTTACTCTGCCAAGTACAAAAGCAAAAAGCCAACAAGAAAGGAAGACCCTCATGGCATTATAGCCAGGATAATTGAAACAACCGTTAGACAGCCTCAAACGGTCAAAATTGATAACTATCTGGAAAAATATAAGACCCTTGAGTACATTTATGACTTTGGCGATTATTGGAGACATAAAATTGAACTGGAAAAAACCATTGAAGATTATGAGTTTGGTTACCCTATAATACTTGCAGGCGCGGGGGCTTGTCCGCCGGAAGATGTAGGTGGTTTTGGCGGTTACAAAGAATTTCTTGAAGCATGGAATGACCTTAAGCATCCGGAACATGAATCAATGCGGCAATGGGGAGAAAGCCAGCATTACAGGGAATTTGACATTGACTTTAGGAATGATCTGCTAAAGACATGCTTGAAAATCAAAAAAGTAAAGTAGTGGAGGAAGACGACTTATTCCTCAAGAGTCATATTTTAGGTTTCAATGGGCTATGCTGATATACTTCCTGCGTAGATATGTTCCCGTGAACAGCGATTTTTCAAAAATGTCCGAAAAACTCATTGACATGTTCCCGTAAACGTAAGGTTCAAAAAATTAGCCCAAGACATCAATCCAAGCGGCTCGTTCCACGTTGAGTGCGTAGTATTGATGACGCGGCTGTAAGCCTTGATTTTACTGGATTTTCGGAAGCACATCCAAGTTGTCTAATCAACCTAAAGGGCCCAAATACGTATACGGAAACATATCAACGAGGTATTTTTGGGTAAATTTTGAACTCAAAAATTGATAGGGTTGAGTTGACAGATTAGATAACGGGCTTTTTCGTGGGGTTGAGGAGACAGGATGGATGTGCATTTAATACAGGTATACTCATTTTCTGAAAAGACTTTATTTATTATGTATAAAGTTGTAATATGTTGAAATTGTTCGTTTCTTCGCATATAATAAAAATTGGAATTTTGCGTTCTGCGAGGTATTCATAATGGATTACTTAACGACAAAACAAGCTGCTGAAAAATGGAATATATCCCTGCGCAGAGTTCAAGTTTTATGCGAACAAGGGCGCATTAAGGGCGCTGTACGCCTGGGATGGGCATGGGCGATACCTAAGGATGCTGAAAAACCTGCGGATTTGCGGATGAAGAAGATAAAAATAGAGGAGTAGAGTAGAATGGCAAAAGTTAAAAAATCAAAAAATGAAGTAAAAGAGCAGCCTATTGAACAGGTACTTTGGGCAGCTGCGGACAAGCTCCGCAAAAATATGGATGCTGCGGAATATAAGCACGTTGTTCTCGGGCTTATTTTTTTAAAATACATATCAGACAGTTTTTATGATTTATATTATAAACTTAAAGAAGGCAAGGGCGAGTACGAAGGAGCGGACCCTGACGATCCCTATGAGTATCGTGCGGAAAATGTATTCTATGTGCCACCGCAGGCACGCTGGGATTATCTTCAAAGTCGAGCCAAGCTGCCGACGATCGGCAAAGATATAGACGAAGCTATGGAGGCCGTAGAAAAGGATAACCCATCCCTCAAAGGCGTTTTGCCGAAAGAATACGCCAAAGAAAAGCTGGACAAGCAGTCTCTCGGTGGTCTGATTGATTTGATAGGTACGATTGCGCTTGGTGACAGCGTTTCTAAATCAAGTGATATACTTGGGCAGGTATATGAGTATTTTCTTGGACAGTTTGCCCTTGCAGAAGGTAAAAAAGGCGGACAGTTCTATACGCCGCGTTCCGTAGTACAGTTGCTTGTTGAAATGCTCGAACCTTACGAGGGCAGAGTTTTTGACCCATGCTGCGGCAGTGGCGGTATGTTCGTTCAAAGTGAGAAATTCGTTGAAGCTCACAGAGACCACTATAACGGAAAATCAAGAGGGATTGACAAGCTTTTCGAGCGTGTTATTTCTATCTATGGTCAGGAAAGCAACCAAACAACATGGCGGCTTTGCAAAATGAACCTTGCCATACGAGGTATTGACAGCACCAATGTTTTGTGGAACAGCGAAGGTTCATTTTTAAACGATGCTCATCCCGACCTTAAGGCTGACTTTGTAATTGCTAATCCACCTTTTAATGACAGCGACTGGAGCGGAGAACTTCTGAGGAATGACGGACGTTGGAAGTATGGTGTGCCGCCGGTATCCAATGCAAACTATGCATGGATCCAGCACTTTTTGTATCACCTTTCGCCAAATGGTACCGCCGGCTTTGTTATGGCCAAAGGCTCACTTTCTACCAAGACAAACGGAGAAGGGGAAATCCGCAAAAACCTTATAGAAGCCGGGCTGGTAGATTGTATTGTCAATCTGCCGGCAAAGCTATTTTTGAACACCCAAATTCCCGCATGTTTGTGGTTTTTGTCAAGAGAAAAGGAAACAGATCCGAAACACCCGCGCCGGAACAAGATTTTGTTCATTGATGCACGGAATATGGGAACTTTGATAAACCGCAGAACCCGCCAGCTCACCGATGATGACATCCGTAAAATAGCTGATACTTACCACAGTTGGAAAAAGGATGAAGGCTCCTATGAGGATGTCCCCGGCTTTTGCAAGTCCGCAACGCTTGATGAGGTGCGGGAGCTGGATTATGTACTGACTCCGGGTAGGTATGTGGGGTTGCCAGAAGAAGAGGATGATTTCGATTTTGAAGAACGTGTCAAAAAGCTGACTGCTGAGCTTAAAGAGCAGATGGAAGAGAGTAAAAAGCTGGATGAGCGGATAAAGGAAAACCTTGAAAAAGTGGGGATTAAGTTATGACGGAGTGGAGAGAGTTTAAAATTAAAGATATCGCAGATGTCGTTGGTGGTGGAACGCCTTCTACGGCTATAAATGAATATTGGAATGGAGATATACCATGGTTAACACCTAAGGATCTAACAGGTTATATTCGCAATTTTATATCTCATGGTGAGCGTTTTATTACAAAAAAAGGGCTCGAAAATTCTTCAGCTCGGCTTCTGCCAAAGGGGACTGTATTATTGACATCAAGAGCTCCGATTGGATATGTAGCAATAGCAGAAAATGAAATATGTACTAATCAAGGGTTTAAAAGTTTGGTTCCGAATCCGGATAAAGCACATAACTTATTTTTACTATATTGGATTAAATCAAATGTTGAATATTTGCAGTCAATAGGCACTGGCACAACATTTCAGGAAATATCAGGAAGTGTTTTAAAAGATGTAGATATAATCCTCCCCCCTCTCCCAGAGCAAAAAGCCATAGCGGAAGTTTTATCCTCGCTTGATGATAAAATTGACCTTCTGACAAGGCAGAATAAAACATTGGAGGATTTGGCACAGGCTTATTTTAGAAAATGGTTTATTGAGGATGCAAGCGACAAGTGGGAAGAAATACCCTTAGGTCAATTGTTTGTGATTTCTAGTGGAAAAGGTTTGAAAAAGGAGAAATTTACTGAACATGGACAATACCGTGTTTTAGGAGCAAACGGAGAAATAGGAAAAACGAACGAATACCTTTTTAATGAACGATTAATCTATACAGGCCGAGTTGGAACATTAGGAAATGTTTTTATTGTTGATAGAGAACCTGTTTGGTTATCAGATAACACCTTGGTTTTTAGAAATATAAAGTATTTCTTTTTTGTATACTTTTCATTAAAATGGGCGAATCTTGCTGATTACAATGTTGGCAGTACGCAACCTTTGATTCGGCAATCAGATATAAAAGAAATACGAGTTTTTATGCCTGATAAAGAACGGCTTGATAGTTTTGAAAATCTTGCAAATTCGATTTTTGCAAAAATAAATTCCAATCAAAAACAAATACAGTTACTTCAAAAGCTCCGTGATACCTTGCTTCCCAAGCTTATAAGCGGCGAAATCCGTATAAAAATGTGAGGTGCAAAAAGATGCCCAAACTTTGCGAATCTGAAATCGAAAAAATGGCGATAGAAGAACTGGTTGAATTGGGTTATACATATCTTTCCGGTCCGGATATAGCACCAGATGCACTTTTCGCCGAGCGCAATAGTTACAGTGAAGTTCTGCTAAGAAAAAGACTGACCGATGCGGTAGTGCGTCTTAATCCCAACCTTTCCTATGATGTTATTTTGGAGGCAGTAAATAAAGTTGCACGTATAAGTTCTTCAAATCTGGTTGCCGACAACGAAGCATTTTATAAAATGCTGGTTGATGGTGTGCCTGTCGAATACCGCAAAAACGGAGATATTGTTGGCGATTATGTAAAGCTTGTGGATTTCTCGGAAGATGGAGTTGACAACAACGAGTTTCTTGTAGTCAACCAGTTTACCGTTATTGAAAACAATAATAATAAGCGGCCTGACATTCTTCTTTTTATCAACGGTATTCCTATGGTGCTGTTTGAACTTAAAAATCCGGCCGATGAAAACGCCACCATTCGCAAAGCTTATGATCAAATCTGCACATACAAGACCACCATACCAAGTCTTTTTACATACAACGAGATATGCGTAATTTCCGATGGGCTGGAAGCTAAGGCAGGTTCATTAACCGCTCCATTCTCACGTTTTTCCACATGGAAAACAAAAGACGGGCTGAATGAAGCCTCACGATTTGAAGATCAGCTTACCACCCTTATTCACGGGCTGTGCAACAAGAAAACCTTGCTCGACTATATACGCAATTTTATAACCTTTGAAAAGAGCAAAACTGAGGATAAAAAGACCAAAATAACAAAAGTGGAAACTGTCAAGAAAATTGCCGCCTATCATCAGTATTACGCTGTTAATAAAGCTGTTAAAAGTACGATTGAAGCGGCAAGGGCGGGTGGAAGCAAAAAAGCCGGTGTTATATGGCATACTCAAGGGTCCGGCAAATCCCTTTCTATGGTTTTTTATGCTGGAAAACTGGTGCAAAACCTTAACAATCCAACTATAGTTGTTATTACCGATAGAAATGATTTGGACGATCAACTCTTTGATACTTTTGCTGGAAACAGCGACCTTCTGCGCCAGCCGCCGAAGCAGGCGGAAAGCTGCGAGCATTTAAAAGAATTATTAAAGGTAGCATCCGGAAGCATAGTTTTTACCACTATTCAAAAATTCATACCTGATAATGACAGCTCGGTTTATGAGCTTTTGTCGGAAAGAGACAACATAGTTGTTATAGCCGATGAAGCACACCGCACGCAGTACGGCTTTAACGCGAAACTCAGAGATATAAAGGACGAAAACAATCAGGTTGTAGGGCAGCGCATAGCCTACGGCTTTGCCAAATATATGCGAGACGCCCTGCCAAACGCTACTTTTATAGGTTTTACCGGTACACCGGTAGAGAAGCAGGATGCCAACACGCCGGCAGTATTTGGCAATTATATAGATATTTACGATATTGCACAAGCGGTTGAAGATAAGGTGACAGTTAAAATATATTACGAAAGCCGCCTTGCCAAAGTAAACCTTACCGAAGAAGGCAAAAAACTGATTGAGGAATTCGACAGAGAACTTGAAGAAGTGGACGAAAAAGACGAAGCAAAAGCCGCAAAAATGAAATGGGCAAAACTTGAGGCTATTGTCGGCAATAAAGAACGACTCGCCACTCTCGCAAAAGACATTGTTACGCATTTTGAAGACCGGCAGAAAGTATTTGAGGGTAAAGCGATGATTGTTGCCATGAGCCGCAGAATCGCCGTTGATTTGTATAATGAAATCATAAAGCTTCGTCCCGAGTGGCATAGTGACGATTTGGATAAAGGTGTTATCAAAGTTATTATGACATCTTCCAGTTCTGATGGCCCGGAAATGCAGAAACACCATACTACTAAAGAGCAGCGAAAAATGCTTGCACAGCGTATGAAAGATGAAAATGATCCACTGAAAATTGTCTTCGTGCGCGATATGTGGCTGACTGGCTTTGACGTTCCATGCCTCAACACCATGTATATCGATAAGCCGATGAAGGACCACAACCTTATGCAGGCAATAGCGCGCGTAAACCGTGTTTTCAAGGACAAGCCGGGCGGGCTGATTGTCGATTATATCGGGATTGCCCCAAACCTAAAAAAAGCTTTAAGTTTCTATGCAGAGAGCGGTGGCAAGGGAGTACCTGCTGAAACTCAAGCAAGGGCTGTTGAAATTATGCTTGAAAAGCTTGAGGTTGTCCGGCAGATTTTACACGGATTTGATTATACGAGCTTTTTCAAAGCAGAAGTAAAGGACAAGCTTTCTATTATCCTTCGCGCTGAAGATTTTATTTTATCTACAGATGATAAAAAAGCGCGTTTTATTAAGGAAGTAACCCTCCTAAGCCAGGCTTATGCACTTGCCAAACCTGATAAGGCAACGGTTACACATGCAGAGGAAATAGCGTTTTTCCAAGCAGTTAAGGCAAGACTCACTAAATTTGAAACAAGCGGCGAAAGTGGCATAAATTACGATTCTGTTATAAAAAACATTGTTGATTCGGCTATTGTATCAGATGAAGTTGTAGATATTTTTGATGCTGCTGGTATTGAAAAGCCGGAATTGTCCATTCTCTCAGATGAATTCCTTATGGAAATTAAAGGGATGAAACATAAGAATCTGGCTATTGAGCTACTAAAAAAGATTTTGTCCGATGAAATAAAAGTACGTTCAAAATATAACCTGACAAAATCAAAATCACTTATGGAAATGCTCAGTTCAGCGCTTAAGCGGTACCAGAATAATCTACTTTCAACGGCTGAAATCATAGAAGAGCTTATTCGTATTGCAAAGGAAATAAGAGAAGCAGACAGACGAGGTGAAAAACTTGGTTTGTCTGAAGATGAACTTGCTTTTTATGATGCCCTTGAAACCAATGACAGCGCGGTTAAGGTGTTGGGCGACGAAACGTTAAGAACAATCGCCCGCGAACTCGCGGATAAGGTGCGCAAAAATGCCACAATTGACTGGACTTTGAAAGAAAGTGTCCGCGCAAAACTGATGGTGCTTGTTCGGCGAACACTAAATAAATATGGCTATCCGCCGGACAAGCAGCAGCGGGCCGTGGAAACAGTCATGAAACAGGCCGAAAACTTAGCGGATATATGGGCTTCTCAAGGAGTGACGTATGATACAAGAAATTTATCAGATCTTCCAAAAGTAGCGGAAGAAATGAGTAATTAGAATTTGGGTGTTAGAAAGGTGTTGAGACAAAGATGTTGAGTGGTTATTTTGAGAACTGTTACGGGATAAAGCAGTTCACTTTACCTAATATAAATTTTAAAAAATGCAATAAAGCAATAATTTATGCGCCTAATGGTGTAATGAAGACTTCTTTGGCAAAAGTTTTTGAAGATATTTCTAAAGGAACAGCAACATCCGATCGTATTTTTAAGGATGCTGTGAGCCGTTATTCTATTACATATTATGCTTCGCACTATGAATATTCGTCATCAGGCGGTAACGCTATTCCACAGTCGGATAACATCTATGTGATAAATTCATTCGCAGATAAGTTTGAATTTAGTAAAGAGACAGTCGGCACACTTCTTGCCGATGAAGGAACTAGAAATCAATATAATGTTCTTATGGGAAAGTTGAATGACATTATTACTGAGATTTTAAATAAGCTAAGAGAAATAACTGGTCTAACTAAACCTCAAATTAAAATAAAACTGATTGAAGATCTTGGTTTACAAGCCACAGCCGATTGGCCAGATATTATGGAAGCAATTAGGCAGATAGAGAATAAGAATTATGAATTCCTGGATGAAATTCTCTATTCAGAACTATTTAATGACAAAACTATGGCTGTTTATGAAAACCCTGATTTTAAACGCCATATTACAGAATATATTGATAATCTTGAAAACCTACTTCGAAATAGCTCATTATTAAATACGCATTTTACAGAACGAAGTGCAGAAGAATTAAGTAAAAGTTTTACAAATCACAATCTGTTTGAGGCTCAACATAAGATTCTTCTTAGAAATGGGAGGCAAGTTAATAATCTTGCCGAGTGGAAGGAACTTGTACAACAAGAGCTTGACCAATTATACCAAACGCCTACACTAGCAAAAACGTTTGAAAAATTGAAAAAATTATTCTCCAAAAATGCGGAATCTGCAAAAGTTCGTGAAATTATCGTTGCGCATAGGGAAATTATTCCTTTACTCAGAGATATAGCAACATTAAAGAAACAAACATGGTGTAACTGTTTTGAACGCCTTGAAAGACCATTTATGGAATATTATAAGATAATCGCTGATTTTAAAGAAGAAATTCATAATCTATATGAAAAGGCATCAGCACAATCTGAACGTTGGGTAGAGGTAGTGAGTGAATTTAACCGAAGATTCCGCGTACCATTTACTGTAAAAATCACAAATAAGTCAAATTTTGTTTTAAAAGATGAGGCTCCAAATATTGAGTTTGAATACACTCGCGGTACTGGTGACAGCAAAGAGTCTACAGTTTTACATAAAGAAGACTTGATGGTTTCTTTAAGTATGGGTGAGCGTAGAGCACTGTATCTACTTTATATATTGTTTGATTTAGGTCAGTTTACAAGGAACTACACGCAGACCGTGAAACGGGCTGCTGACAACAAACGGCGGTATGCTCCCGGAGAGGGCAGCATACCGCCTGTTTTGTTGTC
>MTBK01052307.1_pt1 | contig 17605 bp, 11 predicted proteins | sample 1535981 | NCBI WGS metagenome assembly MTBK01 (sample SAMN06109225, study PRJNA356200) | anaerobic digester metagenome | isolation source: biogas reactors fed with pig manure or primary and secondary sludge | place: Spain | collected 2016-06-30 | reverse complement strand
AAATTCAATAATGTCAATGAACTTAATGGTTCTTGTGAACCGTTATTATTTAATTTTTAAACTTTTTTAATCGTCCATATTTTAAGTGGACACTAGTGAATAGGTTATAGTAAAGAAAGAACAAATATAAGGAAATATACTTATCAAAAAAGCAATAAATCATAACCAAAATACATCTACGTCGTTTGTCAAAGGTGCAATGTGCATATATACAGCTTGTTGTAACCTTACATAAAAGTGTTAAAAGTGTAAAAAAAATTATTTATTTTTCACTCAATCGATATGTAAAGAAAACCTAACAGGTGTTTCTAGCAAGAATCGTAACGTTTAAATAACTAATTTATAATTCAATAGACGGTTGCCTAACGAACAGTTTTGTTTAACTTTACAGTATAAATAATAGTAAGATGAAACATGAGCACGAGCATAATACCTCTGTAGCGTATGCAAAACATTTTGCATGGGCCATTGGTTTGAATGTGATCTTTGTAGCAGTAGAAATTGGATACGGATTGATTGCCAATTCGTCTGCCTTGTTGGCAGATGCCGGTCACAATGCGAGTGACGTACTGGGGTTGATTTTTGCCTGGACAGCAGCATGGATGGCTACATTAAAGCCACGAGGCAGGTATACGTACGGGCTTAGAAAAACAACCGTTTTGGTTTCATTACTCAATGCTTTGTTATTGTTTGGAGCTGTTGCTGTTATTGTATGGGATGCAATAGCTAAATTACGCAACCCGCAGCCTGTAGCCGGAACTCAGGTTATGATTGTAGCAGGAATAGGGATTTTAATCAATGGGTTTACTGCCATGTTGTTTTACAAAGGGCAAAAAACAGATCTTAATATTAAAGGAGCTTTTTTGCATATGGCTGCAGATGCAGGGGTATCTTTGGGAGTAGTTATCGCAGGCCTTTTAATCCAGTTGACAGGGAAATTATGGATTGACCCGATAGTTAGTTTTGTAATTGTGCTGGTGATTTTGTGGGGTAGTTGGCGGTTGTTTACAGAATCGATAAACTTGGCTTTAGATGCAGCTCCTTCGCATATAGATCCCCAGAAAGTAAAAAAATTTCTGCTAGAACAAAAAGGCGTAACAAGTCTTCATGATTTGCACATATGGGCTATAAGCACAACGCAAGCAGCCCTTACTGTTCATCTGGTTATGCCGGAGGGGTTTGAAGATTTGTTTATTGTTAATCTTCAAAAAGAATTGCGAACTCTGTTTGGAATAAACCATACTACCATTCAAATAGAAAACACATCTATGGAATCCCATTGTAATAAATAAGTAGGCTATGGACAAAACACTAATGAACACCCTCACAAAAGTAGCTCCTTTTGCACTGGCGCACCATCAAGTCATTCAGGATAAGAAAGGGAATCCTGTGGATTATACATTTCTGGCAGTCAATCCTGCTTTTGAAGAAATGACAGGTTTACAGGCCGAGGACGTAGTTGGGAAAACTGCCAGAGAAGTTTTTCAAAGCATGAAAGATACGAATTTTGACTGGATAAAAACTTATGGAAGAGTAGCACTGACCGGCCGGTCAAGTTCTTTTGAACAATATTTTGAACCTTTGGAAAAATGGTATAAAGTACAGGCATATTCCCATAAAAAAGGTTTTTTTACCGTCATTTTTACCGACATAACTAAGCATAAAAGGCAGGCAGATGAGCTGGAAGGATTTTTCTCGGTTAATTTGGACCTTTTGTGTATTACAGATCTGGACGGTCAATTCTTAAAAGTAAACAACCAGTGGGAGTCAACTCTGGGCTATACCAAAGAAGAGATTTTGCAACATACTTTTTTTGAATACGTTCATCCCGACGATATCTCTGCTACACAACAGACTGTGTTTGAACTAAGGAAAAACAATGAAGTCCTGGATTTTGTTAATCGCTATCGGTGCAAGGACGGGAGTTACCGCCACATTGAATGGCGTTCAAAACCTGTGGCCGGCTTAGTTTACGGGGCAGCAAGAGACATTACGGACCGGATTGCCATAGAAGAAAACCTAAAGGCAAGTGAAAACAATTTTCGAGCATTTTTCGATTCTCTTAAAGATATGGTGCTTGTTAGCACTATAGAAGGGAAGATACTTCACTCGAACAAGGCTGTTCAGAATGTACTGGGATATTCTGAACAACAGCTTTACAACATGTCTATGGGTGAATTACACGGGAAGGAACATAAGGTGTTGTATGAAGGCTTGCGAGAATCCATCGAAAATAAAACAAGAGACAAATGTCCTTTACCTGTTCAACGAAAAGACGGTACTTTTATTCCCGTTGAAACCCATCTATCTTACGGAACCTGGGATGGTTCCCCTTGTGTTTTTACCGTTATCAAAGATATGTCTGCAGAAATAGAAGCAAAAGATCGTTTTGAAAGAATGTTTCGTAACAATCCCTCTGCTATGGCACTCTATTCCTATCCAGACGGACTCTTCTTAGATGTTAACGATTCCTTTTTAAACGTATTGGATTACAAACGGGAAGAAATCTTGGGCAAAACTACGGAACAAGTAAATCCTTATATCAAAATAAACGTAGCGAGTTTTGTAACAAAACGAATTGATGCCAATCAACCCATTAAAAACGAAGAAATTGTTTTCCACACGAGCAAGGGGGTTGAGAAGCGGGGATTGCTTACCATGGAGGTACTGGAAGGGACAGACAGAAAGTACATACTTGCCGTTCTGGTAGATATTACAGAAAAAACCATCCAAGGAAGGATCCTACGCCTGATGGTAGATATGGCCAAGTCTTTTATCAGCATCTCTGCAGAACGGGCAGACGAAGAGATTAACAAAGCCCTGGCAACTATGGGAGCCATTGCAGCCGCAGACAGGGCTTATGTCTTTCGATACGACTTTGAAGAGGGAATTTTTATCAACACTCATGAATGGTGTGTGACAGAGTCTCTTTCCATTATTGATTCGCTACAAAGCTTGCCCATAAAGCATATTCCCGACTGGCTGGAAGCCCATTCCAAAAAGAAAGAATTTTATATTTATGATGTGGACTCTCTTCCGGAAAGTAAATTAAAGATGGCCTTGAAAAAACAATGTGTTAAAAGTATTCTGACTGTCCCTTTATGGAGCAGTAAAGGCTTGTTTGGCTATGTAGGATTTGATTACATACAGAAACATCATGAATTTTCCGATAGAGAGAAACAACTCTTGATTGTCTTTGCAGAATTGTTGGGTAATGTGCAAAACCAGCTGGATACAAGAATGGTTCTTAAGCAGGCAAAAGATACAGCAGAAAAAGCCAATAGAATTAAATCTGAGTTTTTGGCCAATATGAGCCACGAAATTCGCACGCCTTTGAATGGAGTTATTGGCTTTACAGATCTGTTGCTAAAAACAAAACTAAATGATGTTCAGAAAGAATACCTTGAAAATGCCAATACGGCAGGGAAAACTCTTTTAGACATCATCAACAACATCTTGGACTTTTCAAAAATTGAAGCCGGAAAATTGGAGTTGGAACCTATGGAAACAGACATTGTTGATTTGTTGACAGATGTCATGGACATTATGAAATTCCAATCAGCTTCCAAAAATCTGGAGCCTCTGCTTAACATTCCGCCCGGTATTCCCAGAATGGCAGTAGTTGATCCCGTACGGCTGAAACAGATTCTCACAAACCTTCTGGGAAATGCCATAAAGTTTACCGAAAAAGGAGAAGTTGAACTTCGTGTTGTATTCCATCCGCTTGAGCAGAACAGGGGGGTGTATGAATTTTTTGTTAGGGATACGGGGATCGGTATAACAACAGACCAGCAACAAAAATTGTTTAAGGCCTTTTCACAGGCAGACAACTCAACAACACGCAAGTACGGAGGAACGGGACTGGGGCTGACTATTTCTAACTTGTTAGCTGAAAAGATGGGGTCCGGAATTAGCCTCATAAGTGAATGGGAAAAAGGAAGCACGTTTTCTTTTGCCCTTGAAACTACATACAGACACATAAAGGATACAGAACTTGCGAAAGATGAGGAGGAGAGGGGTATCCGGGGGCTCAAGCGTGTTCTTATAGTAGATGATAACGATTCTAACCGTAAACTTCTTCTGGAGTATTTAAAGTATTGGGGAATGGAGGGTAAAGAAACAGATAACGGCATAAGTGCCTTACGGTTGCTGGAAGAAGAAACATTTGATCTGATGATCATTGACTACCATATGCCTTATGTTGACGGATTGGGGGTAATTCAGATGATTCGAGAAAGGATGCACGTGCTTCCCCAGACAATGCCACTGATCTTGCTCCACAGCTCAACAGAAGATGTATACATTAAGAAAAAATCGAAAGAACTGGGAGTTCGCTACATTATGGTTAAACCGGTCAGCGGAGACAGACTGTATGAGGTAGTTAAAAAAATATTTACGCAAAAAGAGGAGTCATCAGAAAAGATAGTAATCGCTGATACTGCCGGTGGTTCTGATGACAATGCAAGAGCAGCAGAAGTTGCTGCAGTCGATCAGGCGGAAACCTCGGTTATCAAACCGGTTGTTTTAATTGCTGAAGATATTCCAATGAACATGATGCTTATCAGGAACTACATCAATACCTTGTTGCCGGGAACAGAGATTAGGGAAGCAGTTAACGGAAAAGAAGTACTAGATTTTGTTAAAAACGAGCCTATAGATTTGATTCTTATGGATGTACAAATGCCGATAATGGACGGTTTGGAAGCAACAAAAGAAATCAGAAAATGGGAAGCCGGTGGTGAAAAGGAGGGACATGTTCCTATTGTGGCTCTTACAGCCGGTGCTTTGAAAGAAGAAGAAAACAGGGCGTTGGAAAGCGGGATGGATGGATTTTTGCCAAAACCCATTGAAAGAAAAAAACTGGAAAGCTTTCTAGAAAAATATATTGAAAAAAACTTGCCACTCTTGAATTTTACAGAAAAATCGGATTTTGAAGAAATAGAAGATTTGGAAGAACTTCATTTTCACTACTCGGAATTTCTAGAATCGGTTGATGAAGATGTTGATTTGGCAAAAAAAATGCTTTCTATATCAAAAGAAGATATAGCAAAAAAAATGGACGAGCTGGATTTGGCTGTCTCGGCACACAATCCGGATAACATAGCTTCTCTTGCGCATTATATTAAAGGGGGAACATTGACAGCCCGTTATAAAAGGATGGGATTTCTTGCAGGAGAAATAGAAAAGCTGACAAAAGCAGGCGAATTAAGCATTGTAAATGAACTTTTTTTGGAACTTAAAACAGAGTGGGACAGGGTGGTCAAATTGCTTAAAAAGTATATTTGACTTATTTTCTTTTATACTCTGTAGGCGTCATCCCTGTGTGCTTTTTGAAATATTTGCTAAAGAAAGAAGAATCGGAGAAATTCAGATCACTTACAACTTCTTTAATGCTTTTGTCTGAATATTTTAATAAGCTTTTGGCTTCCAGTATCAAGTATTCGTCAATCCATTGAGCAGCAGACTTACCGCTATGCTTTTTAATAAGGGATGACAGGTATTTAGGGGTTATGTTCATTTCAAGGGCATAAAAACTCACGTAATGTTCTTGGCAATGGTGTTTATGCAACAGGGTCATAAATTGAGCAAAATGACGAGCAGCTCTGTCTTTAGGCATGTTGTTTCTACCTGCCATTACTGATTCACGTTTCCAAACGTGAACAAAAAGATAAACAACAGAGGAGATCAACCCTCGGATAATTTCTCTTTTATACGACTCTTCCGGTAAGACATAGACTGAACGGATCAATCGCTGGTAATTGTCAATAATCTCCAATTCTTTTTCTGTAAGCTTCCAACACGGAGTTTCGTGAATGTTTATCAAAGGCGAAAAAATTTCGTTAGGGTCAATATGAATATCCTGTAAAAAACTTGTACTAATGGCTACGGTTCGTATGACTGCTTTACCTGTCTTGTGAAGTTGCACAATGCACTCCGGCGTATACAACATGGCCATCCCTTCTTTGACAGTAAAGTCACGTAAATTTACGGAAACATCAAAAGAGCCCTCTAAACAAACGATTAAAAAATAAACGTCCAGACGCGAAGGATATTGGAAAAAATTTTCCTGAAGCTCCAGTTCTTCTGTAATAAACAACTGATTATCAATGAGAATTCCATTGAATTGTTTTGCTAACTCAATCAGTTCTTTTTCTGTAAAATGTTCAAACGCTCGTATCATAACTATGGTAAATATGTACAATAATACTAATAATTCGTCTTTTGTACAACAATATGATGCAAATCACCCTACACAATGGCCTGATTATTGCTCATATTTACAATATGAAAAAAGAAGAGATATTTTTAGTGACCGGAGCTGCCGGCCATTTAGGTTATACAATAGTGTCACAATTGGTAAATGATGGAAAAAAGGTTCGTGCACTTGTGTTGCCCGGCGATAAATTATCTACTCGGCTACCCGAAAAAGTGGACGTATGTTACGGTGACGTATTAGATCCCGATTCTCTGGATCGTTTCTTTTCCATTCAAGAGGATACGGATATTTTTGTGATCCACTGTGCCGGGATTGTTACTACTTCCCTCAAATACCAACCCATGGTTTACCAAGTGAATGTGAAGGGGACTCAGAACATGATAGACGCTGCTTTAAAGCACCCTGTAACCAAGTTTGTTTATGTGAGTTCAGTGCATGCCATTCCGGAATTACCAAAGGGACAAGTTATCAAAGAAGTTGACCGTTTTGATAAGAGTTTGGTTTACGGAATGTACAGCCAAACAAAAGCCGAGGCAACACAGTGTGTTCTGGACGCTGAACAAGCGGGCCTTGACGTTACAGTAGTACATCCATCCGGGATTTGCGGTCCCAACTCACACACCTTAAACTACGCATCGCAGTTGGTGATCGAATGTTGGGAAGGCTCTATGCCTATGGGAGTTGAGGGCGGATACGATTTTGTGGACGTAAGGGACGTATCGCGAGGCATCATAGCCTCTTGCCGGAAAGGAGGCAAAGGACAATGTTACATCCTGGCCAACCGCTTTATATCCATTAAAGAATTTTTCCGCACGTTTCAGAGCATTACCGGGAAAAAACAACCCAGTGTTATGGCTCCTATGTGGGTAGCCAAGGCGGCTTTGCCATTCTACTCGCTGTACTACAAGATTAAAAAACAGCTTCCCCTGTTTTCCTCCTATTCACTATATACGCTCCGTTCTAATGCGTTGTTTTCTACAGATAAAGCCCGTCTTGAACTGGGTTACGCTACCAGGCCTTTTCAGGATACCATGTTCGATACGGTTACCTGGCTTAAAAATCAAAAAAGCATTACTTAGGGCGTCTCTTAACTAATTTTTACGTACTTTTGCATCCTCTTTATTAAGGGAGAGATGGCAGAGTGGTCGAATGCGGCGGTCTTGAAAACCGTTGGCCTGCGAGGGCCCGGGGGTTCGAATCCCTCTCTCTCCGCCACAAAAAACCAAAAGCGGTACGAAGTGCCAAAAAGAAACAGCCTGAAAACGAATTTATTTGTTTTCAGGCTGTTGACTTTTTTATAGGCGGTTTACCGCCGCTTTTGGTTTTTTGTGAAGCAACCCCCACCAGGGAACACCGAGCGCCTTTGGCGCGAAGGTAATCCTGGGGTGGTTTTTTGTTTTGCGCACCTAGCCTTTGCGCACCCAGCCTCAAGATGGTGCGCAACAAAAATATTCAAATAAGCACAACTTACAGGAATTCAGCTAAATGTACTTTTGGGGCGAAAGTTTCTGCGCACCATCTTGAGGCTGGAACGCCGTGCTTAATCCTTTACACAACGCACAGACATCGCATACGCCGGGTAAACCTCTTCCGATGATAAGCCAGTACCATCTTTGCCAAAGCCCTTTTTATTGGGAGCGAACACGCCTGGATCCCCTATTGGGTCATATTCTATTTCTGTAGAACTCCACCAGCTGGCACTGTTACCCATATAGATGAACCCTCCATACTGTGCAAGAAATACCCCTCCCGGAAGAGCGGAAAAGCCCGATTTGTTTCTGTATTCTGGGTAGTCGCTATTGCCTACAGTACCTATGTTTTCTGAAGTATCCCAACCACTATCACTCGCCATTGATTTGGCAATTCTATTACTTGTTGTGCTACTATCGAAATTGTATCCGTTGGCAATTAGGTAATCTTTCAATTGTGTCCACTCTGCGTGGCTGGGCAAATGCCAGCCCTCGGGGCAGGCACCTTGTACACCGCTGGGGTTAGAGGTACTACTTGCAGCCTTATCCATAGCCGCCGGCCAATTGTAAAGCACACCGTATGTTTGGTAGTTTGATTCGGCCTTTGCAGTTGCTACATCAGATCCATCATATCCGTATACGTAATAACAAGGATCATCTAAAGAGGATGTTTCCGGGCCAACAACAGAAGGCAGATATTTCAGGTTCTCGGCCATCCAGATTTGGTCGCCAATCTGTATTGTTTTATACACGTTGTCATCACGTTCGTCGGTAAGTGAACCGTATTCAATATCTTTTGTTATAAAAGTTTTTTGTTCCCCGTAAGCTGTACCTTCGGAATTTGTAGCGTAGGCTCGTACGTAATAAGTAGTGTTTAGAGTAAGATCTGTAATACTACTTGTATATGCTCCCATACCTGTACCATCTTCTGTTTTAAAGTTTTCTATGGTGGGATCTTCTGATGGGCTCCAGCAAACGCCTCGGGCTGTAACCTTAGCTCCTCCATTATCAGTCACTTCACTGGTGCAAGTGGCTGTAGTGGATGTAATGTCTCTAATTTCTCCTGTAGTCACTGCGGGAATTGTCTGTACTTCCCGTGTTGTAAATGTTTTTTGCTCACCGTAAGCTGTACCTTCAGAATTCGTAGCATAGGCTCGTACGTAATAAGTAGTGTTTAGAGTAAGATCTGTAATACTACTTTCATATTCACCTAAGCCTGTACCATCTTCTGTTTTAGAGTCTTCTGTGGTTGGTTCCTCTGATGTGCTCCAGCAAACGCCTCGGGCTGTAACATCAGCTCCTCCATCATCAGTCACTTCACTAGTGCAAGTGGCTGTAGTAGTTGTAATGTCCGTAATTTCTCCTGTAGTCACTGCGGGAATTGTCTGTACTTCCCGTGTTGTAAATGTTTTTTGCTCTCCGTAAGCTGTTCCTTCAGAATTTGTGGCATAGGCTCGTACGTAATACGTTGTGTTGTGGGCAAGATCTGTAATACTACTTGTATATTCACCTAAGCCTGTGTCATCTTCTGTTTTAGAGTCTTCTATGGTTGGTTCCTCTGATGTGCTCCAGCATACGCCTCGGGCTGTAACATCAGCTCCTCCATCATCAGTCACTTCACTGGTGCAAGTGGCTGTAGTAGTTGTAATGTCCGTAATTTCTCCTGTAGTCACCGTGGGAATTGTCTTGGGTTTTTCCTGTGGTTTACAGGAAATCAGCAATCCCAGAAATAAAAGGAAAACTGTTTTTTTCATAATACTTAGTTTTGAAGTGTTATTAATCAGGTGCTGGTAAACTAAAATGCGTTGGTACAAATGGAGAAAAGGAGCGAGGGCTCTGAAATTAAATACTATTACTTGCTATTTGGGGAGTTTAGGATCTACCAAGTATTTAATTCATGGATCGCTAAAATATACTCTTTTTTTGTTTAAAAACCAAAGAGTTACTAGCTTGATTTAGAATCCGGTTACCTTAGATTTATAACCAGTTGGAGTATTATTGTGCTTTAAAGTGGGTGAGTTTGTTGGTGGTGTTGAAATCGTACTTCGGATATTCGTACAATTTGAACCTGCGTTCTGTCTCCCCGGTGGTGTAATACCAAATGCTGCTATAGTTATTGGGATTTTCTCCGTATTCTTTCAGTTGCCGCAGGTAGGCGGCTACGGATTTGTTTTCTATAATAAACACGTTTTCCATGTTGTCAATGACAGGGCTGTGCTGACGGTTTTGGTCGTGTTCAAAACAAAGGATCCTTTTCCCATCGGCTGTTATGCCAATGGTCCGGTACGTCATGCTCTTTCCAATACCCGGTAAGTTAAGTACATCCCGGTCAGTAGCCAGGAACGGCAACTTGTGTTCTTTCATAAACGCCCGCACGTTTTTATACACATTGTCCCCCTGTTCAAACATGTCACAAATGGCATCTTCCTGCTCTTCTGTTAGAGCGCCTAAGATTTTTTCTTCTTCCCGTTTTTGAATGGCCCTGCAGTTGGGGGCAAAAACGGCATAATTTTCCTGGAATCCTTTCACAGAAAATGTATAGTAACAGATTACACCCAGTTTGTTTAGTTTCCTGCGCAACTGGGCGGTATGGCCTCTTCTTGAAGCCGATACCGTAAATACCAGTTGGTTGGTAATGGTCCATCCGGTGGAAAGAATTTTTTTGATGGCCCGTTTGGATTCCAGCGTAATTTCCAAAGGACTCTGAAAGTGAGTCTGGATAATAAATTGTTTAAACCCAATGGCAGATGCTTTTTCTTTAAAGTCTTTTAAGATTTGCACCAGTTCGTCGTTTACTCGCATGGGCAGGTATGCCAAAAGCCGGGTTCCCAGCCTGATCCGTTGCATTTCTGCATATTTTTTCCCGTTGGGACGTTTTAAGTTAGCCTTTCTTTTTCTGACAGCCATTTTATAAATGGCATCCAGCAAATTCTTGAGTGTTTTGTTCTGGCTCATAAGGGCGTCTCCGCCTGTTATGAGGATGTCTCTTAATTGCGAATCTTCCTCGTAATACTTCATGAGGGAACGAAGTTTTTGATTCCACGTTGCTTTTGGCTTTAGTTTTTCCAGATCAAAATTTAGGTTTTGTCTTTGAAAATCGTACATCCTTTGACAAGATGCGCATAACCCTCCACAGGCACGGCCTACAGAATCGGGGATAAGAATGGCCACATCCGGATAACGCCGGTGAATGTTTTTGGTATTGGGCAACAACCAGCCGGCCACATTGGGCTTGCCGGGTTCTACCTGATCTTCACGCTCCCAGGCCACAATGTCTCCAAAAGTTTCAACCAGCTCTTTGGAATAAATTACGTAATTGCGGATGGCCAGATCGTTGTATCCTTCTTCCGAGGTGTTGAGCAAAGATAAATAATAAGGAGTGGCGAAAGTGGGGATTCCTTTTTTGCGTGCTTCTTTTAACAAGGCCATGGTTTCGTCTGAGAGCGTGTTGTTTAACAGCATATTCAGATCCGAGGGTTTGCGGGCGGCCATAGCCAGATGAAAATTATAATCATTCCACCACTGTTCCACTAAATTGAATTTTGCCAGGTAGGTAGCTCCTTCCGGGAAAACGTATTTTCCTGCCTGACGGTTTTCGATTCTGGCCATGAGCAGGCGAATGATACGTTCTTTATTTTCTTCTCTTCCCTGTACAATGCGAGGACTTAAGCCGGAATTCCATCGTTTCATCCATGCGGCTACTTTTTTTGCAGTAGGTTTTTGGAAATCGGGATTGTATAGAAAAGCAAATTGATGGTACAGTTCAAGAATAAAATCGCTGGTTATGGTATTGTTAGCTCCACCTCGCAACCATTCCCACAATAACGTAATGGTGTTGATTCTCAGGTCTTCTTCAGTGGACAGTTCATGTATGGTGGTGTTGTTATTTTGAAGGAGTGTTAGTATGCTTTGGGCAGGTTTACTGCCGTGGTTCGGATGATTTTGTATGTATGATTTCAGTTGCGCACCAAACGTTTCTGCACGGTTGTTTTCTTTGGCCAGGGCAACAAGTGCGGGGAACTTCCTGCTGAATAAAGCCAACAATTGTTTTGGATGTAAGAATAGTATATCTGTCTGTTTTATCATAATCAGATAATTTAAGAAGTAAAGTACTACTGATGGGTGAATAATAATGATCAAGAAAACATCAATTCACCTGACAAGCAACAGACAAATATAAAAAAAAAATAAAAAACAGACTTTTAAGCTAAAACTTACTGCCTGCCCATAAAGAGAATGGTACCCGTACTTTTTTCTACAATAAGGTATAGGAACGATTTGTTTATAGTAAAGGGCATAGGAGCGTCAGGATCTAAAGAAGTTTTTCTAATACCAACCGCCGTTACGGCTGCCGCCCGGGTTCCCTTTTCGTTAACCTCTATGTATGTTTTCTGTTTTACTAACCCAATGAACAAACCGCTTACCGGTGACAAGTTGCTGAAATCTGCTGCTCCTTCTATAAAAGGCAGGGTCATACCCATGGCCCAAAGTGTGGGTATAAGGTCTTTTTCAAATTCAGTTGTAAATTTTGGCATAGAAACCTCAAGCTTCCTGTTGTTACACTCCAGATCGTTCATAACGGTCTGCCAGATTGCCGGTGTCATCTCCTGGTGAATAACCTGTTTTGCAGTAACTCCTTCTTTTGGCAGGATGACAACCATGGAATAAGCCTGGTTCCCATACGGGAACGAGGCAATCCCGGCAAACTCTGTTTCTGTATAAGGGAAGGTTTCTGTCTGAGTCATATAATTGACGGTACTTTCTTGTTCAAAATCCGGATAGAAGGTGTCATCGTATGAATGAGCTGCATCAAAAGCATAAGTCCAGGTTCCTTTAAAGTAGAGTGCATTGATCAGGTACGCCAGCATAGAAGGTTCTATTTCATCTATGATCTCCTTAATCAAACCGTTTGTTTTATTTGCACACCAGTTGTTGATGGTTTTAATTGCCTGATTGCTGTCAAAGTTAAGTTCTCTGGCCTGTGCATGGTAATAGGTGTCGAGCAGATTTTTATAGGAATCATAAACAGGGAATCCTTCTCGTATCCAGAGTGAGTTGGCTATGGCCAGCTGTGTTTTTTTATCTGCATTGGGAAGTTCTCGGGACATTTTTTCAAAGAACCCATTCATTTCTTCATAGGTATAACCTTCAAAACCAAGGACTTCTTTCATCTGAACTGCTGTGTTTCCTGCTGTTCCGTTGGCTGTCATAGACAGTGCCAGCGAGGCACTTAACGGAGAAATAAAAAAGCCGCCATCTTCTTCCAAAGCCACTTGTTTGAACAGCCTGAAAGCAAAAATACCGGCATCCGCATGGATTGCCTGCTCTGTTTTTGTCAGTACAATAGTGCGGCGCCGGTTACATTGTTGCTGTATTTTTTCACAACCTGAAAAACAAACTACAGATGCTAGCAACGCTACAAGCAAAAATACCATCGGCAATGCTTTTAACGGTACTAATGTCTGTGTTTTGTTTTTCATACATCAAAACTTGTTAGCGTTTTATATACATACCCTCGCGGGAGAGCAGGTGATTTAAGTTGGCCAGGTTGTATACCAGTACAGCTTGAACTACAGAAGTGTGTTCCTGATATTCAGGAATACTTTTTGTGTATAGGTCACGCTCTGTATGCCAGATCTCCCTGTAATTAAAGTCGTATCCTTTAACATCGCGATCGCGCAACATGATGGTAGGTACGCCTTGGATGGCAAAAACCGAGGCGTCTGTACTGCCGGTAGTAGTAGGCCAAGGTCTGGCCGGTATAGTATCTACGGTAAATGGGAAATCGGGGTTTATAGAAGAAATGTGTTTAGAAGCTTTCACAAAATCATCGTACATGGCCTTGGGAACAGCTACGCCGCTGGCAGCCAAAGGTCCGCCGTCACGATTAAAGAGGTTGGAAATCCGATCCAATCTATCTTTGTGCTGCTCTACCCAGGCCTTGGCACCCAGCAGACCAAACTCTTCTCCGGCAAAGAGGATAAATACAATGGAGCGTTTGGGCTTGGCTCCGGCAACCGATAGCAAACGAGCTGTTTCCATAGCCGGGGTTACACCTACGCCACAGTCTATTCCACCGGTAGCCACATCGTAAGAGTCTAGGTGACCGCTTACCATAACGTATTCATTGGGAAACTTTGTGCCGCGTATGGTAGCTACTACGTTATGAAAGGGAACGGGACCGGGCCTGAAATGGTTTCTGATGTCAAATTCCAATTCAATGGGATGCCTCTCATATACCAGTTGGTAAATGTACTTATACTGATGTTCATTCAATTTTATATCTGCCACGTTTGGCAAATTTTCAAACGAAGAATTTTCGCCAAAGACTGTCTCTTTATCCCAGAGGGCCGTAATAGGTACCGGCGAAGATTGAATGACTCCTAAAATGCCGGCCTCTACCATTTGTTTGTAAAACAGAGCCGGTTCTTCTACCGGTTTACGCAAGCTGTCTTTGAGTTCTTCTTCCATACCGGACAGGTTCATCATACGTGCTCCGGTACGCATTCTGTAGCGGTACATAACACCGTTGTTGTGACGCGCAATTTCTTCGTTCAAAATACGGACAGAGTCCCTGCGCTTGTCAGCCTCGGGAGTCCGTTCAACAGGCCAGCCGTTATTGGTACCTGATACAAGTACCCAAGCACCTTTAAGCCTACCTTTTACGCGCTCAAAATCGGCTTGTGTTTTAGGTTCAATAACCACATGTCCACGTTGCAGGCCTTTTGTTCCGGCCGTATAAGAAGGAGTAGCAAAGTGCAGGTGTATACCATCGCTGCCGGGCAATACGGCACCGTAGATTTTGCCTGACCAAGGGCCTCGGCTGAAACCTACTTTGGTCTCACCGGCTTTTTCAACGGAAACTTCCAGACCCCACGATTCAAACATAGAAGCACTCCAAGCTACTGCTGCATTGTATGCATCGGAGCCTACGGGACGTCCGCCAATACGGTTGGACAATACATCCAGATGATCTTGGGTCAAATTATTGGTAGTGCCCTCTTGTATGATTTTTTTAATTACGGCATCTTGTGCCTGTACCTGAATAGATAGAATAAGCAAGCCTGCTGATAAGAGCAAGCCTGTGAAAATGGTTCTGTATTTCATGTGAGATTAAATTTTGAAAACAATTAGGTACAAATATAGTGTTTTATATCTTTGTATCATGATTAAGCTAAGGGAAATAGCCAGCGCATTTGTTGTTTTGTTTGCCATTATTGATATAACCGGGTCAATTCCTATCATACTTGACCTGAAAGCAAAAGGTAGAAGTTTCAAACCTGCCATGGCAACACTTATCTCTACAGCTCTCATTTTCATGTTTTTATTTTTAGGAGAAGCTGTTTTGGAACTTTTTGGTGTTAACATATCTTCCTTTGCGGTAGCCGGCGCCTTGGTTATTTTTGTAATTGCTGTGGAAATGATCTTTGGTGTAGAAATTTTTAAAGATGACGGACCTGCAGATGCAGCTACCATAGTACCTCTTGTTTTTCCCCTCATAGCCGGAGCCGGGACCCTTACTACCGTACTTTCGCTCAGGGCAGAATACAGTTTGTTGAATGTGACTATTGCTATTTTACTAAATATGGGACTCGTATACCTGGTATTGAAGCACATGCATTGGGTAGAGAAAATATTGGGGAAAGGCGGTATTTATATGTTAAGGAAATTTTTTGGTATTATTTTGCTGGCAATGTCTGTCAAACTTTTTGCTTCTAACATTACAGGACTTTTTCATTAAACTAAGTGTAAAAGTAAAATACTATGAACCCGGGTAAATTTCTTTCTTTTTGTATAGGCTGTGTTTTGTTACTGATTTCCTGCGGAAATAAAATTCCAACTCCTCCGGAAGTCACGCAACCGGAATGGATCATTGGTGCAGACGTTTCTTTGCTGGACAGGAACGTGGCAGCAGGTGCCGTGTATAAAGACACCAACGGAAAAAACGTGGAAGTTCTTTCTTTTTTCAAGGAAAAAGGCATGAATTATGTTAGGCTACGCCTGTTTGTTATGCCCAATTTGCAATCAACCGCCTGTCAGGATCTGCCCTATGTTCAAGAAATGATCTTGAAGGCAAAAGCGAAAGGGTACAACGTATTGTTGGATTTTCATTATTCAGATACGTGGGCAGACCCGGAAAAACAATTCAAGCCCGCTCTTTGGGAAGGGCTTACTTCCGGGGCTTTGGCAGATAAAGTCTATACGTATACGCGCCAGGTTCTGACAACCTTGGTGAAGAACAAGGCAGCTCCGGATATGATCCAGATTGGGAACGAAGTAACGAACGGTATGCTTTGGGATTCGGCAAGGGTAAGTGTTTGGGACGGAGAATGGAATACGCCGGAGCGTTGGGCTTATTTTTGCAAGGTGCTTTCCATGGCTTCCAAAGCTTGCCGAGAAATCTGTCCGCAAGCCTGGATTATGGTACATTCAGACAGGGGAGGAGACAGAGAAGCCGCTTTGCGGTTTTTCAATCACATGCAGCAAGGCAAGGTAGATTACGATATTATAGGGTTGAGCTATTACCCTTTTTGGCACGGACCGTTATCGCAACTGAAGCAGTGTCTGGCTGCTTTACAGACGACCTTTCCCGACAAACCTGTCAACCTGGTTGAGGTGGCTTATGCCAATCATCTTTGGGGTGTTCCGGATAATGCGGGCTATCCCATTGAATATCCGGCTACTCCGGAAGGTCAAAAAGCATTTTTTGAAGACTTTCTTCAAGTTCTCAGAGAGTTTTCCCATGTGAACGGTTATATGTACTGGTATCCGGAAGAAACGTACGTTCCGCAAGGTCCGGTCCTTACCTTGCATAGAGGGGTATTTGATATCCATACAGGCAAGGCACTGCCGGTAACCGACGTATTTAACTTATAAAACAGCCGGTGATGTTTAGCAGGGCACTTTATTATCTGAGCCCAGTACGTTTACAATTTTGTGTTTGTACAGTTCTTTGAGCATTTCACGTGCAGGACCCAGGTATTTGCGTGGGTCAAATTCTTCCGGATGCTCCACAAAGACTTTCCGGACAGCGGCCGTCATGGCCAATCTTCCGTCAGAGTCGATGTTTATTTTGCAAACAGCCGAGCGGGCAGCCTTCCGCAATTGGTCTTCCGGAATACCTATGGAATCTTTGAGTTTGCCTCCGTACTTGTTGATTTGTGCCACAATGTCTTGCGGAACGCTGGAAGAACCATGCAATACAATGGGGAATCCGGGAATGCGTTTTTCTATCTCGGCCAAAATGTCGAGCCGGATTTCTGTTTTTTGTCCTGGTTTAAACTTGTAAGCCCCGTGAGAGGTTCCAATGGAAATGGCTAGGGAATCTACTCCCGTGCGGCTCACAAAATCCTCTACCTGGTCGGGTTGTGTATAAATGTGTTCGTCTGCTTTTACATCGTCTTCAACTCCGGCCAGTACTCCCAGCTCGCCTTCTACAGTTACGTCGTATTGATGTGCGTATTCCACTACGCGACGTGTAAGGGCTATGTTTTCTTCATACGGCAGGTGTGAGCCGTCAATCATAACAGAAGAAAAACCGTATTCTATACAATTTTTACACAGCTCAAAGGAATCGCCGTGATCCAGGTGCAAGACTATGGGAATGGCACATCCCAGCTCTTTTGCGTATGCAACAGCTCCTTGTGCCATATAGCGCAGTAAGGTTTGGTTGGCGTATTTGCGTGCCCCGCTGGATACTTGTAAAATTACCGGTGATTTTGTTTCTACACAGGCGCTGATGATGGCCTGCAATTGTTCCATGTTGTTAAAATTGTATGCGGGTATAGCATACCCTCCTTTCATGGCCTCGGCAAACAACTCTCTGGAGTTTACCAGACCCAATTCTTTATATGATATCATAATAATAGTTTATTAACAAAGATAAGACTTTTGATGTATATTTGGGGCAGATAAACCT
>MTBK01164495.1_pt1 | contig 17622 bp, 15 predicted proteins | sample 1535981 | NCBI WGS metagenome assembly MTBK01 (sample SAMN06109225, study PRJNA356200) | anaerobic digester metagenome | isolation source: biogas reactors fed with pig manure or primary and secondary sludge | place: Spain | collected 2016-06-30 | reverse complement strand
CGCTGGGGCAGACCGTCACACAGGCCGCGTCCGTGCAGTGCATGCAGGCTTCCTTGCGGAAAAGCCACTTGACGTTGCCTTCCTTGTCCACGTAGTCCTGAAAATGGATCAACATGAACGTATTGGGATTCAGCGCCGGAGGGTTCTGGTAAGTGCCCCGGTTTTCCGTCTGCGAAGCTTTGAGCGCATTCCACTGTTTGCAGGCGAGCTGGCAGCCGCGGCAGGCGGTGCATTTCGAATCATCGTATAATTTAATTTTCTCGGTCATCTTACTTCACCCCCTTCTTCACAACGTTCGCCATGAAGGCTTTGCTCTCCGGAATCATGGTGTTGGCGTCGCCGATGGTCGGAACCAGCAGGTTTGCCGAATCACCGTGCGTAAAGACCTCGGCCTTCTTGTCGCCGGGGCTGTACTTCCGGTCCCTGGTGGTAATCCAGCCAAAGTGCCAGGGAATGCCGATTTCATGAATAGTGTTGTCGTCGATGTTGAACGGTTTGAAACGCGGCGTGACGATGGCCGAGCATTCGACTTCGCCGCGCGCCGAACTGACGATACAGCGGTCGCCGTTCTGAATGCCTTTTTCCCCGGCCAGTTCTTCACCGATTTCCACGAACATGCCGGGTTGCATTTCAGCCAGCCACGGACACCAGCGCGTCAGAACACCTGTTTGCCAGTGTTCACTGACCCGGTACGTCGAGCAGATGAACGGAAAGCGCGGGTCGCAGCTCGTGACGCTGGCGTAAACATCCAGATCCGACCCCACACCTTCCTTATCGAAGCGCTTGATGACGGGATTGTTTTTCTGCGGCGACAGAAGGTTCTTGTCCACCGGACATTCCAGCGGTTCGTAATGTTCGGGTAAAGGACCGTCAGCCAGACCCGGTCCGTACAGACTGGCCACGCCGTCCGGTTTCATGATGAACGGCGGCCGCCCCTTGCCGGGATCGCCGACTCCATCCGGAACGTCGCCCACCCATTTTTCGCCGTTCCATTTGATCACGGCGCGGGACGGATCCCAGGGCTTTCCGTTCAAGTCAACGGAGGCGCCGTTATAAATAATGCGGCGGTTGACCGGCCACGACCAGGCCCACCCGGGGGTAAGACCCAAGCCGGTGGGATCTGCCGTGTCGCGACGCATCGGTAAAATACCTTTGTCGCCCGTCACGGATCCGCAATACACCCAGCAACCTGAAGACGTGGAGCCGTCGTCCTGCAGCCAGGCAAACGTGGGCACCAGATCGCCCTTCTTGAATTCCCTGAACTCACCCTTCCTGGTCGGGTTTTCCACCTTTTTGTCCACGAGGAAGAATCCGTTGATTTCAGCGGCCACCTTGCGGGGGTCGTAGTGGAAATGTTTGCCGACCATTTTCCCGTAAGGCCAGGTCAGTTCCGTGATGGCTTTCTTCAGCGGCCCGCCCTTCTTCTCATAGAGTTCCTTCACTTTGAAGAAAATCTCGCTCATGATGTCGCCGTCCGGCAGAGCTTCTCCCGGCGGATTGACGGCCTTGTAGCGCCACTGCTGGAGCCTGCCGGAGTTGGCGATGCTGCCTTCCTTTTCGATGGAAGCGGCGCAGGGGAGCATGAAAACTTCCGTTTTGATCTTGGCGGGATCCATGCCGGGACCGCGCCAGAACGAACCGGTTTCATTGTCGAACAGGTTGACGTTGACCATCCAGTCCACTTTGGCGAGCGCCTGACGGACCTTGTTGGAGTGGGCTCCCGAGCAAGCCGGGTTCATCCCCCAGGCGAAAAAGCCGGTGAACTTGCCCTTGTACATGTCGTCAAAAATCTGGAGCCAGGAGTAATTGGCATCGTCGTCGAGCTTGGGCATGATGCGGTAAGCTTCTTCCAGACTCATGCCCGCGCCGTACATGGAGCGCAGGAAGCTTGCCGAATACTTGGGGAAGTTCTTCCACCAGTTGAGCGAATTATTTTCTTTGGTTTTGGGGGTGCGCTTTTCATTGTAGGCCGCCAGCGTCGGAAGCGACGCCGTGGGGGTTCCGAGATAGCCGGGCCAGATGTGAAACAGCAGGCCGTGGTCGGTGGAGCCCTGAACGTTGGATTCGCCGCGCATGGCCGCGACGCCGCCGCCCGCGATGCCCATGTTGCCCAGCAGAAGCTGGATGATGCACATGGTGCGGATGTTTTGCGTACCGACGGTGTGCTGCGTCCAGCCCATCGCGTAGAGATCAACGCCGGCGCGGTCGGGCTTGCCGGTGGAGCCGTAAAGCTTATACACTTCGATGAGCTTCCCGACCGGCGTGCCGCAGATCTTGCTGACAACTTCCGGCGTGTAGCGGGAATAGTGTTTTTTCAAAAGCTGGAAGACACAGTTGGGATGCTTCATCGTCGGATCTTTACGGATCACGCCCGCGTCGTCCGTCTGATAGGACCAGGTGTGTTTTTCATACTTCCCGTTGGTAAAGCCGGAAAACACGCCCTTGTTGTCGCCGGGGAGTTTGAGCGCCGGATTCACCAGGAAGGTGGCGTTGGTGTAATGCCGGACGTACTCTTCGAAATACAGTTTGTTGTCGAGAATGTACTTGATCATGCCGCCTAAAAAAGCGATGTCCGTTCCCGAACGAAGCGGAGCGTACAGGTGCGCCTTGGAGGCGGATTGGGTAAAGCGCGGATCCACGCAGATGATTTTCGCATTCCGCGTGTCGACCGCTTCCTGTATCCATTTCCAGGAAACGGGATGGTTGGAAGCGGGATTGCTTCCCATGATTAAAATCACATCACTGTTTTTGAAATCGACCCAGTGATTGGTCATTGCGCCGCGTCCGAACGACTCTGCCAGAGCCGGTACCGTCGGGCTGTGTCAGATACGGGCCTGATGTTCGATGTAGACCAAGCCCAACCCCCTCAGGAATTTTTGATACGTGAAACATTCTTCCAAGTCCATTGCCGCCGAGCCCACCGAGGCGATGCCTTCGGTGTGGTTGACGAGCTGTCCCCTGGCGTTGGTTTTTTTGAAGCTGGCATCGCGGCTTTTTTTGACATTTTCCGCGATTTTTTCAAACGCCCATTCCCACTCGACTTCCTTCCATTCCGTAGCGAAGGGCGCGCGGTAAAGCGGTTTGCCCAAACGGTTTTCGTTGACGGCCATCTGATAGATCGACCCTCCCTTGCTGCACAGAGAGCCTTTGTTGACGGGACTGTCCGGATCTCCCTCTGTGTTGATGACCTTCCCGTCGCGCACGGACACGATGATGCTGCATCCCACGGAGCAGTAGGGACAAACCGTTGTGGTTTCTTTGGCGTACCTGATTTTCAATTCCTTTGCGTGCGCGGCGCTTGGCGTGAGGCTGATCCCCAGACCGCTCACCGCGGCGACAGCGCCGGAGAGTTTCAAGAAACCTCTTCTGCTGACGTTCATGAATTCTTTCTCCTTTCCTAAAGAATTTAGGTGTCTTATTGATATCCCGCTCCCCTGGTTTAACGTTGAAAAGCAGGGCAAGCGGGTTTGTGGTCTCCAGGATCACCCGGGGGCAAGGGCCGGCGCCTGGCGCCGAAAAAACCATCATTTCACGCGGGCATTCTATATATGGAATGCGAGTCATTGTCAACGCAAATAAACGAGTTATTTCATCTAGTTATGTCATATATGACATAACAAAAAAATCCTGTCAGATCGTGGCAATGCGGTTTTTTCCCAAGGAGCGAAGAAGTTGATGACCTTTGGTCAAAAAGTAAAAAACCTCGGGCGGTCATTCATAATTTCTTTTATGCCCGAAATTGAGTTGACACAAATCAGCGGCAAATTTATAGTGAAACACCTCCATCGCAGGCGGCCCGGGAAGGGAAACAAATGACGCTTTACATTGGTTTTGACGATACGGATATTCTGGGGGCGGACACCGGAACCGGGAAACCGGCCCGCAACTTCGAGGGCCTGATTCCGGCTTCGTGCCGGGTCCTGGGGGTCGTGCGCCAGCAGCTTCTGACGGATCCCGCCATTCCCTATACATCCCATAACAGCTCCGCCTGCGTCATCCTCGATGACGCGGACCCGGAGCTTGAGGATCTGCTGCTTCGGCTCGCGATCGAACACCTCGAGCGCTCGGCGCTGCCGGCAATCGTCCAGAAAATCGCCGCCGATCTGATCGGCGCCCGGCGCTGCATTTTCGTCAAGGACGAACGCGGACTCTACACGGACGACCCCAAGAAAAAAAGCCGGGCGGCTTTTATCCCTGAAATCAGCGTAAAAGAATTGCCGGCGCGGGATCTGAATGATCTGATCATTGAAAGGCCCTGCCTGGAAATTCTGCAAAACAGCGAAGTGGTCCGGACGATTCAAATCATCAACGGTCTGGAAAAAGGGAATCTGACCAAAGCCCTGAACGGAAAGCCCGTGGGGACCATCATCCATCAATCTTGAACCATCGTCACCCCAAGAGAGGAAAATCCCATGACAGAAATCAAAAGAGCGTCGCGTAAAGAGCTGTTCGGATGGGCCATGTTTGATTTTGCCAACTCGTCCTATACAACCGTGATCATCACCGTGGTGTTTTGCATCATCTTTCCCCGGCTCATCGTCGGAGACGGACCGGAATTTCGGCTGGGTAATCTGCTGTGGAGCGCTTCCATCTCCCTAAGCTACCTGATCGTACTTTTGACCGCGCCGCTTCTGGGCGCGATCATGGATTACACGGGCGCCAAAAAGAAATTCCTTCTGGGCAGCTGCTGGCTTTGCGCGCTCGCCACCGCTGCGCTTTATTTTGTCGGGCCGGGAGACATTCTGGCGGGCATGTTGCTCATCATTGTTTCCAACATCGGCTTTTCCTACAGCGAAGCGTTTATCTCCAGCTTTCTTCCGGGACTGGGCCCTTCCCGGGATCTGGGGAAAATTTCGGGCTACGCCTGGGGGCTTGGCTACTTCGGCGGTCTCACTTCCACAGCCATCGTCATCTTCGGTCTGGGGGCGGGCGTCTATACGCTGGGAAATTTTTCCAATCTGCGGCTGGTCGGTCCGGCCACGGGCTTGTTTTTCCTCATCGCCGCGATTCCGACGTTTCTCTGGGTCCGGGAACGGACCGTCGCCAGGGCCCTGCCGCAAAATGAAACCTATTTTTCGCTCGGCGTCAAACGACTCAAAAAGACGTTCCTGGATATCCGGGATTACCGGGACCTGACGGTCCTTCTGGCCTCCTTCTTCTTCGCGTATGCCGGCCTCTCCATCGTGATCGCCTTCGCTTTTATCTACGGAGATCAGATCATCCGATGGTCGGCCACGACACAGATTCTGATGTTTGTCATAACCCAGATCACGGCGGCAGGAGGCGCGTTTCTCTTCGGCATGCTGCAGGACACCTGGGGCGCAAAGCGAACCTTCATTCTGACGCTCCTCCTCTGGGTGACGGCCGTCAGTCTGATTTACGGCGTGGCGCCCGTAACCGCGTGGGCCAACGGTCTGCTGGGGACCACTTTAAAAGAGGAGCACTTTTTCCTGCTGATCGGATCGATTGCCGGCCTGGGCCTGGGATCGACGCAGTCCGCGTGCCGCGCGATGGTGGGACTTTTCTCACCGGACACCAAAGCCGGTGAGTTTTTCGGTTTGTGGAGTCTCACCAGCCGTCTGTCCGCCATTGCGGGGCTCATGGGCCTGGGTCTGCTGCAGACGCTGTTCGGCCTCCACAAAGCGATTCTGGTATGCTCCGTCTTTTTCTTCATCGCCGTCGTGATTGTTTGGTTCGTGGATGAAGAACGGGGCAAAAGGACCGCGCGATCCCACGCGGGAGAATAGATGCGCCCTTCAACCCCCGGGCAGCGCCCGCGAGCGGCCCGGCAACCACAAACGAAGCGGTCAGGCACCGGTCATCCGATTGACAAAGCGCAGATAGGGCCGGAGAGCCGGCGTGCCTCCGCCTTCGGAAATGATTTGCAAAACGCGGGCCGAATCAGCAACAACGGCGCCGCCCAGATGGGTGACGGGCGTACCGGAAAAAATGGCCGGCAAAAGCGGCGTGGAAGGACCCATCACGGCCACCAGGCGCGGTGAGCCTAACGCCGCGAGGGTTTCTTCCAACGTGACATTGAGAAGCGTCGTGGCGGTGATCATGGCCACATCGCAATCCCGAAGCGCCTGTTGCTTTTGATCCGGGTCCAGCAGCGCCAGCCGCCCGGGGTTTTTTTCGATAACGGTCAGTGTGGCGCCGGTGGCGCGGATGCGTTTGACCAGCGGCGAGAAAAGACCGACCATGGCGACCTTTTCTCCGGGCGTCAGTCCGAAATACGTCGTCGCCTCACGGTCTTCCAGGATGTCGGGCGGCGCTTCCACCAACGCGTTGGCGGCAGCCAGTCCCATGGCGCGCTCCAGAGCGTTTCTGCCCTCTGAAAGACACGCGAGCAGATCGGCCGCGGATGAACCGGCATATCTTCCGGCGGCCGGCAGAACCGTGCAGCATCCGGAGGAGGCGTCCGGGAGCACGGCGGCAAGGCCCGTTCCCCCGTGATCCAGCTTCACCCCCACGTAACTGAGGCCGACACGCAAATCAACGACGCGCCGGGTTTTCGCGGCCGGTTCCAGCCTTTCCTGTAAACGATTCAAAAAAGTTCCCTGTTTGAGCATAAACCTCTTCCCCCTGTGTTCATGAAAGACCGGTGAGGATTTGATGATCTTTTCAATTCCTCATCTGTCCGGGAAGAGCGAAGCGTTTTCACGCGAATCTCCCCGCGCCGCCCTTGGCGGACGACAGAGCCACCGGACTACGGAGCCGCGTCAAGGACCCGCGCGTCTTTATAGGGCGTTTCTCCCCGGCAGGCGCGGCATTGGTCTCCATCGCGGGTCGGATAGGCTTCGCCGCAGACCGGGCAGACCGCCACCGGGCCCATTTTCCTGCGGCGGACTTTTTCCGGCTCAACCTGCACCTGCTGGATGCCGAGCAACCGGTGCCCCGCTTCCTTAATCTGCGCGAAAAGCGCGTCTGCGTCCTGCTGGTCTTTTTTCTTTTTCTTGAAGTACCAGTCGCGCACTTCCGGCCAGGCATCAAGTTTTTTCGTGTCCAGATAAACCCGTACACCCTTGCCGCTGTACTTTTCATACAGCGTTACGGCAAATTTGCCGAAGGGAAGCACGGAAAGCCAGCCGTTGCCGATCGTGCAGGGGGTCAGAATCTGCACGGCGTCGGGAAGACAGACCGGTGTTTCACAAACCGCGTCGAAAAACTCCCCCTCCGGCAGGTGCTTCATTGCCAGATCCACGATAAAGCCGCCGATGAGCAGTCCCGGCGCCAGCGTGCCGTGAAAGGATTTCACCAGATGAAGATACTCTTCGTAAGAATAGGTACAGATGTTCATGGATATTTCTCCTAATAAACCAGCGACAGGCGCGGCTCGCGCGCTCCTCTGGCGGTTATGCCCTCTCCCGGCTCCCGGGTAATGGTGCGCTGCATCCAGCCGCAGTCGATCCTTCCGTCCACAACCGGCAGAATTTCATCGGCCAGAAACAGGGCTTCCTGGATATCGTGCGTCACGTAAATCATGGGGCAGGACAGCTTTTCCTTCAGGCTTTTCAGCTCCTCACGCAAGCCGCGGCGCGTAACCACATCCAGCGCGGAAAACGGCTCGTCAAGCAGGAGCAGGCGCGGATGCCGGGCCAGCGCCTGGCAGATCGCGCAGCGCTGACGCTCGCCGCCGGAAACCATGTGCGGTTTGCGTTTTTTCAAATGGCTGATTTTGAAAAGCTCAAAGAGCTCATCGACCTCCTTTTTGTTCGTTGCGGCAAACGCCGCGTTGTCATACAAATTGAGATGCGGAAAGAGGTTGTAGTCCTGAAAAACATACCCCAGCTTTCGTTCTTGAGGCTTCAGATGAATATTCCTTGCGGAATCGAACCAGACCTCATCGTCGAAAATCACCCGTCCGGCGTCCGGCGCCGTCAGCCCCGCCAGCATCCGGACGACCGTGGTCTTGCCGCCGCCGGAGGGGCCGATCATCACGACCATCTTTCCCGGCCGGCAGGAAAGCGAAAGCTCCAGGTCGAAATATTTCAGTCTCTTTTGGAACGAAGCGGAAAGGATCATGCATCGGCCCTCTCGTTGAGTTTATTGATCAGCAGTAAAAAGGCGTAGCTGATCGGAATAAAGCTCAGCGCGATCAGCCCGGCTGCCTTGTAATCCATCATTTCAACGGCTTCATAGATGGCGATGGACGCCACTTTGGTTTCCCCGGGAATGCTGCCGCCAACCATCAGCAAAACGCCGAACGCGCCGATAGAGTGCAGAAAAACCAGCACCGCGGCGGCGGCAATGCCGGCGACCGAGTTGGGAAGAATCACCCGTAAAAAGGCCGCCCGCTTCGACAGGCCGAGAATGTAGGCATTTTCCAGCAGGCGGCGGTCAATCTTCTGGAAGGCCGCCTTCATCGGCTGGATGGCAAAGGGAACGGAATAAATGATGGACGCTATCGTAATACCCAAAAAGGTAAACAAAAGGGATCCGCCGGTTGCAGCTTCCCAGGCCCGTCCGACCCAGCCCCGGGGCCCCATGACGATAATCAGATAAAACCCGATCACGGTCGGCGGCAGCGCCATCGGCAGGTAGATGAGCGCTTCCACGAATGACTTGCCCGGGAAACGCGCAAAGGCAAGCAGGTAAGCCACCGGCGCGGCCAACACCGTCAGCGCCACCGTCGTCGCCAGGGCCAGTTTCAGCGTCACATAAAGCGCAAGATAATCCATATTTACCGGTAACCGTACTTTTCCTTTATTTTGGCGGCGTCAGCGCAAAGCAGATAGGCCATAAACAGCTCGGCGCATTTTTTATTTTTGGATTTTTTCAAAACGCACCCGGCCTGCACAATATCCGGTGCTTCCGGAATGCTGAAGAAACAGCCGTTTTTCCCCTGCGGGCTTGCCGCGGCGGAAAGCGCGCAAAAGCCAGCATCCACCGCCGATGTTGACGCATACTGAAATGCCTGGGCAATACTTTCACCAAAAACCAGCTTTTTTTCAAGACCGTCCCATAACCCCGCTTTTTGCAGGGCCGCCTTCGCTGCCGCGCCATAGGGAGCGGTCACGGGATTGGCAATGGCAATTTTTTTAATCTTGTCGCTTTTCAGGGCTTCCTGCCAGGTTGGCGCTTTGCAAAAATTGGGGTCAGCCGACCAAAGAATGGCCTGTCCCCGGGCATAAATAAATGTCCCGTCCGCCCATCCTTCCTGATGAAGAAGATCCGGCCGTTTTTCATCCGCTGCCAGAAATACGTCATACGGGGCGCCATTTTTGATCTGGCTGTAAAGGTTGCCCGTTGAAGAAAATGTCGCTTCCACCTTCACGCCGGTCTGCTCTTCAAAAGCCACCGCGATCTCCTTAAAAGCGGAAATGAAGTTGGCTGCCGCCGCCACGGAAATTTTTTCTTCCGCAAATGCTTGACCGGAGATGCCCACAAAAAAAGCCAAACCGATCACTGTCCATAGAATTTTTGTGATTGCCTGTTTGAAATTTGATTTTTTCATGAATAAATGATCCTCGCTTTCTGATTTAAATGCGAGGGGACTCTATATTAAAAATAACATTATGTCAACAATAACATAATTATGGAAAGCTGTAATTTGGGGGATTGTTTGCAGCAGGTCACTCAGGTGTTGTCTCCCGGATAATAATCAACACACAGAAAAAGTGTCCCGCTTTTCATAGCGGGACACTTTGATTTCCCATTATTTCAGTCTGTCTATTCTCACCGCGCAGGCCTTGTATTCCGCCGTCTGGGTGATGGGATCATACACCGGATTGGTCAGCCAGTTGGCGTTGCCTTCGCGGAAATGGAAGGCCATCCAGACCAGGCCGGGAGGCACTTCTTTTGTCACGCGCGCCTTCACGACCACCTCGCCGCGCCGGGATTTCACGGATATTTTTTCACCGTCCGCTATGCCTTTGGACGCGGCATCGGCCGCGGAAATATCGGCTGTTTCTTCGCCCAGCAGCTCGTTGATGCCCGCGGAGCGTCCGGTCTGTGTTCTCGTGTGATAATGATACAGACGGCGGCCCGTGGAAAGCACCAACGGGTATTCCTTGTCCGGCACTTCCGCGGGCGGAATGTAATCGATTGCCTTGAGCACACCCAGGCCGCAGGTGAACTTGCCCTCTCCGTGCAGTGTCGGCGTGCCGGGATGCTCCGCGGTGGGACAGGGCCATTGCAGTCCGTCGCCTTCCAGACGGGCGTATTTGATTCCCGCCATAGAGGGTGCCAGCACGGATACTTCGTTGTCCCATATTTCCTGGGCACTCGCGGATGTCCATTCGTGCCCGAACCGCTTGGCGAGTTCCTTGAATATCCACCAGTTGGGTTTGGCATCGCCGGGAGCCACACTGGCGGTGCGCACACGGCTGACGCGGCGTTCGGAATTGGAGAAGGTGCCGTCGTCTTCACTCCAGGCCGCAGCCGGCAGAATCACATGAGCGAAGCGTGTGGTTTCCGTGGGGAAAATATCCTGGCAAACCAGAAACTCCGCCGCCTCCAGACAGCTTTCGACATGACGAATATCCGGTTCCGTATTGGCCAGATTTTCGCCAAAAACATAAAACCCTTTTACTTTTCCCGTTTTCAGATTTTCCATCATGGTCGGCATCATCATGCCGGGTTTGTCCGGCAGCGATTTGACGTTCCAGGCCTTCTCGAATTTGGCCCGCGCGTCCGGATTGGCCACCTGCTGATAACCGGGGAAAACATTGGGCAGCGCGCCCATGTCGCAGGCGCCCTGAACGTTGTTCTGGCCGCGCTGCGGATTGACGCCGCCGCATTCATAGCCGACATTGCCCAGAAGCATCTGGAGGTTGGCGCAGGACATCACGTTGTTGACGCCGCAGATGTGCTCGGTAATGCCCAGCGTGTACATCAGCATCGCCGGCTTGACGGAAGCCATCATGCGCGCCAGGTCGCGGATCGTATCGGCGGGAATGCCGCTGATTTCGGCGGCATTTTCCGGCGGATATTCCATGGCTTTTTTCTTCAATTCATCAAATCCTGTCGTGCAGGAATCAACGAATTTTTTGTCGTAAAGATTTTCCGTAATCAAAACATTCATCAGCGCATTGATCAACGCCACATCGGAGCCGACCTTGAGTTGAATGAACATATCGGCAAAATCAACCATCTCTGTGCGTCGCGGATCAATAACAATCAGCTTGGCGCCGGCCAGCACGGCCTGCTTGACAAACGTGGCGGCGACCGGATGCGCCTCGGTGATATTGGTGCCGACAAGAATGATCATTTTAGCCTTTGCGTAATCGGCAAACGAATTGGTCATCGCGCCCGAACCGAAGGAAGTCGCCAGACCGGCGACGGTGGGAGCGTGTCAGGTCCGCGCGCAGTGATCGATGTTGTTGGTGCCGATCACCGCGCGGAAAAGTTTTTGCATCTGATAGGAATCTTCATTGATGCTGCGGGCGCAACTGACGCCGGCAATGGCGTCCGGCCCGTCCTTTTTGATAATTTCCTTGAATTTATCCGCCACCAGATCGAGTGCTTCATCCCAGGACGCCTCACGGAACTTGCCGTTACTCTCGCGAATCAAAGGCGTTTTCAATCTTTCTTCGGAATAGATGAAGTCGTAGGCAAAGCGGCCCTTCACGCAGAGTCTTCCCTGATTGGGCTGGGCGTCTTCCACGGCCGTGACCTTGATGATTTTTCCATCCTTGACATGCAGCCACTGCTGACAACCGACACCGCAGTACGGGCAGGTCGTGCGGATTTTTTGAACCTCCCAGGGACGTCCCAGACCTTTGGCTTTCTTTTCGGTCAGGGCCCCGACCGGGCAGACTTCCACGCACTGTCCGCAAAATACGCATTCGCTGATTTCATCGTTATACGCCGCATCGCCGCCGGTGACGATCTTGCTTTCGGCTCCGCGATAGCCCTGCGTAATGGCGCGGTTCACGACCACTTCGTTGCAGGCCTGCACACAGCGTCCGCAAAGAATGCAGCGGCTGAAATCACGGATAATAAAAGGATTCTGGTCTTCCGTCGGATAAATATCGCTCGCTGCCTTTTCTTCAAACCGCAGATCCGTAATTTTGTAAAAGTAAGCCAGATCCTGCAGTCGGCAGTTGCCGTTGGCCTCGCAGGTGAGGCAATTGTGCGTGCCACTGGAAAGCAGCAGTTCAACATTGAGCTTTCTGGCCTGATGCACCAGAGCGGTTTCCGTGAAAACCTCTATGCCCGGCGTGACTGGCGTCGAGCAGGCCGCCATCAGCGAGCGGGCGCCCTTGACCTCCACGAGGCAGATGCGGCAGGCGCCGGTTGGCGCCGAGCCTTTCAGATAACAAAGGGTTGGAATCTCGATGCCGGCGTTTTTCGCCGCCTGGAGAATCATTTGCCCCGGTGTATAGGGCGTCTCCGTACCGTTTAAAATAAATGTGTCGCTCATTTTGCATCTCCTGAAAATCACTTATGACATCAATGATATATGCCTTAAGTGACATATAAAGTGAGCTCTTCCATACAAAACTATTTCCCCGATGTCAACTCGCAAAATGCACGGGGACGGCATCAGATAAAAAACACAGCAATAATGAAGATCTGCAATGAAAATAAACAGGGGAAAAGGAGGGGCGGGCGTTCCCGTATCATTTTTTCGGGAACGCCCCCGGGTGGCAATGGCTCAAAGTCCGATAAAAATCAGGCTGCTTCCAGCTTTACCGCGCAGACCTTGTATTCCGGAATCTTCCCGATGGGATCCAGCGCCGGATTGGTCAGGAAATTAACGGGTGCCTCGGTGAAATGGAAATTCATGAAAATGGATCCGGGCGCGCTCTTTGCCGTAATCAAAGCTTTGGCCTCCACCTTGCCGCGCCGGGACGTCACCCGAACCTTCTGTCCGTCGGCAATGCCCAGCTTCTCCGCATCTTCCGGATGGATTTCCACCAGGCTTTCGGGGCAGCGTTCGGCGGGCCCCCTGGCGCGCATCGTCATCGTGCCGGTGTGGTAGTGATACAGGACGCGGCCCGTCGAAAGCAGGAAGGGATACTCCCGGTCCGGCAGTTCATCGGGCGGGATATACTCCAAGGCCGTAAACAGTCCCAGCCCCCGCGAGAATTTGTCTTTGTGCAGGAATTTGGTTCCCGGATGCGAAGCGGTCGGACAGGGCCACTGAATGCCTTCTTTTTCCAGGCGGTCATAGGTGATGCCGGCATAGCTGGGCGCCAGCGTCCTGACTTCTTCAAAAATTTCCTCAGCGGCTGTATAGGTCATCGGATAGCCCATCCTGTTCGCAATGCCGCAGATGATTTCCCAGTCCGTCCTGGCCTCTCCGGGAGGTTCCAGCGCTTTGCGAACGCGCTGCACGCGCCGTTCGGTGTTGGTAAAGGTCCCTTCCTTTTCGGCGAAGGAAGCCGCCGGCAAAACCACATCCGCCACCTGTGCCGTCTCGGTCAGGAAAATATCCTGTACAATCAACAAATCCAGCTTTTGCAGTTCTTTTTTGACATGCTGCAGGTTCGGGTCGGAAAGCAGGGGGTTTTCTCCCATAATATAGAGCGCTTTGATTTTTCCGTTGCCGGCCGCCGCCATGATTTCCATCAGGGTCAAGCCTGGTTTGGAAGAAAGGGCCGCTTTCCAGGACGCCTCAAATTTCTTGCGGACGTCCTCGCCGGCCACCGGCTGGTAAGCCGGATACACGTTGGGCAGCGCACCCATGTCGCAAGCGCCCTGGACGTTGTTCTGGCCGCGCAGCGGATTCACGCCGCCCCCTTCAATGCCCACGTTGCCGCACAGCATGGCCAGATTGGCGGTGCTCTTCACGTTGTCCGTGCCGGTGATGTGCTGCGTGATACCCATCGCGTAAATAATGGACGCGCGGCCGGCCTGCGCGTACAGGCGGGCCGCTTTTTTCAGATCTTCCGCCGGGACGCCGGAAATTTCTTCAACGGCGGCGGGCGTGTATCTGGCGACCGTTTCTTTGAGCGCCTCGAATCCTTCGGTGCGCCCCGCAACGTATTCCTTGTCGTAGAGGTCTTCCGCGATGATCACGTTCATCAGACCATTGAAAACCGCGACATCCGTTCCCGGTTTTTGCCTCAGCCAGATATCCGCGTATTTCACGAGATCGATTTCCCGCGGATCGATGACGATCAGCTTCGTGCCGCACTGACGGACGGCCCGCTTGACCTTCATGCCGATCATGGGATGGTTTTCCGTCGTATTGGTCCCCGTGGCCAGGATCAAATCCGTATATTCCAGTTCGTCGATCGAATTGGTCATGGCGCCGCTGCCGAATGTGGCGGCCAGACCGGCCACCGTCACGGAGTGTCAAAGCCTCGCGCAGTGATCGACGTTGTTGGTTCCGATAACCCCCCTCAGGAATTTCTGGAACAGGTAGTTCTCTTCATTGGTGCAGCGCGCGGAAGAAAGGCCGGAGATGCTGTCCGGGCCGTATTCCTTTTTGATCGCCGCGAGTTGTTCCGCGATGAACGCATACGCTTCGTCCCAGGCGGCCTCTTTCAATTCTTCGCCTTTCTGACGGCGAATCAGCGGTTTGGTGAGCCGGTCGCGATGGGAGATAAAGTCCATGCCGAAGCGGCCCTTGACGCAGAGGCTGCCTTCGTTGGGAGGACCGTATTCGCGGTTGCTCATGACTTTGACGATTTTATTGTCCTTTGTGTAGAGGTCGACCTGGCAGCCGACGCCGCAGTAGGCGCAGGTGGTGCGGGTTTTTTGCAGCTCCCAGGAACGGCCGGCGAATTTCGCCTGCTTGAAGGTAATAGCGCCTGTCGGACAGGCCTGCAGGCATTCGCCGCAGAAAACGCAGGACGAATCAATGTAATCCGCATCAAAGGCGGGGCCGACTTTTACCGATGATCCGCGGTTGGCGAAATCCAGCACTTCATTGACCTGAATTTCATTGCAGGCCCGGATACAGCGCCCGCAGAGGATGCACTTGTTCAGGTCGCGGGCGATCATGGTATTGGAGTTGTCCATTGGGTAGGCGTGATGCTCGATGGGGAAGCGTGGCTTGTCAATCTGCAGCCAATACACCAGATCCTGCAGTTCGCAGGCGCCGTTTTGCTCGCAGGTCAGGCAGTTGTGGTCGCCGGACGACCACAGGAGCTCCACGACCATTCTCTGCGCGGCGCGGATGGACGGCGTGCTGGTGCGGACGACCATGCCGGCCGTAACGGGCGCGCAGCAGGAGGCGACATAGCTCCTCGCGTTCTCCACTTCCACGACACAAACCCGGCAGGCACCCACATTGGTTGTCTTGGAATAATGGCAAAGCGTCGGGATGTAAATCCCCTGCTTTCTTGCCACTTCGAGAATCGTTTGCCCGGGGTCCGCCAATGCTTCCTGTCCGTCAATTGTCAATGTTATCTTTTTGTCCATGTGTTTTTTCTCCAGTTTCAAAAAATCAATATCCGGCATGCTCTCCGTTGATCATCATTACTGACCAAGAGTTTTTATAGGCAACCTCCCCCTTTGTCAATTCTATCAATTATGACTTATATCAAGAGTGGCATATATTGCGGATACTTTTGAAAAACGATATGCTGAAATTCAAAAAAAGGCGTTTTTGCCGGATAAAACATGATCAGGTCATGAAAAAACTACTGCATTCAAAGCCAGGAACAGGTGAAATCAGGCATTTGCCGTTCACCGGGGGGGAGCAATGGCCGGAGAATTGATGAACACCAAAGAAGTCGCCCGGTATCTCGACATTCATGAAAAGCAGGTCTATCTGCTCATCAAGGCGGGGAAAATCCCCTGCACAAAGATCACCGGAAAATGGATTTTCCCCGTCAAGCTCATCGACGAGTGGCTGCAAAACAGTATCGAAGAGGGCATACGGAAGACCGGTAAAAGAATCTCTTCCGTTGAAGGACCCCTTTTGGCGTCGGGCAGCAACGACCCCGTGATGGATATTCTGCTTACAACCGTCAAGAGATACCATCCGGCCTTCACCATTTTTTCCGCCAATACCGGCAGCGTCAGCGGCCTGAAAGCGCTCAATGCCGGCCTGACGGACATCGCTTTTTCCCACCTCTTCGATCCCCGGACCGGCGATTACAACATCCCCTTTTTAAAAATGTACTGCCCGGATCATCAACCGGTGGTCATCAATCTGTTTCACCGTCGGGTCGGGTTTCTGGTCGGCCGTTGGGGAGAAAAAAACTTTCACGGATGGGAAAGCCTGACAGACAAGCGGATCCGCTTCGTCAACCGGCAAAACACATCGGGCATTCGGATTATGCTGGATGAAGAGTTGAAAAAAAGGGGTGTCGCTTCCGGAGATATTGCCGGCTACGACAACGAAGTTTACACGCATCTGGAAGTCGGGCTTTCCATCGTTTCAGACGAGGCCGACGCCGGAATCGCGTCGGCTGCGGCGGCAAAAATATTTGATCTGAAATTCCTGCCCCTGGCGAACGAACGTTTTGACATGGTTCTGGATCAAAAGACGTTTTTTGAGCCGGCCGTCCAGGCGTTTATCGAAACCCTCCGGTCGAACGCCTTTCGGAAGCGCGTCGAAAAAATCGGCAACTACGATTTCAAGGATTCCGGGCGGATCCTGCATTCGGCCTGACCGGACGGGCATCACCCGAAGATATTCCAGGCGCAGACCGCCATCGGCTCGTAGCCTTTATCCTGCAGGATCATGTCCAGGTGAACCAGGCTGATGGCGGAAACATCCATATCGCGGGCCAGCAGACGCCCCGCCCGGTAAAGCGTTACGAGATATTTTTTACACCGATCGCAGACAAAAGCGGATTCCTGCGTTTTGCCTTCGACGTAAAAATAATCCATTTCCTTCTGGGCTTCTTTTTCGCAGCACGGACAAACCACGCGTGTGAAACGCCAGCTCCGCCCGCACGAGCTGCAGTGCAGGAAACGCTTGCCGCCTTCCTCTTCAATGAGCGCAATCGAGGGAAATTCACCGCAAACCGGGCAATACCCTTTCTCCCAGTCGAACGGACCCAGCGCTTCGGCCGCTTCCCTGCTCCGCCGCTCCAGCAGCACGCGCGCCGTCAGGCTCCACAGGAAGGAAGCATTGGAGGGAGAGAGGGCAAGATCATTGATCCGTTGTTGGGTCGCCCGGCTTTCTTTGCCTGAACGCGCCGCAAAGTAATCCGTCAGGCGGAGTTTGCGACCGGAAATCAGAGCGGACAGACGGTCCATCTCTTCCGTCAATTTGGGCATGCCTTCCCTGATGGCTCCGGCCAGAGACAAAGCGATCCGCTCCAGCGGGTCGTCCGGTGAAAAAAGAGAGATCTGACGGATGAAGGGAACTCCCGCGCGCAGCCGGTCCCGGTCAATCACCGAATAATCCAGCGCCGGCAGCGCGAGGCTTTCCGTAAGCTGTCTTTGCATTGTGATCACCGGTCGAAAGGCTTTCAGCAATTCCGCGGCGTGTGGATTTTGCTCCAGGGCCCGGTCAAAAATTTGATCCATAACGGAGGTTTCCGTATTGTCCGGCATCGTCAACACCTTCCTTTTACAACTGACAAGGTCATCTCTATCAGTAGAAAGCGGCGCACACCAAAAAATGCACGCCGCTTTTACAGTGAGGGTTAATTAAAAAAACGTCACTACGCCTGATGTTCGTGGGCGTCATTTTTCTTTTCTTCGCCCCAGACCACCAGCTTGCCTTCATGCTCCATCTCTTTAAACCACCCCGGATGCTGCTGCTTC
>MTBK01059137.1_pt1 | contig 17636 bp, 3 predicted proteins | sample 1535981 | NCBI WGS metagenome assembly MTBK01 (sample SAMN06109225, study PRJNA356200) | anaerobic digester metagenome | isolation source: biogas reactors fed with pig manure or primary and secondary sludge | place: Spain | collected 2016-06-30 | reverse complement strand
ATCAAGAACTGATGAAAGCCTGCCTCCGTAACGGGCAGGAAAACCGCCTTTAAAAAGCTGCATGTTTTTGATTGCATCACCATTGAAAACCGAGAAAAATCCAAATAAATGGTTCGCATTATAAACTATGGCATCGTCGAGTATGATAAGGTTCTGGTCAGTGCTTCCCCCACGAACATAAAAACCGCTGCTTCCCTCAGTTCCTGACTGTACCCCGGGCATTAACTGAATAACCTTGAACATATCCTTTTCACCTAACAATGATGGTATTTTGCGTGCCTGATCCACAGGTATTTCTATCTGCGACATTTGTGGAACCTGACTTATACGGTTCGAAAATTTGTCAGTAATTATCAATTCTTCAAGTTCAATGCTTCCTTCAAGTTCAATATCAAGCCTGATATTAGATCTTAAATCCAGATTCCTGACCACCGGTTTGTAACCAATGTAGGAAAAAATGAGTTGAATACTGTCAGCCGGCAGATTGATTGCATAATAACCATAAATATTACTTGACGAACCTATTTTGAGCTTTGGCTCATAAATATTTACGCCAATAAGAGTTTCGCGGCTGTTTTTCTCATAAACATAACCACTCACGGTGAAGCGACTTGTGGTTTGAGCTGATAATGCAATATTGTTATAAAGTATGATGCAAACAATAAGTGCTTGAATTACAATATGTTTTTGTTTCATAGGAGTAGGCAGAAAATAATGTAACAAAACTGAATAAATGCCTGTAATATTGTTGTAAACCTGTGTTTTACCAAAGTTTTCTTAAAGCCGGCTTTATTAATTTGAAATTGAATATAAATTTAGTGCAGGAGGACTGTCACCAAATCTTATATTTTTATCTCATAACGACATTATGATTAATACGAGTCAGGGTTCAGGATAATACTTTTGTAATACAAGTAAATTTATCGGAATTGTTTTCTGTTTCAAATATTCAACTTCCTAATTGATTCATATTCGGGATTTATTTCTATTATGTTGAATAAAAATAAATTAAAACAGTTTTGGAATAAGCTGCAAATCAGCTAATATTAAAAACTCATCTAATTTATTTTCAACACCCTATTGACTTTTCTTTATTTAAATTGTAGTTTTGTAGAATATTTCAAAGAAGCTACTTTAAATATCATAATATGAGTCTGACTGTAGCAAATTGCTAAATTGAAATATATTAACTATTGTCGTTCTTTGTCATATCAATTAAATAAGCCATAAAGCAATATAGTATCAGATCCTGCAAAGCCAGTACTTGTTTTTCTCAAGGATTAAAGCAAAATTTAGTAACACGTTTCAGGAATGTTTGTTTTTAATGAAAATGATACAAGTGTTTTCAGATGATTCTGAAAACTAGAAATAAAATTTTTATTAACTTAAATTACTACGAGCATGAAACCAAAACAATTATTCATTATTATGTTTTTGTGCATTACAGTGAGTTTAAGCACAAATGCACAACAGGTTGATAGCGCAACCGCACTGACAGTAGCAAAAAACTTTGCTTACGAGAATTATGCGTTCAGGGATAATATAGCTTATTCTTCAATTGACGCGCATATACAACAAATAATAACCAGTGATGACAAAACACCACTGCTGTACTTTATTAACATTTCCCCCAAAGGATATGTTGCAGTTTCGGGCGATATGCGTGACTATCCGATTTGTTCTTTTGATGAAGATGAGTCCTGGAATGACAATAGTATGGACTTATTACCGGATGGAGCTAAATGGTTTATTGATTCATATATTGAACAGATAACAATTTTGAGTAAAGAAAAATTTGATGCCATTGACGAAATACAATTATTATGGGAAACTTACCTGGACTTTAACAAATTAAATCCTGAAAAGAGTAGGGCTGAATATACAATACCCAGATTCGGAGATATTCATTGGAATCAGGATAAATATTATAACGCACAATGTCCCGGAGGGCATAGTGTACCTTATTATGGTGGTTTTGATAATAAATGTCCGGTAGGCTGTGTTGCTGTTGCTATTGGTCAGATCATGAGATACTGGCATTGGCCATACAGTGGAACCGGCTCAAGAACATATACAGATCCGGCTAATCCCAAAGATGATCCATGCTCACAGGCTGATCCTTCTTACGGAAGTTTATCAACAAATTTTAACAAAAATTACAACTGGGGAAGTATGCCTTTTGTATTGACTACATACCATAATAATACTGCTGAGCTACTAAAGGATGCAGGTTATGCAGTATATATGAATTATGCATATTGTAGTTCCGGGGCTTATGTGGACGATGCAAGAAATGCTTTGGTAAATAATTTTAAATTTTCTACTGATGCTACCTTAGAAAGCAAAGGTTCAGGAACATCATGGGATACATGGGAAAGCAGAATGAAAACAGAAGCTAACAATAACAGACCTTTTTATTATCGCGGTGAGCAAGCAAATGTTGGAGGTCATGCATTTGTTGGATACGGTTATCTTGATATTGGGACGTCATACACTGTATTCAGATTCAACTGGGGTTGGGGCGGGTCAAATAATAATACATGGTACAGAGTTAGAGATATCTCAAGCTCTTATCCTTTAATACCTTTTTCATTAAATCAGAGGATGATCAGAAATATTCATCCGAATTCATATCCTTGTTTAAGCTGTCCTGACTATGATTTTAATATTACGCCAACCTCAGCATGGAAGACACATTCTTCTTTTCATACGGCTAATGGTTGTAGAATATACAGGGTAAGTGTAACCAATGGCAGAACATATACCTTTAAAACGGGTTGTGGAAATGGTGCAACGGCTGATTATGATACAAGGCTTTTTATTTATGATAATAATTGCTCAGAGGTTGCATACAATGATGATGGTTGTGAAGACTTTCGTTCTAAAGTAACCTGGAAAGCTACATATACAGGATATGCCTATGTGAAGGTTAATGGCTGGTCAACCCAGAAAGGGTCTTACACTATGGCTTATAAAATGGTTGACGAATTAATTTGGACTGGAAATAGTAGTACAAACTGGAACACAGCCGGGAATTGGAATGAAGATTTAGTTCCTGACGAAAATATAAATGTAATAATTCCAACTAATGCAACAAGACAACCTAATATATCTTCTGCAAATGCTTCCTGTAAAAGCTTAACAATTAATTCAGGAGCAACTCTAACCGTTGGAGGCTACACCTTAAATGTTTCTGATAATATAAATATTAGTGGTACCCTTGCCATGAATAATTTATCAGGTGAAATTTACGCACATGGTGATGTGTTCTGGAAGTCAGGTTCAACAGCAAATTTCACAGCTAATTCGTTAATATGGGTATATGGAAACTGGGAATTCCAGGCAGGCTCAAATGCAAATCTGGCTAATGGGGAAGTTGCATTTTCAGGTACAACTACTAAGTTCATAAGGAGTTTTTCTCAAACCTCTTCATTTAACAACGTAAGTAGTTATAAAAGTTCAGGTGCAGAAATAGGGATTAGTAATCTTACAAATCAAGTATTAAAAATAAATGGTTATATATATATATATTCAAATGCAGCATTTAATATCTATTCAGACTATGATGTGATCCTTAAAAAAGAAATAAATAGTAACGGTTCTTTTAAATGTAATTTTGGTAGAGTAGTACTTAATGGTTCAAGCCAGTATTTAAAGATGAATTCAGGAGATTATTTTAATAATCTGACATTTAATCAATTAGGAACTGTTACAATTAACAATACAAATAGTAATATTCTTGAAGTTAAAAAAGATGTTGTAATAAAATCAGGAGTATTCAATATGCAGGACAGAATTATGCGTGTGGGCGGAGACTGGACTAATGAAAAAGGCTCAGGTGCTTTTATTGCAGGTACAGGACGTGTAATTTTTAACGGTGCATCGCATCAATATGTTAATTCAAGTGAGAATTTTAATATTCTTGAGGCAAATATGGGTGCTGCTCTTCGTGTTAATAATGTTGACCACACAGTTACCTGTAATCAGTACGACTGGACAAGCGGTGGAATTGATGTATTGAAAGGAACGTTTACAGCTTTGGACCTTGCTGACAATGGACTATTTGGTAATTATTATGTAAATCCGGGTGGAACTATCAATTTGCATCAGAATGCTTCCGGATGGATTGATTTAAATGGTCAACTTAACTTTAATGGTGGTGGAAATATTAATATTTATGGCGGCTCAATGTCGTCTTATTGGCCATATGGTGGAAATGCCGTAATAAATATGAATGGTGGAGTGCTGGATTTTAAGGATCAGGGAATATATATTTATAATTCTTCTTTATATACTTTTACTCATAATATTACCGGGGGTACAATACGCACAAGTAAAGGCTTAAATTGTGGCAGAACTGATTTTACGCCTGCCGGAGGTACTTTTGAGTTTTATGGTAGTACTGATGCATCTTTAAATATGGTGTCTGGGAGCCAACTCAGAAATGTTATAATAGATAAAAGCTCAAAAGGAGGTAGTTTAAGCTTCACGGGTGATCCTGTTTATGACCAGAGAAGCGGACAACTTCTTAGTGATGGAACAAGGGCAAACAATATCAGCATGAATTCAAATATTGATATTCTTGGTGACCTGACAATTACTACAGGATCATTAACTCTCAATGGCAGGGAGCTTAATATAAAACAAAATTGCTATGTAAGCGGAACCCTGAACATGACAAATCCAAGTGATGTCTTAACTGTTGGACAAGCATTTTCAAATTGGCTCGAGTTTAAATCTGGCTCAATTGCTAATATTACAGCAGGTACTATTAATATATATGGATGGATAATTCCACGCAGTGGATCATCATTTAATATTTTGCCAGGTAATACCGTTGTTATTAAAGGTGATTCAGGAGGAGGACTATCTAATTTTGAGTCGTCTGCTACCTACGGAAATGTTATATTACAAAAGAATAGTGGACAAAGGAGTTACATTGACAATGCAGCTACAAAACCAATTATTGTAAATGGTTCATTCACCATATCAGCGGGTAATGAGTTTTATATGCAGAACCATGATCTAACTGTTAACGGTGCATTTACTGATGCTTCTACAAGCAAAATATACATGATGTATTATTCTAAAAAAGCGTTAGAAGGTAGTTACTCTACAGGTGAGGAGCTAACAAACACAGCAACGAGAGGTGGCTTACTTACTATCAATTCTGATTATACCATTAATGGACTTCTTGATATTGCTGATGGTAATACTCTTTTGACAAAAGGTTTTGGTATTAATTCTACAGGGGTGTTAAAAATAAATGGGGGTAGTTTTATAAATAATAGGGCGGATATCAGTAATTGGACAGATATTAAAGGAAGCTTGCAATTAGTTGATGGATTATTTGAGCTAACTAATAATCATCCTTACTTTAATAGTGGATCAAGTTCAGTAATTAGCGGAGGGGCTATCAGAACAGGTGGAGCATTCCGTGCTGTTGATCCGAATGTATTCAAACCTACAGGAGGAGTAGTTGAGATAACCGGTAATAATAATAATGGCGCAATTTACTGTTATAATGGCAATTACTTCCATAATTTAGTAATCAATCGTTCTTCTTTATATTCTGCATTCATGAGTGGAGAACCGGTTACGATTAACAATGATTTTACAGTCAATAAAGGCCGGCTCAATACTTTTTCCAGCCTGGTTACAGTATCAGGTAATGTAGCAATAAATAACAGTGGTCATTTATCAGTTGATGATGGTGGCGGACTTGCCATGGCAGCATCCCAATCTGTTACAGTAAATAATGGAGGCTTAATTGAATTTAATGGAACCGCAGGAACGCAATCAAAGATTACCCGCAAATCCTCAGGTTATTATGCTTTAAATATTAAAAATGGCGGTAAAATAGCAGCAGAACATGCCATTTTTGAGTATATGAATACCAACGGAGTGAATGTAAAGCCGGGTGCAATAGTTGATCCTGCTAACGCCTTCACATCATGCATCTTCCGCAATGGTCAGAGTGGAGGCAGATTGCTTACCATTGATAATAGTCAGACTTTTTCAGTTAATTATGCAATGTTTCCAAACAATTCATGGGGTGGCAATTTTAATGTTTACAAATCAGTTAATTCAGGTGTTGTAACATTTGGAGGTCATAGCGGAGGATTCAGCGGAGGTAGTCATGAATATGACCCAAACAATCGTATTCATTGGGGCGGTGAAGTAGCAGGAAATGTGACGCTTCAGGGAGTTAATGTGGTCAATGGGCAGGATATCTGTTTTGATGCAACAAATACATTGACAGTTGCCGGAGGCGGGAGTACCTTTATTGTAAAAAACGGCGGCAATGTCAATCTTATTGCCGGTCATAATATCCGCATTCTCGAGGGGACATCTGTCCGTTCAGGAGCTTATCTTCATGCATACATATCAAATGTGTACTGTACATTACCTCCGGCAATGTTAGCAGTGGAAGAAGATAATGATGCCATTAATGAAACGGTATCGGAAAAATCATCAGAAATTCTTGAAACACAAACCGATGAACTCTTCAGGGTTTATCCAAATCCAACAACAGGCATATTTACTCTTGAACTTAATAGTGTAAATGAATCAGGTTCAGTAAAGATAGAAATATTTAACCTTCTTGGCGAGCGCATCCTTAACACTGAACAACAAACAAACAGCCATTATCAGTTTGATTTATCTGGGAATAAGGCTGGAATCTATTTTATAAGGGTAATGTGCGGTGAGAACAACAGGATTGAAAAATTAATCAAACAATAGTTTGGTTTTTTGATTTCCTGATAAGTATCCGTCAAAGGTCATTTGCATTAAGCTGCTTAACCATACCTAAGATCTTTGGCGGATATTTTATTCTAAAATGCTATTAAGGTTCTGATTTGCAGTCATGTATAGCTTGATTTAAAGCATTAAATTTATTTTTATTTCAAATATATACATATCTAAAATGCTATATATTTGAGATTTGTCTCAAGTGTTTTGTGTAATAAAAATATCAATTTACCTTAGTAAGGAATTGCAAATCAGCTAATATTAAAAACTCATCTAATTTATTTTCACCAACCTATTGATTTCTCTTTATTAAATACGTATTTTTGTAAAGTATTTCAAAGAAGCTATTTTAAATATCAGAATATGAGACTGACTGTAACAAATAATTAAATTGAAATATATTAACCATTTTCGTTCTTTGTAATTATAACAGAATAAAGCATAAAGCAATAAAGTATCAGACTCTGCAAAACCGGCATATGTTTATTCCTATACGGAATATAATAAAATGCAGGAACTTGTTTTGGGGATGTTCAGCTTAATGAAGGAATACAATTGTATTCAGATGCTACTGAAAACTAAAAATAAAAATTTAATTAACCTAAATTACTACGAGCATGAAACCAAAAACATTATTAATTATTACGTTTTTGTGCATTACAGTAAGTTTAATCACAAATGCACAACAGGTTGATAGCGCAACCGCACTGACTGTAGCAAAAAACTTTGCTTACGAAAATTATGCGTTCAGGGATAATATAGCTTATTCTTCTATTGATGCGCATATACAGCAAATAATAACCAGTGATGACAAAATGCCACTGTTGTATTTTATTAACATTTCCCCCAAAGGTTATGTTGTAGTTTCGGGCGACATGCGTGATTACCCGATCTGTGCTTATGATGAAGATGAGTCCTGGAATGACGATAGTATGGATTTATTACCTGATGGAGCAAAATGGTTTATTGATTCATATATTGAACAGATAACCATTTTGAGTAAAGAAAAATTTGATGCATCCGATGAGATACAATTATTGTGGGATACTTATCTGGATTTTAATAAATTAAATCCTGAAAAGAGCAGAGACGAAAGAATAATTGAAAAAATTGGTGATATTCATTGGAATCAGGGTAAATATTATAATGCACAATGTCCCGGAGGACATAATGTACCTTATGGAAATGATGGCAGATGTGTTGTAGGCTGTGTAGCTGTTGCTATTGGTCAGATCATGAGATTCTGGCATTGGCCATACAGCGGCACCGGCTCAATAACATATACAGACCCGGCTAATAAAAAGAAAGATCCATGTGATGAAGCAGATCCTTCTTACGGAAGTTTATCAACAAACTTCATTAAGTACTATTTATGGAACCACATGCCTTTTGTATTGAATACATACAATAATAATACTGCTGAGTTATTAAAGGATGCAGGTTATTCTGTAAAAATGGATTATGCATATTGTAGTTCCGGGGCTTATGATTCTGATGTAAGAAATGCTTTAGTAAACTATTTTAGATTTCATTCTGACGCCACATATGAACAGAGAGGTTCTACATCCTGGGGCACTTGGGAAAACAGAATGATAACAGAAATAAATAATAAAAGACCCTTTTACTTTGCTGGTTCTAGTCCAAATGGTGGACGTCATGCAATTGTTGGGTACGGTTACCTTGAAATTGGGACGACTTACAGCGTATTCAGGTTTAATTTTGGTTGGGGTGGATATAATAATTATACATGGTTCAGAGTAAGAGATATCTCAAGCTCTTACTCTTTAATACCTTATTCAAACAATCAGGAAATTGTTAGAAATATCTATCCTAATTCATATCCTTGTAAAACCTGCCCTGATTATAATTATACTATTATACCATCCACAGCATGGCAAAGACATTCTTCATTCCACACCTTTAATGGTTGTGAAGTATACAGGGTTAGTGTATTGAAAGGCTATACATATATGTTTAAAACCGGTTGCGGAGATGATGCAACGGCTGATTATGATACAGAAATTTATGTTTTTGATCAGAATTGCACACAGGTAGCATACAATGATGATGGTTGTGAAAAAGGGCGTTCTAAAGTAACCTGGAAGGCTACATATACAGGATATGCTTATGTAAGAGTTAATGGTTCGCTGGGAAAAATGGGGTCTTATAAATTGGCTTACCGTGAACATCCTGATGAGCTGACATGGACCGGAAATACCAGTACAGACTGGCACACTGCAAGTAACTGGAATAAAGGTGTTATTCCTGATACTAGTATAAATGTAATAATACCAGGTAGTACTTTAAAGCAACCTTATATTACCTCAAATGCTGCTTGTAAGAATTTAACTATAAACTCAGGCGCAACTCTTGTAATAAGTGGCTATACTTTAAATGTAAGTAATAATCTGGATATTAGTGGTGATATTGCTATGAGTCATTTATTTGGCATTATAAATGTTTATGGTGATGTTCATTGTAAATCAGGTTCATCTGTTTATTTGACACATGAAACAAAAATTTATGTTCATGGTGGCTGGGAGTTTCAATCAGGAGCCAATGTGCAGCTTACTAAAGGCGTTGTTGAGTTTACAGGCTCAAAAACAAATAATATATTATGTAATTCTTCCACATCCTTTTTTAATAATATTAAAATAACTAAATATTCAGGTGCTTTTCTGGGGATTAATACATATTCCAACTATCCTCTAATAATAAATGGGAACCTCATTATTTCCGGTGGTAGCGGCTTACATGTTTATTCATCCAAAGATTTGATAATAAATGGAGATATTGAAAGTCAGGGTGATTTTCAATGTCATGATGGTACTGTAAAATTAACAGGAGCAGATCAGAGTTTAAAAATGAACTCCGGTAATTTCTTTAATAATCTTACATTCAATCAAACAGGAACAGCCATAATACATAGTTCAAGTCAGCCTTTTGAAGTAAAAGGGAATATATCCATAGAATCAGGTGTGTTTGAAATGTATAACAGAGTTATGAGTGTAGGCGGACACTGGAATAATACAGCAGGAATAAATGGATTCAATAAAGGTACAGGACGTGTAATCTTTAACGGGACAGCGCACCAGTATATTAATTGCAGCGAAAATTTTTATACCCTCGAAGTTAACAAGGGAGCTGCTCTAAGGGTAGATAATGTCAATCATACTGTAACGTGCAATAAATACGAATGGAAAAAAGGAGGTATTGATGTTATCAAAGGAACTTTTACAGCCCTTGATCTTGTAAATAATGGAATATATGGTAGTTATTATGTAAATCCGAATGCAATAATCAATCTACATCAGGATGCTTCAGGTAGTATAGGATTAAATGGCAAACTTACTTTTAACAATGGAGGAACCATTAATATCTATGGAGGCTCAGGTACGAGTTATTGGTCATCAAATGGAGATGCAAATATTAAAATGAATGGAGGAGTGCTGGACTTTAAAGATCATGGAATAAATATTTATAATACAACAACATACAGTTTTACTCAGGAAATCACCGGAGGTACCATACGTGCAAACGGTGATTTTAAATGTTACAGAAGTAACTTTACGCCGACAGGATTGACACTTGAGCTAACCGGTAATAAAAACGCACAACTTAATATGACAGCCGGTGTGCTTCATAATTTAATAATAAACAAGCCTTCGAATATCCCTATGGTTTTAATGTCAAACATTATTATAAATGGCAATTTAAATATAAATTCGGGAACTTTTAAACTGAATCCGGGAACAATACTAAAATCCAATAATATAAATTTGGCAAACAATACCACACTCTTGGTTACTGAAGGAGCAAAAATCCGTATCAAACCTTCAAAAAGCTTAATTTCCAATGGTGGTTTTATAAAGATAGAAGGCACTCCTTCAAACAAAGCATTAATAGAGGCAAGCGAAACCGGTTATTATAATTTTACAATTAATCAGGGTGGTACAATATCAGCCAGGTATGCAGTGTTTTCAGATCTTACCTCCGGAGTTTATGTAACAGGCACTGGTCTGGTAGACCCTGACAATGCTTTTAACAACTGTACATTTTTTAACAGCCAAAATGCATTGTTAAGAATAGATAATAATCAGGAACTAATAATACGCAACGCTTCATTTCCCAGTAATTCAGCAACTTATAATGTTTATAAATCAAATAATAATGGTTATTTAACCCTGCTTTATGCAACAGGTGGTTTTGCCGGAGAAAATTTTGAGCTTGACCCCTATGATCGCATCAATTGGTCAAATATTCAACCCGGCTATTGGACAGGTGCTGTTTCTACTGATTGGAATACTCCCGGAAACTGGAGTGACTATAATATACCTACCGGATCAACCAATGTTGTCATTCCGGCAGAAGCAAATAATCAGCCTGTAATTAATAGTATTACATCACCTGTATGTAAAAATCTTACTGTAAATCCGGGCGCTGTCTTGACTATTACTGCTTCTGAAGTAAATAATGCATCATTAACAGTTGTTGAGACTTCTACTTTTAGCGGTCAACTTGATATCAGCGGTTTCAATATGCCATTTAATCCAATAAAGAAATATACAACATTGTACACCAAAAATATAATATGGGATTCTGAAGCAGAAATAGAAGAAAAATTGAATTCAGAAATTGTTATTACCGGAGACTGGACTTTTTCAGCCGGCTCTGAGGTTGAAATTTCTGCGTGTAACGTTACTTTTACAGGAACTAATAATTCTGTTATAAATAGCAACAGCAGTGCTTCTAAATTCGGTTTCGTTAGTATTAAAAAAACTAATAATGCTGTAACTTCAATAGGCTCTGCATCTGAACAATTAACAATAAAAGGCAGTATTCTTATTGATCCTGATAATACCTTTACCTGTGCTTACGACATAAACATGGTTTTATTATTTGATCTCACATGTAACGGTAGCCTTAACCTGCATAATGGCACTGTGTCATTTATGCGCGGTGGTGGTACACAAACAATTCAGCTTGCAGATAATGATCATGTTTTTAATAATATAACTATCAATTGCGGAGGAACAGTAAAAACAAATAATAACCTCAATATTTTTGGTAACCTTGAGATTGAATCAGGAGTATTTGATCCTCAGGACAATACGATCTTTATTAAAGGTGACTGGATAAACAATGCAGGACCTGAAAGTTTTATTAATGGTTCAGGAAAAGTGGTCTTTAATGGTTCAGCCATGCAATATTGTTCAACATCACAGTTCAGTATTCTGGAGATCAACAAGCCAACGGGCTTGCTATATAACGATCCCTCATGTGATATCACCTGCCAGGTTTTCGAAATTATTGAAGGCGGGGTATCAATTTCGCAGGGTATATTTACGGCAAATTCATTGAGTAAATCATCTATTAATGGTGTTTATCATGTTAGTACGGGCGGTGTAATAAATTTACACCAAAGTGCAAATAAAGAAATAGATCTGTTCGGCGATTTTGTTTTTGATAATGGTGGAACTATTAATATATATGGAGGCTCATCTAAAAGTATTTGGGGTTTTGGTGATTTAAATATAATCATGGATGGAGGTGTTTTTGATTTCAAGGACAATGGCATAGATATTCTAAACTTATCGCAATACATCACTAATTATAGTATCAGCGGGGGTACAATACGTACAGCAGGCGGTTTTAGATGTTTTGACACAGATTTTTCAATCCCCGGAGGTACCGTTGAGTTTTATAGTAGTAAAAACGCACATTTATCTATGGCAGCAGGAGTCCAGCTTGGAAATGTGATTATAAATAAAGACTCAGAAGAAAAGGATGATAATTATGCAGGTGAATCAGCTAATGATAGGAACAATATACAAAATATAAGGAAAAGTAGCGGGCAATCCGTTCTAGTAATTGATGTAGGTAATAACATTGTTAATGATTTAACCATAAACAAAGGAATGATGGGGTTATCCGAAGTTGCTCGCCTCAAAGTGCTGGGAAACCTGGTAATCAATAATGGTGGCAGTTTAGTTTTATTTGGGAATTGTGAACTTGCTTTAGCTGATTTAAGTACTTTAACTGTAAATAACGGTGGCTTAATTGAATTTAACGGTGTGCCTGGTATGGAATCAAAAATTACCCACAATTCATCAGGCTATTATGCCCTGAACATTGAAAGCGGTGGTAAAATAGGAGCAAAATATGCCATTTTTGAGTATATGGATACCAACGGAGTGAATGTAAAATCAGGTGCAATAGTTGATCCAGTCAAATCATTCAATAACTGTCTTTTCCGCAATGGTCAAAATGGTGGAAGATTGCTCACCATTGAGAATGATCAGACTTTTTCAGTCAATTATGCAGTATTCCCTGATAATATATGGGGTGGCAATTTTAGTGTTTACAAATCAGTTAATTCCGGCGTGGTAACATTTGGAGGGCATAGTGGGGATTTCAGCGGTGACAGTTATGAATATGACCTATACAGTCGTATTCATTGGGGCGGTGAGGTAGCCGGGCATGTTGAACTTCAGGGAGTGGTCATAGAAAGCGGTCAGGATATCTGCTTTGATGCGAGCAATACATTGACCGTTGCCGGCGGAGGAAATACTTTTGTTGTGCAGGATGGAGGCAATGTAAATCTTATTGCCGGTAAACATATTCATATGCTCGAAGGGACTTCTGTACATTCAGGGGCTTATCTGCACGCATTTATATCAAATGAGTACTGTACATTACCTCCGGCAATGTTAGCAGCGGAAGAAGATAATGATGCCATTAATGAAACGATATCGAAAAAATCATCAGAAGTTCTTGAAACCCGTACCAATGATCTCTTTAGGGTTTATCCAAATCCTACAAAAGGCATATTTACTCTTGAACTTAATAGCGTAAATGAATCAGGCTCAGTAAAGATAGAGATCTTTAACATGCTTGGCGAGCGCATCCTTAACACCGAACAGCAGGTAAACAGCCATTATCAGTTTGATTTATCGGGAAATAAGTCTGGAATATATTTTATAAGGGTAATGTATGGTGAAAATAACAAAATTGAAAAATTAATCAAACAATAGTATAGTTTTTAAATTTCCTGATAAGTATCCGCCAAAGGTCATTTGCATTAAGCCGCTTAACCATACCTCAGATCTTTGGCGGATATTTTATTCAGGTTGTCCTGAATTACAAGTATTGCAAAAGGCTTTATTATTTGGTAGCCTCCTGATTGAATGATATTTCATGTAATTTTGAAGCCAAATAGTACAAACTTCAAAGTCATGAGAATTTCTAAAACAAAATTTTGGCTTCTTATCCCGGTTATTTGTTTTTCAGTTATAGCTCTGAGTTCATTTTCCCAGTCTCTGGTCATCAATGAATTCATGTCGTCTAATACAAGTACAATTGCCGATGATGATGGTGAATTTAATGATTGGATAGAAATATACAATGCCGGTTCGGCAACAGTAAATCTGAATGGTTATGGACTTTCTGACAATCTTAGCAAACCCTTTAAATGGATTTTTCCGAATGTTAGTATTAATCCCGGGCAACATTTGCTTGTCTGGGCTTCAGGAAAAAACCGCCAGCCCAATCAGGGTGAGCTGGTAAATGGCTTGCTGCGTGAAGTTTATACCGGAATTCCTGGTTCATCAGTAAGCAACCTGACAACTCATCCAAGCTATCCTAATAATCCCTCTAACGTCAATATTGTCAAAGGTTTATTTGAAACGCCATCAAATATTGGAAATCAATATGGGCAAAGAGTGCAGGGATGGATTAAAGCCCCTGCCACAGGACAGTACGTTTTCTGGATATGTAGCGATGATAACAGTAAATTATATTTAAGTTCAACGGCTGATCCTGTTGATACCATAATGATTGCACAAGTTCCCGACTGGACTAACCCTCGCCAGTGGAATAAATACGCTCAGCAACAATCAGCCCCGGTTACTCTGCAAGCAGGAGAATATTATTTTATAATGGCGCTAATGAAAGAAAACTCGGGTAGCGATCATCTTTCTGTAGGCTGGCAGAAACCCGGTGGAATATTGGAGCGTCCCATTGCAGGTCAGCATCTTTTTACCGATCGTTCACAATTACATACCAATTACAGTATAAGTGCTGCCGGTGAAGAACTATTACTTACACATCCAAATGGTACAATAGTTGACCAGATAGCTCCTGTGGCACTGCAATCTGATATTTCGTATGGAAGATCACCTGACGGTTCAAGCAATTTATTTTATTTTGATCAACCAAGCCCCGGATCACAAAACCAAAGTATAGGTTATAGTGAATTATTGCCTCCACCTCAATTTTCACGCGAAGGCGGACCCTATACTGAATCATTTCAACTTACACTGGAGTCAGAACCCGGCTCAATGATCTATTATACCTTAAACGGGCAGATACCAACTTCGTCTTCCGGTATTCTTTACACAACACCAATAAACATAAGCGGTACTGATATTGTAAGGGCAAGAGCCTACAAACAGGGATATATGCCGTCAGAACCCAAAACCATGATATACAGCCGTATAGGTTCGAATGTGCAAGGTTTTAAATCTAATTTGCCGTTAGTTATTCTGCATCAGTTTAACACCGCAATAACTCCAGGAGCACGAACCCCCGCAGCAGCGGTATTTATTGATAATAATCAGGGCGACACTACTCATCTGATAGGTGATATCGCTTTGCAAAGCAGAATTCTTGCCAATATCCGTGGTTCGAGTGCGCAAAGTGTTCCAAAGAAAATGTATGGATTTCACCTGGTGAATGAGTTTGATCAGGATAAGGATGAATCACTTTTTGGAATGCCGGCCGACAATAATTGGATTTTATATGCTCCATACAGCGATAAAAGCCTCATGCGCAATGCCATAGCATATACTTTAGGAGCAGGCTTTGGTAAATGGGCTCCCAGAGTAAGGTTTGTTGAACTGTTTTTACATTCTGGTAACGGTCAGGTAACCAATTATCATTATCATGGGGTTTATGTGCTGGTTGAACGGATCAAATGGGGCGAAGACCGTGTAAATATTACAAAACTAAAACCCGGAGATTACCTCGAACCTGAAATAAGCGGTGGTTACATAATAAAGGTTGACCGGCTTAATGATGGTGAATATGGAATGACAACCAATATGGGAACGCTTATGGCTTATGTCAGACCCTCAGAGGCGGATGCAACCCCGGCTCAGAAAAGCTGGATATTGAATTATATGAACGATTTTGAATCAACTCTTTATAGCCAGAATTTCACTGACCCGCAAACAGGGTATCAGGCTTATATTGATGTTGAATCGTTTATTGATCATTTTCTTATAACCGAACTTCTTAAAGAGATTGATGGATACAGGCTAAGTAATTTCATGTATAAAGACCGGAACAAAAAACTCGTTATGGGACCTGTCTGGGATTTTAACCTCAGCCTGGGAAATGCCAATTACATGGGAGGGTGGCAGCCTCAGGGATGGTATTATACACAGCTAAATGCTTCGAACTGTTATATTAATTGCGGAGTTCGCGATTGGTATGTAAGACTGATGCAGGATCCGGTTTATATGCAAAAAATGCGTTATCGTTGGTGGCAGCTCAGGCAGAATCTGTTTTCGAACCAGAACCTTTCAAATATGATCTGGCAATTCAGCGACCTGTTGTCTGAGGCACAGGTCAGGAATTTTACACGATGGCCTATACTCGGGCAATATGTTTGGCCTAACTGGTATATTGCACCAACTTATCAGGCTGAACTGAACTGGATGAACAACTGGCTTATGACCCGCCTGGCATGGATAGACAGCCAAATGGGCGAACCCCCAGTATTTATGGATTATGAACTGGCTTATTTCTGGCTTTTTAACAATACTTTGCCCAATGATACGCCATTAGAGCAAATAGAAGCTAAATTTCCACCTTCAGGTAACGGATTGATATCCTTTCATTCGGCTTTGCAGGGATATCCTTTTTATCCCGGGCACCCATACTGGCGCAAAGCTTCGATGGAGCGGCGAAATGCACCTACTGAAATAAATTACCGTCCTGAAGGGAATAATGGCATTGCCTTTGAACAGGTAAATATGCGCGGAATACAGGTAAGACAGCCATTTATCGGAAACGGGGGTGAAAACTATCTGGTTTTTAACATGTCATCAATTGGCTATGAAAACCTTCTTTTCAGTTTTGCTGCAAAAGACGAAAATGCAGCCGATTACCTGCTTGCTGAGTATTCGGTTCAAAGCGGTGAGCCCCAATGGATAACAACAGGTTTGCAACAAGATACATTGCCGCTTTCATCAGATTATCAATTATATGAGATTGATTTTGCTGGGATAAGCGAGGCTGATAATAATGCACATTTTAAAGTAAGGATACGTTTTGGAGGTTCTAACATGGGAGCAAATAATGGCGACAGGGTTACATTCAATAATTTCAGTCTTGAAGGCGAAGCACTGGATCTTATGCTCGGTGATGCCAACTGCGATCTAACTGTAAATGTAATGGATGTTATTACAACGGTTTCTTATGTTCAGGGTACTGATCCCCAGCCGTTCTGCTATGATAATGCCGATGTTAATTTCGATGGGATCATAAATATAATTGACGCAGTTAATATCGGCACTTTCAGAAAATAGAATAATTTCTACTTTTGGGGATTAAAAACAGCTTTCAACAATCTCTCTTTGGATAAAAATACCCAAAGGGAGTTTTTTTTATCCTAGAAATCATGTGTGGAAGAAATTTTTTTTGAAAAAAAGTTAGTTTTGGCAGGTTGCAGCCATAGTGGTTCTAGCTCTTTAATAATAAAAAGCTGTTTCATCTTAATGTTTTCTGTTCTTTAAGCTGCTATTTGCTTTTGCCCGAGCATCTTTCTGCCTATCTCAATGGCATTGGAAGTATGAATGCCAAAAAATATCCAAAGCTTT
>MTBK01155495.1_pt1 | contig 17644 bp, 19 predicted proteins | sample 1535981 | NCBI WGS metagenome assembly MTBK01 (sample SAMN06109225, study PRJNA356200) | anaerobic digester metagenome | isolation source: biogas reactors fed with pig manure or primary and secondary sludge | place: Spain | collected 2016-06-30 | reverse complement strand
CCATACTAACTGTTGGCTTAAAAAGTGGAATTGACTATTAAATTCTTTGTTTGCAATATATACACTTGCGTCAAATATCATTATTGCGCCAAAAATAGCCATTACAATACAGAAGATTAGTATTGTACTATCTGGCTTATGTCTTTTAGAAACAGAACTTCTTTTTCTTTTCCTGCTCGACATTGTGCTGGTATTAATATACTATATATTTTAATATGACTCAAAAGAGAGGCAAGATTACATTAGTTTTTGGTGGCCCTGGAGGATCTGGCTCTACGACTATTGCAAAAATGTTTTCAAAACATTTTAATATCCCTCATATTTATGCTGGAGATCTCTTTAGAAAGCGCGCTAAGAAGGAAGATATTGAAAACTTTGAAGAATTTCTACAAGTTATTTCAAAAGGGGGTAATACTCTTGATTTAGAGATAGATAAGGTAATGGAAGAATATGCGAAAAAAGGTAATGTAGTTTTAGACAGTAAAATTTTTGGTGCATTAGCAAAAGAAAGAGGAATAAACTGTACTGCTACTATATGGTTAGATGCTAAGTTAGGGGTACGAGTAAAACGACATTTAGGTAGAGAAGATGTAAAGGGTATTGAAAGAGTATTAAGGCGTATAGCAATATGCTTTAATCTCAAGAAACGCCACAGAATTGATAAAGAGAAATACAAAAGGTTGTACGGTATTAAGTACAGTAACCCATCTCTTTACTACGATATAGTGATGGATACCTCTAATATGGATGCACAGGAAACATTTAATTTAATTTTAAAAAAATTAAAAGATGGAAAATACCTCTAAAATAAATAGTAATCAGAGTAACGTTCCAGATCCAATTAATCATGTTAATCCTGAACCCGTGAAGTCCTACATTGAAGATCCACACAATCCAGAAGATTTAGATATAAAGTGGTTAAGATGGAAATGTCTTAAGTGTGGTTATCTGTATGAGGGTGTAAAGGAGCTCAAAAAATGTCCAAACTGTGGTAATGATGATGTGGATTATTTTGGAGATACAGATTAACATGCCGAGAGGGGGAATCGAACCCCCACTCTATTGCTAGAACGGGATTTTAAGTCCCGCGCGTCTGCCTTTTCCGCCATCTCGGCATAGTGGGCTATATTTTAAAATACAACAACTTTTTTTTCAATAATATCTCTAATTAGTAGCTTTTTCTTACCAAATGAGGTGACGATGGGATTCGAACCCACGATAGTGGTTTTGCAGACCACGGCCTTAACCATCTTGGCTACGTCACCATTAGGCTAGTAACCAATTATATCTTTTACTGAGAGTATTTCCAAGATGCTATTATTAGATCTGTTCTTAATTGAACTACCACTTATAATAGCAACTTTGTCATTTAATTCTAGCTCACCATAGGAGTATATGCACACTATTCCCTTTTTTACAGCCTCATCTCTATCATCAGATAAATCTTTAATATAGTATCCTTTAATACCTCTTAAGAGAGCATTTTGCCTAATTCTTTGAATATCATTTCCTATCTCCCATATTGGTATGTTTAGTCTGTGTCTAGAGAGACTCTGAGAGGTTTTACCTGTTTGTGATATCACTACTACTCCTTTTAGATATAATTTATGTACAATATCAAAAAGTGCATTACATAATTCATCTGTTTCAATACTAGCAGAAGTATATCCAGATACTTTCTGTGGGATTAATACATCCTCTACTCTAAGAGCAATATCGTTCATAACCTTAACAGTCTCAACAGGATAATTGCCTGTAGATGTCTCAGCAGAGAGCATTACAGCATCACATCCATCCATGATTGCATTGGCTACATCACTTACCTCTGCGCGTGTAGGCGTGTTGTTTCCTCTCATTGATTCTAACATTTGAGTAGCAACAATAACCGGCTTACCAACACATCTACATTTATAGATAATCTCTTTCTGAACAATAGGTACTTCCTCCAGTGGTATCTCGACCCCCATATCTCCTCTTGCAACCATAATCCCATCTACTAAATGAAGTATCTGATCAAAGTTATCTATCCCTTCTCTATCTTCTATTTTAGCTATTAGCTTAGTTGAACTCTTACCAATTATTTTCTTAATCTGAGCTACATCATTAACATTTCTTATAAATGATGCAGAGATAAAATCGAAATTGTTCTCAACTGCAAACTTTATATCTTCTTTATCTTTTTCAGGTAAGGAAGGGAAATTTAAATGTGTATTAGGTATATTAACAGTTTTCCTAGTCTTTAATACTCCTCCATGAGTTACAATACATTTTACCTCTACATCTTTAATATCTTCTACCTCTAGTTTGATATTACCATCATCAAGAAATATTTTAGTCTTTCTTGTAATATCGTTATGAAGAGTTGGATATGTGATTGAGATATGTTTTTCAGAGAAATTACCCTTAAAATCTTCAGGTACAATTATTACCCTATCTCCATCTTTCAGCTCCTTATCCTTAGTAAAACCAGTTACTCTTATCTTGTATCCTTGTGTATCTAACATAGTGGCAATTCTTGGAGATATGTTGTAAATACTCTTAGAAACTCTTTTTAATTCATCAAAATCAGCAAATGAAGCATTTATTCTTGCAACATCCATGCCCTCTTTAATCATATCTTCAAGTATCTCTTTATCCCAAGATGAAGGCCCTATTGTAGCAACTATTTTTGTTTTACAGAAACTACTCATACAGTATCAATATACAGAATAGTAGAGATTGAAACAAGGAATGTACTATCCTATATTATTATGACTTGAAAGAATCCTCTTGAAATAGTTGAAATATAATAATATAGTATTACATATAATGAAAAATTTTCTTCGAAAACTGATTCAGTATCTGCTAGTAGCCTACTTTGTTTTAACTCTGTTTGAAAATATAACCCTCCCCTTAAACTTTTTCTATCATTTCTCTTGTATATTCGCAATAGCAATAATTATCTTCTTCTCCTCTTTTATTCTAAATTTCTTAACAATAAAAGAGAATTTCCTTACCTGTTTCCTGATGACATTAATACTATCAATAGGTATATTTTTTCTCTTAAAGGCATTTATGCCAGGTTTCTTTATTCAATCTTTTACATTTGAAGGTATTGATACAAGAAGTTTAGTAATCCATAATTTTGAGGTAACTGTGGTATATACAATTATCATTGCAAGTATGGCCTATTCTTTTATTACTGCATTACTCAACACTTTGGAGAAAAATTCATAATATAGTATAATTAACCCTATGAGTGAAAAGATTGTTAATGTTCTTCTGTATGCTCAGATAGGAATCTGTTTGTTAGTAATTGTATCAGTACTACTTCAGAACCGTGCAGAGGGCCTAGGAAAAATGTTTGGTGGTGGAGGAGAAGTCTATAGAACAAAGAGAGGCTTAGAGAAACTTCTTTACTACTCTACTATCGTATTAAGTATATTATTAATAGTAATTTCTCTTTTAGTATATAAATATTCTTAATTCATATTGATGTCAAGTAGAAAGGACAAAAAAGCTCTGTCAATGAAAGATGCACTTGAAGAGATTACCCATTCACAGAAAGCTTTAAAGAAAACTACAAAAGAAAAAAGAGGCTATGATTTTAGAGATTGGTTGTGGAGTTATCCTGTAAATTTTGAAAGAGCATTTAAAAAGTCTTCACCTTTGAGTTTTATTCTTCTTTTTGTTTTGATTGCTTTTGGGATATTTACCTTCCTAACAAGTGAATTATTTGCAAATGTATTTTTTCCAAAGAAGAAGAATGTATTTGTTGAGGGTAATGTAGGAGCTATTTCAACTTTTAATCCATTATTTATTTCTCAGAATCCTGTAGACAGTGATATTCAAGCTTTAGTCTTTGAGAAGTTTATTGATATCTCTAATGAAGGAGATCCTCTACCTAAAATTGCAACTGATTGGAAACAATCTGAAGATGGAGTTACTTATGATTTCACCATATCTCAGGATCATGTTTGGCAAGATTCAGAACCCTTAACTATTGATGATATACTTTTTACATTTGAAGTATCAAAAGAATTAGCTCAGAAATTAAATTATGATACTGTTGGTATACCACTGGTAGATGTTGCTATTGAGAAAATTTCAGATACAGAGTTGAGATTTACTCTTCCTGAAAGGAATGCTACTTTCTTTGAAACGATATCAATATATATAGTTCCGAAACACAGATTTGAGGATATTAGGCTGGAAGATATCCCATTTGATTCTTTTGCGAAGTTTCCACTAGGTTCAGGACCGTTTGAGGTATATAGGTCTGAGCCTAATGTTGTCTACTTACGTGCATCTGAATACTACAAACCTATTCCTAAAATACAAACCTTTATATATCGTCTCTATTCAGATTACTCTTCACTAGAAGCTGCTTTTAGGAATGGGATATTGGATGCAATAGGTGGAACAGATGCAGCTAGTATGGGATATATCAGTGAATATTCAGGGTACTCCGTGTATAGCGAAACTATCTATCCAAGAGTCAAGATGATATTTTTTAATACTAGGACAGAGAAGTATAAGAGCAGAGATATTCGTTTAGCTCTTAATCTATTAATTGATAAAGACCGATTATTACAAGAGGCAAATCTTATAGGAGAGCCTGCTTATGGCCCTATACCAGAGAGTTCTTGGGCATATAGTGAGAAAGAGACTCAGAAGCATCTATTTAATCAACAAAAAGCTTCTGAATTACTGAAAAATATTGGATATACTAAAAATGAAGAGAGTGGATATTTTGAAACAGAAGATAGGAAGATTTTAAATCTAACACTTAGTTACTATGAATGTAGTCTTAATACTAGGTTGGTGAATACTCTTAAAGATATCTTGTTTGAAGAAGGTATTATTTTGGAATTAGAGCCATTAACATATACTCAGCTAACTCAAGAGATTGTTGCTACTAGAGATTTTGAGCTATTACTATTTGAGATAGAGACAACTATAGATCCAGATCAGTATAATTTATGGCACTCTCTAAAAAGTGATTATCCTGATTTAAATATCTCTGGATATAGTTATGAGAGGATTGATATTCTACTTGAAGAAGCAAGAAGGACTATTGCTAGAGAGAAAAGAACTGAAAGCTATGCTCTTTTTCAAAAATATTTTACACAAGATATGCCTGTAATATTCCTCTATTATCCAAATTATACATATATTGTTAGAAGTACCATTGATATACCTGAGATGCCACACTTTGTATATCCTTGTCAGAGATTTGAGAATATATCCTCCTGGAGTTACTAGTATTGCCAGAAGGGGGAGTCGAACCCCCACCTTCAATAAGAAGACTACGCTCTGAACGTAGAGTGTCTGCCAGTTCCACCATTCTGGCTAGAGAGGGGTTAAGAGAAGCTTACTCCTCTTTTTTAGAAGTAAGAGAGATCTTTATATTCTCTTTAATATCTTTGTCATCTATCTCTTTACCACTATCTGTATCCGGATCTACATGTTTGTAATCTTTCAAAAACATATCCCTATTCACAATCTTTGGCTTTTTTACATCTTTCTTTTTCTCTTTTCCTTTTTCTTTTTCTATCTTCTCTTTTTTAACAGTTTTTTTATCTTCTTTCTCCTCAAAGACTTCTCTCAAAGTCTTCTCCTCTGAAATACTACTCTTTTTAATAATATCTTCAGTTTCCTTTTCACTCTTTTTCTGTTTTATTGAATTAAAAGCCCCTTTTATTGAGAGAGTAGAGATAGCAGTTATTACAATGGTAATACAGAGTAAGAGAATCAAGTCCTTATTTCTATGAAGTATCTCTTTCAAAGTTCCTTTTGTTAAATCTTTAAATGAGAAAGATGTTTGTACATTATCATCCTCTTTTAAATTATTACTCTCTTTGTTACTTGCAAATATAACGAAGTCTGAGAGATTACTTGAGTATCCGTATTTTCTTGAATATGCACTTATAGCAAAAATTTCTTTCGGTACTCCACCCTCAAATTCTATTGAGGCAATCCAATTACCATTTGCATCTACTTTTACAATATCCTTCTTGTTAGTAGTAGTAGAGGTTAGAATAAAATGAACCTCTGAGTTTGGTAAAGAAGTACCTCCAACTGTAATTGTTGTATCTGTTATCTCTGGTGTATTAATGATAGGTGGCCTTGGAATGATTAAGAATTCATACTCTAGGAGTTGAACATATCCATTTTCATCCTCAAATCTAAATCTAATATCATGCATACCTATATTCAGAGCAGGGAAAGAATATGGGCTTGATATTTTCTCAAAAGGTTTTTCATCAATCTCTATTTCAACACCTTTTTGATCTGATGAGGGGTCTTGGAAGACGATAAGGTAACTTGGGTTATCACTGTATTCAGGTAATACAAAGCCTAGCATATTGGCCTTTTGTTGACTTCTCTCTTCCTCTTTCTTGTCCAATTCTTCTATTCTGGAGGAAGCTGGTTGTTCTTGAACCAACTCTTCTACAGTAATTTCTTCTTGAGAGAAAACATTTAGTGGAAAAAGAAAAAGTATTGTAAAGATAATTAAGAATTTTTTCATAGCAGTTTTTCTAATCTATTTATTCTACATTGTATACATAAAATAGGGAAGTTTCTAGTCTACAAGCTTATCTGTAAAAAGAACTCCCTTAGTATGATCATGCTCATGTTGTATTTCTCGTGCTTCTAAATCTTTAAAAACAGCTCTCTGTTTTTTCCCATTTCTATCTAAATATGTAACTTTAATTTTTTCAAATCTAGCTACCTGTCCTTCAGTTTTTGGGATACTAAGACAACCTTCTCTATCAATAATTAAAGTTGGACTAATGATATCTATTACGGGATTAACCATTATTTCAAATACTGAACTATTCTCTTTGAGTATGCAGAAGACATTTACATCTCTGCCCACCTGTATAGCAGATAAGCCACTGGCAGTATAACCCTCTTCTGTAATAATATTCTGTGCAGTATATATTAAGTCATCTAGGAATACTTGAAACTCCTCTCCTTCTATCTCTTGTTTAGGTACGTCCTTTGAAATCCTTCTTAAGAAAGATTCTTCTTCTGGATTATCAATTGTATAAATATGTAGCAATTTAGCCATAGATTCAATTATACCACACTGTTTTCTCCTTATTCCCTTAATAGATATCTCCACTAGATAGTTTGCAATATATATGGTATATATAGATAGGATAAGCTATAGAAGAATTTAATGAAAAAATACGACTACATTATTGTTGGTGCTGGTCCTGCAGGCATGTTTGCTTGTTATGAAATTATCAAAAAAGACAAGAATAGTAAGATAGCACTTATTGATTTAGGTAAAAAGATAAAGGACAGAAAAAGGTCCGAAGTAATGATGGGGATAGGTGGTGCGGGTACATTCTCTGATGGTAAGTTAACATTAACTGCAAACCTCTCACACGAGAAAGCGTTTCATTTGATCTCCCAATCTAAATATCAAAAAATACTAGATTATGTAGATGACATCTTTGTTGATTTTGGAGTTGATTCAGATTACTATCCGAAAGAAACAGATCAACTTAAAGAGTTAATCTGGGAAGCAGAGGTAAATGATATTGAATTAGTACTAAGAAGGGCAAGGCATCTAGGTACAGATAGACTTAAGAATTTTATTCATGATTTTGAGCATTACTTAGAGGATAATAATGTTGAAATTTTTGATAAAACAGAGATAGAGGATATATTAGTTGAAGATCAGACAATAAAGGGAGTAATTTCTAGTAAAAAAGAGAAGTTCTTCTCTAAAAGAGTATTACTCTGTCCAGGAAGGTTGAATGCTAAATGGTTACAGGAGTTAGCTGACAAATATGGTATTAAATATGTGTATGATAAGGTAGAGGTTGGTGTTAGAGTTGAATTTCCCGCCTCTATAATGCAGAGACAAGCAGAGACACTGTATGAAACAGTATACAGAGTAAGAACTAGAACTTATCAAGATATTGTAAGGACTTTCTGTAGTTGTCCAAATGGTATGGTATCTGTTGAGAAATACCAGAATTATGTCTGTGTTAATGGTTATTCCAATTCAGATCACGAGGGTAAAAATTCTAACTTTGCATTCCTCTGTGAAGTGAACTTAAAAGAGCCATTAGAGAATTCTATAGCCTATGCCAAATCGATAGCAGAATTAACATCACTACTAGGGGGTGGGAAACCGTTGATTCAGAGTGTGTCTGATTTAAGAGATGGTAGAAGAAGTACTTGGTCTAGACTCTCTAAATCTTTTGTGACACCTTCTCTGGAGGATGTTGTCCCAGGAGATATATCTATGGGTATGCCACATAGGATAGTTATGAATATTATTGAAGGCTTAGAGATTTTAGATAAGGTTATGCCTGGTATTAATAGTGGTTCTACCCTACTCTATGCCCCTGAGGTTAAATTTAGATCTTCTAAGGTAGAGACCAAGCAGACATTAGAGACATCAGTAAAGGGTCTTTTTGTAGGAGGTGATGCAGCAGGTTTATCAGGATCTATTACAGGTGCTGCTGTAACAGGTATCATGGCGGCAAGAGGTATGGCAAAGTAGAGTTAATTCTTTGTTTCAGTTTTACCAAAAGAATGCTTCCCAATTAGTACTACCCATATACTACCAAGAAGAATTATTACTCCTGAAAGACGCATTACACTATCAAAGTAAATATCTCCCATATTTGCTATTACTCCACCAATTATGCTCATTATTGCAGCACATGAACTCATTAATGTATCATATGCTCCATACTGAAGTCCTTCTCTCCCTTTATCCAGATTAAGTGCAAAAAGCTTCCTCCAATTAACAACATTTAAAGCCGCTCCTAGACCAAAAACAAATTGTAGAATGTAATAGTGATAAGGTTGAGAGATCTGTGGATAAAAAAAGAAAGGTATTCCCATTAGTAGTATACCTAATGTAAGTAGAATTACTTCATCCTTTTCACTTTCATATTTATCATTTATTATGCCTATCGGTATCTGGAATAAGCCTCTTGTTAAGAGATATATCGACGTACCGATACCGATAAATTTTATAGTGTTTGCACCTAGTTTATTTGAAAGATATATTCCAGCCAATACAGATGTAATGGTAAAAGAACCCCAAACAAAGATATCGGAGAGCGTAAGAAGAGTAATTGCTTTATTAATATTATTAATTCTTTTTGGCATATTTCTTTAATCTATCACGGTAGGTGTTATTATGCAATTTAATCTATCTTATTACTCCTCCACCAACAACATAGTTTCTTTTATAGAAGACGATAGACTGACCTCTGGTAACAGCTCTAATTTTTTTGTTGAATTTAACTTGAACTGTATCTTTCTTTATTGGAATTAAAACTGCTCTCTCCTCTTTACCTTGATATCGAACCTTAGCTTTTACTTTAATCTTTTTATCTAGATTTTTAATTGCTATCCAGTTCAAATCAGATGCAATTAACTCATCTTTGTATAATTCTTGTTCAGAGCCGACAATCACTTTGTTATCCTCGGCATCAATATCAACGATGTACATTGCTTTCTTAAAAGAGTATCCCAACCCTTTTCTCTGTCCAATAGTATATTTTGAGATTCCTTTATGATATCCGAGAGTAGTATTATCCTTATCTACAATTTCTCCAGGAGCTTCTTTTTTAGTAGAGTGTTTGTTTACAATATCATAATAGTTGTTATTTTCAATAAAACATACATCTTGGCTCTCTGGGATATCACTTACTTCAAAGCCTAATTGTTTAGCGATATTCCTTATCTCTCTTTTATGATAATTACCTAATGGAAAGAGTGTTCTGCTTAGCTGTTCCTGTGTTAATCGGTAGAGAAAATATGACTGGTCCTTTTTTTTGTCAATTCCTTTTTTTAAGTAGTATCTCCCTCTTTTTTTGTATACATTAGCATAGTGTCCAGTTGCAATATATTTGATAGACATTCTATCTGCCAAATCTAACAACCCTTGGAATTTAACAAACCTATTACAGAGTATACATGGATTTGGTGTATATCCTTTCCTGTATTCATTGATAAAATTATCAGTCACATATTTCTTGAACTCCTTCTCCATATTGATAGTGTAGAGAGGGATATCTAGACTGTTTGCAATTTTCTCTAAATTCTCTGTTTTATTGTTAGGTGTATTACTTTTTGAATAAAGGTGTATATGCCCTCCAATAACGTTATACTCTTGTTGCTTTAATAGGTAGGCTGCGATAGAACTATCTAACCCTCCGCTCAGACCTAGTAGAACTTTAGTTTTATTTTTATCACTTTTCATGTTTCTTTCTATAATCCAATATCGCTGCTTTTACACACTGTTGTGCTAGATTTGAACAGTGCATTTTAATAGGGGGTAAGCCACCTAGTGCTTCTGCAACATTTATATTTGTTATCTCCTCTGCTTTCTCTAAACTCTTACCTTTAATCATCTCGGTTACCATACTACTTGTTGCTACAGCTGCCCCACATCCAAAAGTAAGAAATTTTACATCTGTAATAATATCCTTTTTTACTTTGATGTACATCCTCATTATATCTCCACATACAGGATTCCCAACCTCACCTACTCCATCTGCATCCTTAATCTCTCCAACGTTGCGTGGATTAAGGAAATGTTCTATTACTTCTTTACTATATTCTTCCATCGTATATTATGTTATTTATTTAATGGTGATAATTCTCTTAAATTTTTAACAATAGCAGTAAGTCTCTCTATTACATAGTCAATCTCTTCTTTACTATTATTCTTAGAGAGTGTTAATCTTAATGAACCGTGTGCAATTTCGTGAGGTAGCCCTATTGCTAACAGGACATGTGAAGGCTCTAGAGAACCAGATGTACATGCAGAACCACTTGATGCACATATTCCTTCATGATCTAACATTAATAGTATTGATTCTCCTTCAATATATTTAAAGCATATATTGATATTGTTTGCTAACCTTTTTACTCTATCACCGTTTACAATAGTATCAGGTATTCTTTTTACTATTTCATCAATAGTATAGTCCCTTAGCTCTTTTAAATACCCTGTTTTCCTTGTTATATCATTGGTAGAAAGCTCAATAGCTTTTCCAAGACCAATTATACCAGCAACATTCTCTGTGCCAGCCCTTCTACCAAACTCTTGCATTCCTCCATGTATCATACTAGAGATGTTTACACCCTCTCTTATGTATAGTGCTCCAATTCCCTTAGGACCATTTATCTTGTGTGCAGATAGGGAGAGTAAATCAATGTTCAGTTTCTCAACATCGATAGAGACATTACCGATAGCTTGAACTGCATCTGTATGGAAATATATATTATTCTTTTTTGCTATTTCTCCAATCTCTTTAATTGGTTGTATTGTACCAATCTCATTGTTTGCAAACATAATTGATACTAATGTAGTGTCTTTTCTAATAGCTCTCTCCAGTTCTTTAACATCTATAATTCCTTTTTCTGATACTGGGAGATAGGTAATCTCAAATCCATACTTAGTTAAGTATTCACATGTATGTAGTACTGCGTGATGTTCTATACAACTTGTAATAATATGCTTTCCTTTTTTTTCATTGGCAAAAGCGATACCTTTAATTGCCCAGTTATCAGATTCTGTACCACCAGATGTAAAATATATCTCTTTAGTACTTGCATTGAGAGCTTTAGCTACTCTCTCTCTTGCCAGATTAATACCTCTTTTACTACTCTTTGCTAATGAATATATACTTGAGGGATTCCCATACATCTTTTTGAAAAAAGGTAACATTTCATTAAGAACATCAGGGTGTATCTCTGTTGTAGCAGCATTGTCCAAATATATTATTTTTTTCATGGTTCTAATTTTATCACGAAAGATTATTTTAACACAGAGTAATTACAACTATCAGCTTACTTGTTGATTAAAGGGACAAAGACTACTTTTTCATGACTTAAAATTTTTATCTCACCACTCATATTTTTTGTTACAGTAACAAGATCTTGAGATACAGAAGTTTCAAGAGGGAACACAATAATACCTCCTCTTTTTAATTGTTTAATCCAACTAGGTGGTATCTCTGGATAAGCAGCGGCACATAGTATTTTATCATAGGGAGTACCTTTCTCGTATCCTTCTACACCGTTACCGAGTACACATTTCACATTATCGTATCCTAACCTTTTAAGTCTAGCTTTAGCAGATAGATAGAGCTCTTCTACAATTTCAATACTTACAACCTCCTTGCATAATTTACTTAGTATAGCGGCTTGATATCCTGAACCTGTTCCGATATCCAGTACCTTGTCACTTCTCTTTAATTGGAGTAGTTCTGTCATTAATGCAACTATGTATGGTTGGGAGATTGTCTGTCCATATCCTATACTAAATGGAGCGTTAAGGTAAGAAAACTCCTTATGCTCTTCATCAAAAAAACACTCCCTTGGAACTTCTTTTAGAGCTTTTAAGACTTTTTTATCTTTAATATCTATTTCTATCTCCTTTAGTAATTGTTCTTTCTGAGTTTGGATGTAGTTGTTATCCATGATACCTAGTTACAATATATCATGTTAAAGTAACAATATGTATTATTTGCTTTGTAATAAGTGAGTTGTTATTATAATAGGGTTTCTAATTTAAGTTGTTAGTTCTTTACTTATGGGATATATAGATAATATAGAGGAGAAAACATTAGGTAATGATAATTTTAGAGAGGTGCTTTTTACAGGTAAATTTATGCAATTAGTAGTTATGTCTCTTAAGCCAAGAGAAGAGATTGGAGAAGAAGTGCATGACGATGTAGATCAGTTTTTTAGGGTTGAAGAAGGTAAAGCAAATGTAGTAATTGATGGTAAAGAGAATATATTAACAGATGATATGGTAGCTATTGTACCTGCAGGTGCACGACACAATGTAATTAATGTGTCTGAGGATACTACGTTAAAGCTCTATACAATATATACTCCTCCTGAGCATCCAGATGGGACTATTCACAAGACTATAGATGAAGCTCTTGAATATGAGAGAGAGCATCACCACTAGTATTTGATTTGTTCTATATAAATTGAGGAGGTGTTACCTCTTTCTGATTAGAGTACATACTCTCCTTCTCTCCCTCTATAGGTGAGGATAGTTGAGCAAAAAGATATGTCCCTAATCTTTCATGTGGGTTTAGTATGATGTTAAACAGACCTAGGTTCTTAATCTCTAAAACAGAACTCTCTTCACCAAAAGGTAACCCATCAAGTACCATAGCAGATATATGTATACTCATACCTAGTCTGGCATATGTACTTCTTCCATCTATGAATGTAATAATGTCTCTGTCTGTCTTGACAAGCTCTTTTGTACTGCCCAGTACAAAGTCATTAGGCTTTAGGACATAAGGTGCTTTCTTAAGGTTGTAATTAACATACTCTATCTCTTGAGGATTCCGACTATCTACTGTTTGATACGGTTTAGGTATTAGTAACTCTTCTCCTAAATGTAGACTAATCCCTTTTGTTTCTATCTGAATGTCTCCTTGAATTGTTATTTTACCTTTATTAAGATATTCTTTGATTGTCTTATTTGAAAGAAACATATTTTAACGCTTTGATGTTATAAATATATATTACATTATTTTTCACTATTTTAGTATCTTCTCCCTTTGAATCTTCATATATTATCCCCTTGTTGATATACTCTGTGGTATATTTAAATCATTTTAAGAACTATTTACCAATGAAGATATTTAAAAAATATCTTTCAACAATAATAACGCTCTCTATTCTAGTTGTGTTTGGTATCTACCTGTTCAGAAATCCAGAGATAGTATCACAACTATTACGAATTAATCCTATTTATATGGTATTACTAATATTGCTTTATCTATTAATTATCTTTGTTGAAAGCCTTTTTATTCTTCTTACGCTCAATGTATTCTCTAAAGGGATCTCCTTAAAAGAAGGTTTTTATATCACCCTCCTTTCCCGTATTGGTAATTATCTTTTGCCAATGAGGGCAGGTGCTATATTTAGAGCAACATATTTAAAAAAGAAATACAATTTCAAATACACAAATTTTCTCTCAACTCTTTATGGATATTACATTATATTTTTTCTAACAAACTCACTACTTGCCCTAGTAGTACTTCTCTTAAAATGGAGGCTATACTCTCAAGTACATACTCCTCTTACAATCTTCTTGTTATCTGTATCTCTTAGTATGTTCTTTTTAGTATTCTTTAGAATCCCTTTTCAGAAGATATTACAAAAAGGTGGAGATGTTTTAAAAAGAATTGGTAATTTAAGTAACAATTTCTTCTCAGGATGGAGGTTAATTCTTAGAAAAAAGGGATTATTTCTTAAGTTAATTATATTAGCAACATTAAATATCTTACTTAATATTGTAGTTGTTTACATTGAATTTCTCTCAATAGATGTAGTAGGAAATATATTAGATACTACTTTGTATACAACTCTCTCAGGGCTATCTCTACTAATTAGTATTACACCTGGTTCTCTTGGGATTAGAGAAGGGATATTCCTTCTAACTTCTAATTCAATTGGGTTAACTGAACATGAGATTTTTCAGATTGCTATACTAGACAGAGGAGTTATGTTTGTACTACTTCTATCTTCCTTACTCTTTATTTCACTATTTGTTAAAGATTTTAATTTAAAAGAGGTATATTTTGGAAAAAAGGAAAAAACATAATACTGTATTGATATTAGTTCTATTAGTATTTTTACTGTTTTCACTCTTTCTTGTATTTAGAGTTGAAATGGGTATATCTCCAGACTCATATTATCACCTAAGAGTTTCAGAAGCGTTCTCTAAAACCGTGGGTATCCCTTCTAATACGCCAGATACTTACAAATGGAGGGATATTACAAGGATTCCTTATCTCTATTTCTGGATAAATGCAAGGGTACTAAATATTAATAATGGATTAATAAATGATGTATTTCTTCTGAGATTAGTAAATGTTTTCTATTCCTTTCTCTCTGTTTATATATTCTATCTCCTCTCTAAGGAGATATTAAAAAAAGAGTGGATGAGAGTTTTAGCTGTATTCTTTTTAACAAATACTTTGATGTTTCAGTTTCTCTCTTCTTCAATTAATTATGATAATTTAGGGAACTTATTCTGTATTTTAAGTGTTTATTTTTTTACTAAATTTGTTAAGAGTAAGATTAATGTTAAATACCTCCTGTATATGCTTCTTTTTATTGGGTTAGGAGGTATAACTAAATACACCACTCTTCCTCTCTCCTTTATTTTAATTATACTCTCAGGTGTAGAGATGTACTTTAGAAGAGAGGAGTTTAAAAGTATTAGAAAGGGTAAAGGCTTACTTCTTCTTATTCCAGTACTGATACTTCTCTGTTTGAATATTGGGATATACGGTGTGAATTTGGTTAAATACGGTTCTTTGGAGCCTAATTGCAATCAGATACTTACTCATGAGCAGTGTTTAGAAAACGGTGTATATTACAGAGATAATATAGAGAGGCCGAGTATTAATATAGGGGGTATATCTGATATATTTACATTAATTAAAACAGGAAAGCGGATAGATCCGGTAAGATATCTTTGGTATTGGTCTGTTAATTTGGTAAGTAAGATATATGGAATAATGGGAGATAGTAGTTTGTACATGCCTAAAATATTCCCTTACCTTTTTATAGGGCTCTTTGCAGTGGTGGTAGTAGTAGGTATTTTAAATAGAAGAAAGTGGGATAAAACAGATATCTATTTATTATTAATTTCTCTTTTCTATGCTTCTATACTCTTTTTTGTACAAAATTACAGCATGTATTTAAGAAAAAATCATATGTATCTTGCCCTACAGGGTCGATATCTATTCCCTGTATTACCAATGATATATATATTAGTTTCTAAATCCCTATCTTTTATTAAAAATAATCGTTTGAGATATATACTGATAGGTATGTTTGTTCTACTATTTCTGTACAGTAATATTCCTTTCTTTTTCCTTAATGTAGAGAGTTGGTGGTTTGGGGTAAATTTCTAACAACCAGAGGAGTTATACTGGTGCTTAGTCTGTAAGTATAGTATTAATACAATGTATACTTATCTCTTAATATATATTAATATTAGATATGAAAAAACATAAATTTCTTTTAATTGGAGTTCTCTTTCTCTCTCTTCTACTTGCCCTTTCTATTTACCTTTTTAGAATTAGAAAGTCTGCTTCTGATACCTTTACTCCTAATACTCCAGAGATAGATAAATTGGTTAATATCACACAGGCAGAGGTATCTGCTTTTGTATTTGTAACACAAGAGAGTATAGATAATTATAGATTACATGTTAATTTTACTCCTTTTCTAAGTTTAGATGTTGGTGAGAAAAAGATTAAGAGTTTTGTATTACGAAATTTTAAAAAGGAGAGTAAAGTTGGTGATTTATTGTTGATACACCCTACACAGTTATCTATAGAAACACCTTCAAGGACTTTCCTCTTTACTCCAACAGGTAAGGCCATGTTGGCAGATGATATATATTCGGAAGGTAATACAATTGCATATGAAGTAGTTGAAGAGGTTAGTAAATATAATGAGATACTAGATAAGGGTGTTCTTACTCCTTACTTTGGTGTTATACAGAAAGATATCGGTACAGTAAATTATGCTGAGATAAAGGAGGAAGAAGAGACTTTTGATAGTAGTAAGTATATTGAGTATGCTCAAATGTCATACGGTGATTTGAATAGTGATTTCTCTTTTGAAGTTGTAATAGAGTTTAGTGATGGTACCGTCTATATGAAGAGATTCATTCTAACTATAGAGGGAGAGATTTTTGCTGAAGAGACATCTCCTCTATTTAATTTTCAACTGGAGTAGTGTCGATTAAGTTATACTTTATCTTTAATTTAAGAACTCTTAGTACTTTCTCATCTATAATGCTCTCCTCTATCTCTTGAGTAATTACTGATTGTAATATACACTCGTATACTTCGTTTTGTATCTCTAGATTCCCACTATATATTAATATATCATTACCAGCTAGTAGGGCTTGTTTTGCAATATTACAGTGAGTATCTATCTCTTCGATACTTTTCATCAGCATATCATCACTGATTACAACTCCTTTGTAGCCTAGGTTTCTTCTTAATCTGTTTCCAATTATCTCGTGTGACAAGGTGCTAGGATATTTATCAATTTTAGGAAGAAGAATATGTCCAGTCATAATCATATCTACTTCAGCCCTTTTAACAATATCTTTAAAAGTATATATATACTCCTCCCACTCTGAATCAGATATGGATAGTGTAGGCAAAGTCTTATGAGAATCAATATGAGTATTACTATGTCCAGGGTAGTGTTTTATCGTTGAGATAATTCCTGCATCTTGATACCCTAGTATAGAGGCTATACCTAGCTTACTTACTTTATCAGTATCACCATTGAATACTCTGTTGTACATAAATGCTTTACTGTCCGTACAATATTCAACTACTGGTGCAAAATTGGTGTTAATTCCTAACTCTTTTAGTAAAGTAGCTCTTTCTTTTGCTATCTCTCTAGCTTCTTCTTCATCTCTAATCTCTCTCTGTGATTTTGTTAATGCAATACTACCTTTAAGCCTTGAAACAACACCTCCTTCTTGATCTATAGCAACAAGTATACCGTTACTACCCCACTTTTTAATATCTTTATTTAGTTTTTTGACTTGATTATTATTTATAATATTGTGTCCATAAAGTAGTACTCCGCCTACCTCTTTCCG
>MTBK01127663.1_pt1 | contig 17788 bp, 17 predicted proteins | sample 1535981 | NCBI WGS metagenome assembly MTBK01 (sample SAMN06109225, study PRJNA356200) | anaerobic digester metagenome | isolation source: biogas reactors fed with pig manure or primary and secondary sludge | place: Spain | collected 2016-06-30 | reverse complement strand
CTGGCCCGGCTGGCGGTGCGCGATGACATCTACGGCTCGCTGCGGGCGCTGTGTTTCGACGTGCTCGCGGTGGGCGAACCCGGGGAGACCGGCCCGCAGAAGATCGCCGAGTGGGAGCACAGCAACGCGTCGCGCGTGCAGCGGGCCCGCAAGACGCTGGCCGAGATCTACGGCAGCGACGCCCGCGACCTGGCCACGCTGTCCGTGGCGGCGCGGCAGATCCGGAGCATGACCCGGGCGACCGGCGAGGCGTCCGGCATGCAGGCGGGGAGCCGGACGGATGGCTGAAACCTTCACCACCGGCGTGCACGTGCGCTGGTCGGACATCGACATGTACCAGCACATCAACCACGCGACGATGGTGACCATCCTCGAAGAGGCCCGGGTGGACTTCCTCGCCGAACCCTTCGCCGACGACATCGCGACCATCGGCCTGCTGATCCACGAGGTGAAGGTTTTGTACAAAGGTCAACTGCGCCTTGCCGATTCGCCGCTGCAGGTGACCATGTGGACCGAACGGTGCCGGGCAGTGGACTTCACCATCGGCTACGAGGTCCGTCCGGTCGGCGCGGCCCCGGACACCAAGCCGTCGGTGATCGCCGAGACGCAACTCGCGGCCGTCCATATCGCCGAGCAACGACTGGTCCGGCTTTCGTCGGCGCACCGGGAGTACCTCCAGCGCTGGATGCGGTGATGTTGCGGGTCGATCCGGCCGGCCGCGGTGACCTGCTGGCCTTCACCGAACGGGCGCTGCGCCTCGACGAGGCCGCGGTCATCCGGTTGCGCGCCCGCGCCGACGGTCTGCTCGGCGCCTGGGCGGCCACCGGATTCGACGTGCTCGCGGTCCGAGTGGTGCCCGGGTCGATGCAACCCGCCGACATGACCTGCGCGGCCGACGCGTTGCTGAGGGGACTGCGCGACGGCGGTGCCGACGGCGCGGTGGAGACCGGGTTCCCGATGGACTCGGCCTGGCGGGGGGCGTTGCCGCCGGAGTCCGGATTCGTCCACGTCGATGACGTTCCGGCGCCGGTGGTCGGCGACCTGGCCCGTCAGGGTGCCGATCTGGCCCGCGAGTACGCCGGTGCGCACGGGCCGCCGTCGTCACTGCTGGATCAGCAGGTGCTGGAGGTCAGCGGCGGCGGTGCGACGGTGGGGGTGCCGATGCGCTGCGTGCTTGCGCTGACGACGATGGGGTTCATCGGCGATCTGCGTTCGGGGCAGCTCGGGGGCGATGTGGTCAGGGTCCGCGCGACGGCGGTCTGGCTGCGGGTCGACGCCCGGTATGGGTCGGTGTTCCGCCGCCGCGGCGGGCCGGACCTGTTCGTCCAACCGCGAACGTGACCGGGGTTGTGTTCCGCCGCCGCGGCGGGCCGGACCTGTTCGTCCAACCGCGAACGTGACCGGGGTTGACTGCCCCGCGTCAGAACGCGGAGTTCACCGCCCCGCGTCAGAACGCGGAGTTCACCATCGCGTCGGCCGCCATCTCCAGGTAGGCCAGTAGCTCGCGGCGGTGGGCCTCGTCGAGGGTGGCGGAGTCGATCGAGGCAACAGCGGTGTGCATGCACCGCAGCCAGGCGTCGCGCTCGATCGGCCCGATCCGGAACGGATTGTGGCGCATCCGAAGCCGCGGGTGCCCGCGCTGATCCGAGTAGGTATGCGGCCCGCCCCAGTACTGCTCAAGGAACATTCGCAGTCGGTCCTCGGCGGCGGTCAAGTCCTCGTCGGGATACATCGGCCGCAGGATCTCGTCATCACGAACCTGCTCGTAGAAGCGCGCGACGATGGTGCGGAACGTGTCCGCGCCGCCCACCGCGTCATAAAAGGTCTGCGGAGCCTCACCCACGCCCCCTATTGAACACGACGCGAACAGCGCCGGAATTCGCGTGCGATCGACGCCGATCCGTGGTGCACTGTTGTGCGGAGGACCGATGGGCCAGCGCAGACGGAACGTGCCGAGCAACTCTGGCGCGCGCCCCGCTCTGCACCGCCCGGACTCCGGGCGTTCTGCCGATAGCCCGATCTGGGCCGAGAATTCGATCTGGGGCCGACGGCGGGTTCTGCTGCTGAATGCCACCTTCGAGCCGCTGACCGCACTGCCGATCCGGCGTGTCGAGCCGCTGACCGCACTGCCGATCCGGCGCGCCGTGGTGATGGTGCTCTGCGGGAAGGCCGATGTGGTGCACGACGACCCGTCGGGACCGGTCATCCACTCCGCAACCCGGGTGGTCGCGGTGCCGTCGGTGATCCGGCTGCGCAGCTATGTGCGGGTGCCCTACCGGGCCCGGGTCCCGATGACCCGCGCCGCGCTGATGCACCGCGACGGGTTCCGGTGCGCCTACTGCGGAGCGAAGGCCGACACCGTCGACCATGTGGTTCCGCGCAGCCGTGGCGGCCAGCACGCCTGGGAGAACTGTGTGGCCGCCTGTTCGACCTGCAACCACCGCAAGGCCGACAGGCTGCTGGCGGAATTGGGCTGGACTTTGAGGCTGGTGCCCACGTCGCCGAAGGGGCAGCACTGGCGGCTGCTGGCAACGGTGAAGGAACTCGATCCGGCCTGGGTGCGCTATCTGGGTGAAGGCGCGGCCTGAGTACCCCCTCCGGTGCGCTACGGTTCTCGGCGTGAGTACCGGTCTGACCCATGGGCTGCCCGTAGTCCTGCTCGTCCTGATCATCGTGATCTATCTGCGCACCGCGAAGCGGCCGACCCCGTATCGGATGTCGGAGAAATGGAACCGCCCACCGGTGCTGTGGTCCGCCGTGGACGAGAAGATCCCCGGCAACGGCGGCGGCTCGGTCAACGTGGGAGGTGGCGCAAGTGGCGGTTGGTGACCATGTGGTGGCCCGGGTGTCCCCGGGCGAACTGCCCGCCGGCTGGGTCGTCTCGGCCAGTGGCCGCTTGTCCATCGCCAGCGAGCCGGACAAACTGCCCCCTCAGTACCCGTTCGGGACCCGTGACCTGGTCGTCCTCGATGACGCGCTGACCCACGGCAGCCGCCAGTCCAAGGCCAGGTTCGCCGTGTACGTCGGCGACTTGGGGGCCGACACCGCGGCCCGCGCCCGCGAACTGCTGGCCGACGTTCCGACCCCCAACAACGCCGTGCTGCTGGCCGTCTCACCGGATCAACGGTGCATCGAGGTGGTGTACGGGTCCGACGTGTGCGGCCGCGGAATCGAGTCGGTGGCGCCGCTGGGTGTGTCGGCGGCGGCCGCGGCTTTCCGGGAGGGCAACCTGATCGACGGTCTGGTCAGCGCCATCCGGGTGATGTCCGCGGGGGTATCCCGGCCCTAGCGGTCCGGTTCAGCCGGGCTGAACGGGGTCTGCTGGGGCGATCCGCCAGACCTCGCCGGGGCAGTCGGTCCCCTCGGCGATCAGTGCGCGTTTGAGAACCTTGAACGTTTCGGTGCGGGGTAGCGAACGGACCACCCGAACGAAGGTCGGCCACTGCTTGGCGCCGAGGTCCCGCTGTTCGGCGAGGAACATCCGCAGTGCGGGCGCGTCGAGACCGCTGCCGTCGGCCAGTACCATCGCCGCCATCACCAGGTCGCCGACATCGGGTGCCGGGATGCCGTAGACCGCCGCTTCCCGAACGTCCGGGTGACGCAGCAGGATCCGCTCGATGGGGGCGGTGCCCAGATTCTCGCCGTCGACGCGCATCCAGTCGCCCAGTCGCCCGGCGAAACGTACCCATCCGTCGGCGTCCCGGTACGCGAGGTCTCCGCTGTGGTACCGCCCGCCGCGCATCCGCTCGGCGTCGGCCGCGGGATCGTTGTAGTACCCCTCGAAGCGTCCGGGACCTTCGACGTTGACCAACTCGCCGATCACCCCGGGCGGGCAGGGCTCACCGGTGTCGACATCGACGATCTCGACCTCGCCGGGCAGCGGGCCGAGGGCGTCCGGCGGCGTATCGGGAGTCCGGCTGATCGCCACGCCGCCCTCGCTGGAGCCGAATCCGTCGATGACCACCGTCGCGAACCGGCGTGCGAACGCGACGATATCCCTGGGGGCGCCTTCGTTCCCGTAGACGACCCGCAACGGGTTGTCGGCATCGTCGGCCCGCTCCGGGGTGGCCATCACGTAGGACAGCGGTTTGCCGACGTAATTGGCGTATGTCGCGCCGTAGCGGCGGACGTCGGGCAAGAACTGCGACGCCGAGAACCTCCGGCGCAGGATCAGCGAGCCCTGTGCGGCCAAGGCGACGCCCCAGCCGACCAGCACCGCGTTGGAATGGAACATCGGCATGGTCACGTAGCAGCGGTCCGCCGGTCCGAGGGCGAACCGCTGCGCCAGCATCATCGCGGCGCCGGCGACCTTGCCGTGACTGCACCGGACGGCTTTGGGGTCGCCGCTGGTGCCCGAGGTGAACACGAGCATGAACAAGTCGGCAGGATCCGGTGTGGGCGCCGGGAGCTCCGATCCGGAGTGGTGGGCGAGTTCTGTAGCCCACGACGGTGCATCGACGTCGATATGGTGCACGCCGGCCAGCGCGTCGGCGTCCGCCGCCTCGAAGACCGCTTCGGACAACACCAGCTGGCAGTCGGCGCGCTCGATATCGCGGGCCAGGGCCGCGCCGCGGCGCACCGGGTTCAGGCCCACCGGCACGATGCCCGACAGCGCGGCGGCGACCAGCACCGCCGAGTGCATCGGGGTGTTCTGCATCAGCACCCCGACATGCGGCGGTCGGGCCGGATCGAGACGGGCGCGCAGGGCGGCACCCACCGCCGCACCCGTTTGCAGGTGCGCGTGCCAACTCGTGAAGGAGTCCTCGAAGTGCAGGCCGCGGTCGGTGACGTCGGCCAATGGCGCCAGCAGCCCGCTGACCGTCGGCACGGCACCCCCGGCGGAGGTCACCGCGCGTCGAACTCCCGCGCCCGGAGTGCGCGTTCCACCCCGGCGCGGCCTTCCAGAACCAGTCGGTGCAGGGCGGGCGGTATGTGCAGCCCGCCGAGGAACCAGTCGGCGGCCGCCAGCGCCGCCGCACTGATGTCCCAGGACGGGTACAGCCCCACCACGACGGTCTGCGCCACCTCGCTGGAGCGACGGTCCCAGACCGCGGCCGCCACGTCGAAGTATCGCTGGGTGTACGGCAGCAGTAGGTCGCGCTGCCCGGGCTGGCTCCAGCCGCCGATGATGGCCCGCGCGGTGATATTGGGCAGGGTGTCGTCCTCGATCACCTCGCGCCAGGCGTGGGCCTTCACCTCGGCCTGCGGACGGGCCGCGGCGGCCGCGGCGGCGTGCCGCCGGCCTGCTGCGGTCGGGTCGCGCTTCGCCTCCGCGTCGATGAAGGGGGTGGTCGGACCGTCGGCGTCGATCCGCCCGCCCGCCGCCAACGCTGTCACGATCCGCCAGCGCAGATCGGTGTCCACCTGCAGTCCGGGTAGGCCGTGTCCAGCAGGGTCGCCGTCGAGGAGGTCACCGAGCAGGCCCAGATGCCGTTCGGACAGCACCGAGGTGCACACCGCGTTGACGAAGGCCAGTTGATGATCCGAGCCGGCCTCGGCGTCCCTGGCCAGTTCGACCAGACGGTCGGCGAAGGCCGGCCAGCCGCTCTCGGCCGCCCAGTCGGGTTCGGCGTACGAGTTCAGCGCCGCCTGAGCCTGTAGCAGCAGGCGCTGTGCGACACCGACCTCCGTCTCGGCATGCACCCCGCGCATCACCAGGGTGACGAAGTCGCGGGCCCGCAGTTCGGCGTCGCGGGTCATCTCCCAGGCCGCCGACCACACCAGGGTGCGGGGCAGCGGGTCGGCGATGTCGGCGATCCGCGTCAATGCCGTCCGTAACGAGTCGTCGTCCAGTCGCATCGAACAGTAGGTGAGGTCGTCGTCATTGACGAGAATCAGATCGCCGCGCGAAACACCCTGCAGCGCAGGAACTTCCGTCGCATCGCCCATGACGTCGAGTTCCTCGCGGTGCGCACGCACCAACTGGCCCGACCCGTTGTCGGTGTAGACCCCGACCGCCAGGCGGTGCACCCGGGTCTCACCCGCGCCGGGGGCGGCCCCGCCCTGCCGGATGGCGAACCGGGTGAACCGGCCGTCGGCGTCGACGTCGAAGTCCGGGCGCAGGGTGTTGAGGCCGGTGGTCTTCAGCCACTGCCGGCCCCAGTCGGACAGGTCGCGACCGGAGGCCTTCTCCAGCGCACCGAGCAGGTCGTCGAAGGTCGCATTGCCGAAGGCGTGCGCGGCGAAGTAGTCCCGCAGGCCGGCCAGGAAGTGATCCAGACCCACGTAGGCCACCAACTGCTTGAGCACGCTGGCGCCCTTGGCGTAGGTGATGCCGTCGAAGTTCACCTCCACGGCGTGCAGGTCCGGGATGTCGGCGGCCACCGGGTGGGTGGAGGGCAACTGATCCTGCCGGTAGGCCCAGGACTTCTCCACGTTGGCGAAGGTGGTCCAGGCCTGGTCGTACTCGGTGGCGTCGGCCTGGCAGAGCACCGAGGCGAAGGTGGCGAAGGATTCGTTGAGCCACAGGTCATCCCACCACCGCATGGTGACCAGGTCGCCGAACCACATGTGCGCCATCTCGTGCAGAACCGTCTCGGCGCGCCGTTCGTAGCTATAACGGGTCACCTTGCTGCGGAACACGTAGTCCTCGAGGAAGGTCACCGCCCCGGCGTTCTCCATCGCGCCCGCGTTGAACTCCGGGACGAACAACTGGTCGTACTTGCCGAACGCGTAGGGGATGCCGAAGTTCGCGTGATAGAACTCGAAGCCCTGCTTGGTCTCGGTGAACAGGCGGTCGGCGTCCATGTACTCCGCCAGCGAGGCCCGGCAGAAGATGCCGAGTGGGATCTCGCCGTGCTCGTCGTGATACGTGTCGCGCCAGACCGCGTAGGGCCCGGCGATCAGCGCCACCAGATAGGTGCTCATCTTCGGCGTGGTGGCGAACACATGGGTGACGACGTCACCGTCGTTGCGGGCGTCGATCGTTGCCCCGTTGGAGATGACCTGCCAGTGCGCGGGCGCGGTCACCACGACGTCGAAGGTGGCCTTCAGGTCGGGCTGGTCGAAACAGGCGAACATCCGCTTGGCGTCGGCGGTCTCGAACTGCGAGTACAGGTACACCTCGCCGTCGACAGGGTCGACGAAACGGTGCAGACCCTCGCCGGTGTTGGAGTAGTAGCAGTCGGCCTCGACCACCAGGACGTTGTTCTGCGCGCACCCGATCAGGGGGACGCCGGTGGATTCGTCGTAGCCGGAGACGTCGATCTCATGCCCGTTCAGCATGGCGCTGTGCACGGTGTGGGCGGCCAGGTCGATGTGGGTGTCGGCACCGGGCAGCGCCTCGAACTGCACCGTCGTCACGGACCGGAACCGGGTGTCCGACGGGCCGGTGAGATCCAGCTCGATGCGGTAGCTGTCGACGGTCACCAGAGCCGCGCGTTCAATGGCCTCATTGCGGGTCAGATTCGGTAGCACGCGCTCCAACCTATCCTTAGGCCATGACCGGCAGATCCCGCGTTGACTTTTGGTTCGACCCACTGTGCCCGTGGGCCTGGATCACCTCGCGGTGGATCGTGGAAGCGGAGAAGGTGCGCGATATCGACGTGCATTTCCGGGTGATGAGCCTGGCGGTGCTCAACGAGGGGCGCGACCTGCCCGAGCAGTACCAGGACCTGATGAAGAAGGCCTGGGGACCGGTGCGGGTCGCCATCGCCGCGGAGCAGGCGCACGGCGGCGCTGCGCTCGGCCCGTTGTACAGCGCGATGGGCACCCGCATCCACAATCACGGCAACAACGACCTCGACGACGTCATCGCGGGGTCACTGGCCGATGCCGGCCTACCCGCCGGGCTGGCCGCGGCCGCCGGCGACGACTCCCTCGACGATGCGCTGCGCACCAGCCATCACGCGGGGATGGACGCCGTCGGCCCCGATGTCGGCACCCCGACCATCCACATCGACGGGGTCGCGTTCTTCGGCCCGGTGCTCTCCCGGATCCCGCGCGGGGAGGAGGCCGGCCGGATCTGGGACGCCTCGGTGACCCTGGCCGGCTATCCGCACTTCTGGGAACTCAAGCGCACCCGCACCGAACCGCCGCAGTTCGACTGACCGGCCTCAGTAGGGTGTCGACCATGCGCGTTTACCTAGGAGCCGACCACGCCGGCTACGAACTCAAGCAGGCCATCATCGAGCATCTCCGCAACGCCGGTCACGAGCCGATCGACTGCGGCGCTTTCGATTACGACGCCGACGACGACTATCCGGCGTTCTGCATCGCGGCGGCGGAGCGCACGGTGGCCGATCCGGGGAGCCTGGGCATCGTGCTGGGAGGATCCGGAAACGGCGAGCAGATCGCAGCCAACAAGGTTCCCGGCGCCCGTTGCGCACTGGCCTGGAGCACCGAGACCGCGGCGCTGGCCCGCGAGCACAACAACGCCCAACTGATCGGAATCGGCGGGCGGATGCACAGCCTCGCCGACGCGCTGGCCATCGTCGACACGTTCGTCGGCACGCCCTGGTCGGAGGCCGCCCGTCACCAGCGCCGCATCGACATCCTCGCCGACTACGAGCGCACCCGCGTCGCTCCGCCGGTGCCCGGCGCCCCGGCCTGATCCGGCCCGGGACCCCATGCCGGAGGGGCACACCCTGCACCGGCTGGCCCGATTACACCAGCGCCGGTACGCCGGAAATCCGGTGCGGGTGTCCAGCCCACAGGGCCGGTTCGCGGAGGCGGCGCTGCTTGACGGCCGGGTATTCATCGAGGCGACCGCCTGGGGAAAGCACCTGTTCCATCACTACGCGGGGGAACACGGTGCCGGCGCACACGACACCGTCGCGTCGATCGTGCACATCCATCTCGGGCTCTACGGCACCTTCCGCGAACACCGCACGCCGATGCCCGAACCGCGGGGGCAGGTCCGGATGCGCCTGGTCGGCGGCGAATACGGAACGGACCTTCGCGGTCCCACCGCCTGCGCGCTGATCGACGCAGCCCAGGTGTCGGCCATCCTGGGCCGTCTCGGTCCTGACCCGCTCCGTCCCGACGCCGACCCGGACGCCGCCTGGAACCGGATCGTGAAGTCGCGCCGCCCGATCGGCGCGCTCCTGATGGACCAGTCGGTGCTGGCCGGAGTCGGCAACGTCTACCGCAGCGAACTGCTGTTCCGCCACGGTATCGACCCATACCGGGCCGGCCGGGACGTCGAGGAGGCGGAATTCAGTGCCGCGTGGGCCGACCTGGTCGAATTGATGAAGATCGGCGTGCGCCGCGGCCGGATCATCGTGGTGCGCCCGGAACATGACCACGGCGCCCCGGCCTACGGGCCGCGGCGCCCCCGCACCTACGTCTACCGCCGGGCCGGCGAGCCCTGCCGGCTGTGCGGCACGTCGGTTCGCCACGCAGTACTGGAGGCGCGCAACCTGTTCTGGTGCCCGACATGCCAGACCTGAGTGGTCCCGGGCGCGCGGCCGGGGCCGGCAGGCACCACAATGTCGTGATAGCGGGGGTGTCGTGATAACGGGGGTAGTGATAGGGGTCGTCATGGAGTCGCTGGGATGGTGCTGATCCTCGCGGTCGTCGGGGCGATCCTGGTCTCCGCGATTGCTGACCGGCACGGCCGGGAACCTGCGCTGGTGATCGTCGTCGTCGGCATCGTGGCCTCCTTCACACCAGGTTTCCCGGGGCTCGACATCGACTCGGAGGTTCTGCTGTCGGTGGTGCTGCCGCCGCTGCTGTACTCGGCCGCGTTGGGGTTCTCGTTCCCGACGTTCCTGCGCAACATCCGCCCGATCCTCGGCCTCGGCGTCGGTCTGGTGGTGGTGACCGCGTTCGCGGTGGCCGCGGTGGCGTCCTGGTTGGTGGCGCCGCTGACCTTCGGTACCGCGCTGATCCTCGGTGCGGTGGTGGCTCCGCCCGACGCCGTGACCGCGGTGGCGGTCGGGCGCAAACTGGGTCTGCCCAAGCGGGTGATGGCGATCCTCACCGGCGAGAGCCTGGTCAATGACGCCGCCGCACTGACGTTGTTCTCCATCGCGGTGGCCCAGGTCGCCGGCACCCAGGCGTTCATCGCCAACCCGGTGCTGCTGTTCGGCTACAGCGCGGTGATCGGGCCGTTGGTGGGGGCGGCCCTCGGTTACGCCACACTCTGGATCCGGAAACGGCTCGACAACCCCGGACTGGAAACCGTGCAGGGCCTGCTGGTGCCGTTCGCGGCGTTCATGTGCGCCGAGCACCTGCACGCCTCAGGCGTACTGGCGGTGGTCGTCGCCGGTTTCGTCGTCGGCCACGGCACGCTGTCGGCGGGCTATCAGACCCGACTGCAGGAACGCTACGTCTGGAACTCGGTCGACGTGCTGTTGGAGGCCTTCGTCTTCGCCTACATCGGCCTGCACCTGCGCTTCGTTCTCGAAGATCTGCACGAGGCGCACGAGTCGCTGGTGCTGGTGGGGATCGCTGCGCTGATCGTGCTGGCGGTGGTGCTGGTCATGCGCCCGGCCTGGGTGTTCGTGATGTTCGGTCGCGGCCTGTTGTTCCGGCACGTTGAACGGACCCTGACAGCGCCCGCGCCGCCCCGCGCCCGCAGCGCGTTGGGCGCTCTGAGGCGACGCTCCGCCGCGCTCGGTCAGCCCTGGTTGTGCTGGCGGGAGAACGCGGTGGTGTCCTGGACCGGTATGCGGGGAGTGGTGTCTTTGGCCGCGGCGTCCGGAATCCCGCTCACCACATCGACCGGTGAGGAGTTTCCGGAGCGGGCGACGATCCAGGCCATCGCGTTCGTCGTCAGCGTGGGAACTCTGCTGCTCCAGGGCGGCACCCTGCCGTGGCTGATCCGCCGGCTCGGACTGTCCGATGAGCAGGATGCGGCCTACGACCTCGCCGAAACGCAGAAGGCCGAGGAGGTGGTGCGCCGCGCTGCCGAAGAGGTTCTGGTCCGTTTCGACGCCGAGCCGCCTGCGGGTCTGGACCCGGCGGCCGTTGCCGAGATCCACCAAATCATCGCCCGCCATTCGCAGGATGCCGATGAGATGCCCGACCCGGAGGCGCACACGCTGCGCGCCGAGGTCTTCGCGGCCCTCTACCGCGATGTGCTGGCCCGACAGCGGGCGGCGTTGATCACCGAACGCGACAGTGGCCAGATCGACGATGAGGTGGTCCGCGCGATGCTCGAACGCCTCGACCTTCAGGAGGCCGGTGTCACCGCGCGTCTGGACAGCCGGTTCTGACCGGTACGGCCATCTGAACGGTTAGCGCTCATCCCTGACCGGTAGGGCTCAGAAGTCGCCGAACCCGCCGAAATCCCCGAACCCGCCGCCCATGTCGCCGCCCCCGCCATCCCATCCGCCCGGGTCACCGCCGCCATCCCATCCGCCCGGGTCACCGCCGGCGTCGACACCCTGATCCAACCCGGCATCCATACCGGCGTCATAACCCTGGTCGAAGCCGGTGCCGAAGCCGTCCTCGAACCCCGCCGCGCTGTAGCCCACCCCGGACATCCCGGAGAACAGCGCGTCGAACAACAACACCGAACCCAGTCCCCAGGCCCCGGCCACCAATGCAGGCTTCCACCAGGGCTCGGAGTACCAGCCTGCGGGCACCGGGCGGCCGGCAACCCGCCCGCCCGGGAAGTAGTTCGGCGTGCGCTGCGTCGGCGTCGGGGACGCCTCGACCTGTCGGCCCTCGAACTCGATCCGGCGGTCCTCGGTGACCACGCCGGCCGACTTCTGGCCGGAGATCGTCTCCAGTTCGGGGCCCGGATCCATGTTCATCGCCAACCGGGCCGCGCGGACGTAGTAGAGGCCCTCCAGAGCGCTCTCCTTGGCCAGCATGGCCTGCTTGGCCGTCGTCGCCTGCTCTATCTGGGACGAAGCGGCGGTGAACCGCTCGGAGGCGTCCGCCAGTGCCTGCTGCGAGGCGGTGTCGGTGCCGGTCAGATTGATCACCTGGCCGCCGAGGCGTTCGATCACCCGACGGGCGTCGGCCTTCGCGTCGGCGAGGCCGACGGCATTCCGATTGCCGGATGCGCGCGACGACGACCACATCGCCAGGGCGATCATGGCCACGACGGCGATGAGGAGCATGACCAGGACACCGTTCATGGCGTCCACAGTACCCAGCCGGGCCGGGCCGGTGGGTGCCTGAAAAGTCGCCGGACCCCGGAAAGAAGTCGAACAAAGAAGTCGAACTACGCGACTCCGAGAACCCGATAGACGGTGTCGGACAACGCGGTACTGCGCGGGTCGGCGTTGCACTTGGTGGCGTCGAAGTAGTTCATCACGTACGCGTACCCGATGCCGTGCTCGAGGTCGACGAAACCGTAGGAACCGCCGGACCCGCCGTGGCCGAAGCTGAGCGGGTTCGGGCCGGCCACCCTGCGTTGGTTGAGCATGTAGCCCAGACCCCAGCCATGGTCGGCCACCCGGGGGCCGAGGACGACATCCGGATCGAAGCCGCCCTGGGAGACCCGCACCTTCTCCAGGTGGGCGCGGGGGAGGATCTTCTCCTGAGCCAGCCCGTTGTAGAAGGTCGCCAGCCCCAGCGCGGACACGTGCCCGTTGGTGCCGGGGAACTCGCAGGTGCGCCATCGGGTGAGGTCGTGGGAACCCAGCTCGTCGTCGGGGACGAAGCCCATCGCCACCGACAGTCCGGCCATCGCGTGCTCACTGAGGGATTCTGGGGTCCCGGGTGCTCCACCGGCGGCCAGCACGTCGCGGATATGCGGTTTGTTGACCATCTCGGCGCAGCGGCGATGCTCCGAGTGGGCCAGCCCGATGTGGATGTCGACACCCATCGGCTCGGCGATCTCCGTGCGCAGGTACTCGCCGAGGGTGCGTCCGGTCACCCGCCGAACCACCTCGCCGAGGATGAAGCCGAAGCTCACCATGTGGTAGCCCTGCGCGGACCCGGGTTCCCACCACGGCCGTGCGGCGGCCAGGTGTCTGCAGACCAGATCCCAGTCGGCGACATCGGTGTAGTGCAGGCGGTCCTGCGGCGCAATCACCCCGGACCGGTGCCCCAGCACGTCGGCCACCGTCACGTTCTGCTTGCCGGCCTGGCCGAACTCCGGCCAGTACCGGGCCACCGGCGCGTACAGGTCGATCTCGCCGCGGTCGGCCAGCAGATGTACGCAGGTGCTGGTCAGAGCCTTGGTGCCGGAGAACACGCTGACCAGGGTGTCCTCCCGCCAAGGGCGGCGCCGGCGGGCGTCGGCCCAGCCACCCCAAAGGTTGACCACCAGGTCGCCGCGGACCCATACCGCGACGGCCGCGCCCACCTCGTCGCGCAGGCTGAAATTTTGCTCGAAGGCGTCCCGGACCGGTTCGAACCCCGCGGCACACCGACCGCCGAGGGGAGTGGGGTTCGTCAACGCGCCTCCTGGTCGAGAATCCCGCTCGGGCTGGCGTCGGGAACCGAACCTGAATGTACGGCCACGGATGGTAGCCGCAGATTCTGAGGAAACTATTGGAGCCGAACTGAAACCGTGCCGTGACCAGGCGCAATGAACACCGCCGTGGCCAGTTCAGAGCGGGCGACGGGAATCGAACCCGCGTAGCTAGTTTGGAAGACTAGGGCTCTACCATTGAGCTACGCCCGCTTGCGTGCGTGCCTAATGTACCGGCGTCCGCCGATTCGCTTCCACCCGGACCCCAGTAGGGTCGAATTGCGGGTTCTGCGGTGCCTGGCCGTAGGATCGCGGACGCGAGAAATCACGAGCAGCGGGGTGTAGCGCAGCTTGGTAGCGCATCCGCTTTGGGAGCGGAAGGCCGCAGGTTCAAATCCTGTCACCCCGACGCGCCCGTACCGAACGATCAGCAAGGAGCACCGCAGTGAAGAGCACCGTCGAGAAGTTGAGCCCCACCCGGGTTCGCATCAACGTGGAGGTGCCGTTCACCGAACTGCAGCCCGACTTCGAACGCGCGTACAAGCAGTTGGCCCAGCAGGTCAGGCTGCCCGGCTTCCGGCCCGGGCGGGCGCCGGCCAAGCTGCTCGAGGCCCGGCTCGGCCGTGGTGCCGTGCTGCAGCAGGTGGTCAACGACGTGCTGCCGACCCGCTACAGCGAGGCGCTCACCTCGACCGAACTGCGCCCGCTCGGCGAGCCCGAGATCGAGGTCACCAGGATCGAGGACGGCGAAGAGTTGGTGTTCACCGCGGAGGTGGACGTCCGTCCGGACATCGACCTGCCCGACCTGAGCACCCTGAAAATCACCGTCGACCCGGTCGAGGTGACTGATGCCGATGTCGAGGCCGAACTCGACGCCCTTCGGGCACGCTTCGGCACCCTCACGGCAGTCGAGCGTGCGGTGCAGAACGGTGACTTCGTGACGATCGACCTCGCGGCCGCCATCGACGGCGAGGAGATCCCCGAGGCGACGGCTGAGGGGCTGTCCCACGAGGTCGGCTCCGGCCGACTCATCGAAGGTCTCGACGAAGCTGTCGTCGGCCTGTCGGAAGGCGGGTCGGCGACCTTCCCCACCACCCTGGTCGCGGGTGCGCGGGCCGGCGAGGAGGCCGAGGTCACCGTGACGGTCAAGTCGGTCAAGGAGCGGGAGTTGCCGACTGCGGACGACGACTTCGCCCAGCTCGCCAGCGCGTTCGACACGCTTGCGGAACTGCGGGCCGATCTCACCGAGCAGGTTCGCCGGGTCAAGCGGATCCATCAGGCCGAGAAGATCCGCGACACCGCGCTGGAGTCGCTGCTGGAACTCGTCGAGGTCCCGTTGCCGGACAAGATCGTCAAGGCGCAGTTCGATGCGGCGTTCCACAACGCCATCCACCCGCTGGACCATGACGAGGCCAAGCTCGACGAGATGCTGGAAGCCCAGGGCAGCTCACGGGAGAAGTTCGAAACCGAGACCCGGGAAGCCGCGGAGAAGGCCGTGAAGACCCAGCTGCTGATGGATGCCATCGCCGACGACTTGGAGATCCAGGTCGGGCAGAACGACATCACCGAGCGGCTGGTGTTGATGTCCCGCCAGTACGGGATCGAGCCGCAACAGCTGCTCGGGCTGCTGCAGCAGAACAACCAGTTGCCGGCAGTGTTCGCCGACGTCCGGCGCGGGCTCACCGTCGCCGCCGTGGTCGAGGCGGCCAACGTCGTCGACACCGACGGGGCGGTGATCGATACCACCGAGTTCTTCGGTTCCCCGGATGCGAGCGGAGAAGGTGCTGAGGCTGACGAGGCCGCCGAGGCTGAAGCGGCCGACGAGGCCGCCGAGGCTGAAGATGTCGCCGAGGCCGAAGAGGCCAAGGACGCATAACGCCGAGAGCGAAAGTGCCCCGTGGCGGGCAAGGGTCGGGGCTCCTGGTTGGTTAGGGTCAGGTAGTACCCGGCGATAGTTCCCAGTCTCGAAGAAAGCAGGTAGGAAGTCGTGACTCAGATGCGTTCCGGCGCGGCAGGGCTGAACCTTCAGGATTCGGTGTACGAGCGGCTGCTCGCCGAGCGCATCATCTTCCTGGGTTCCCAGGTCGACGACGACATCGCGAACCGGCTGTGCGCTCAGATCCTGTTGCTGGCCGCCGAAGACCCGACCAAGGACATCTCGCTCTACATCAACTCGCCGGGCGGTTCGATCAGTGCCGGCATGGCCATCTACGACACCATGGTGCTGGCACCGTGCGATGTGGCCACCTACGCCATGGGCATGGCCGCCTCGATGGGCGAGTTCCTGCTGGCGGCAGGCGCGAAGGGCAAGCGTTACGCGCTACCGCACGCCCGGATTCTCATGCACCAACCGCTGGGCGGCATCACCGGTGGTGCTGCCGACATCGCCATCCAGGCCGAGCAGTTCGCGCTGATCAAGAAGGAGATGTTCCGGCTCAACGCCGAGTTCACCGGTCAGCCGCTCGAGCGCATCGAGGCCGACTCCGACCGTGATCGCTGGTTCACCGCCCAGGAAGCCCTCGAGTACGGCTTCGTCGACCACGTCATCACCCGCGCGCACATCTCGGGAGCGAACAATGCTTGATCGTCTGGGGCCTGATCCCGTGTCCTCTTCTCAGGCAGACCCGCGGCTCGCGCCGCAGGCGCGTTACATCCTGCCGTCCTTCGTCGAGCACTCCAGCTGGGGCGTCAAGGAGTCCAACCCGTACAACAAGCTGTTCGAGGAGCGCATCATCTTCCTCGGTGTGCAGGTGGACGACGCCTCGGCCAACGACATCATGGCCCAGTTGCTGGTGCTGGAGTCGCTGGACCCCGACCGTGACATCACCATGTACATCAACTCACCGGGCGGCTCGTTCACCTCGCTGATGGCGATCTACGACACCATGCAGTACGTCCGCGCCGATATCCAGACGGTGTGCCTGGGGCAGGCCGCCTCGGCCGCCGCGGTGCTGTTGGCCGCCGGCACCCCGGGCAAGCGCATGGCGCTGCCCAACGCCCGGGTGCTCATCCACCAACCGTCGCTGGGTGGGGTGATTCAGGGGCAATTCTCCGACCTGGAGATTCAGGCAGCCGAGATCGAACGGATGCGCACCCTGATGGAGGAGACCCTCGGTCGGCACACCGGCAAGGATGCCGCGGTCATCCGCAAGGACACCGATCGCGACAAGATCCTCACTGCGGATCAGGCCAAGGAATACGGGATCATCGACACCGTGCTGGCGTACCGGAAGCTGTCCGCGCAGAAGGCGTGAGCGGGGGTGGCTGCCCCGGATCGGGTCACGGTGGCGACACGCTGACTTTCGTGTGAGCGCGCCGCGTCGCACCCCGCCAGATTTGGGGATATGTTCACCACGCGACTCACTAGAAACAATGTTGCTATCGGTCGCACCACGACGGATCGAGCAGGTAGCGTCGGAGCCGAACCGACACCGGACTGGAAGTAGGGCCCCCCACCATGGCGCGCATCGGAGACGGCGGTGACCTGCTGAAGTGCTCCTTCTGCGGGAAGAGCCAGAAGCAGGTCAAGAAGCTCATCGCTGGTCCGGGTGTGTACATCTGCGACGAGTGCATCGACCTGTGCAACGAGATCATCGAAGAGGAACTCGCCGACGGCGATGACGTCAAACTCGATGAGTTGCCCAAGCCCGCCGAGATCCGGGACTTCCTCGAGAACTACGTGATCGGTCAGGACACCGCCAAGCGGACCCTGGCGGTCGCGGTCTACAACCATTACAAGCGGATTCAGGCCGGCGAGAAGCGTGATTCCCGCTCGGAGCCGGTGGAGTTGGCGAAGTCCAACATCCTGATGCTGGGGCCGACCGGCTGTGGGAAGACCTACCTGGCCCAGACTCTCGCCAAGATGCTCAATGTTCCTTTCGCCATCGCCGACGCCACCGCGCTGACCGAGGCCGGCTACGTCGGCGAGGATGTCGAGAACATTCTGCTCAAGCTCATCCAGGCCGCCGATTACGACGTCAAGCGTGCCGAGACCGGCATCATCTACATCGATGAGGTCGACAAGATCGCCCGCAAGAGCGAGAACCCGTCGATCACCCGGGACGTCTCCGGGGAAGGCGTGCAGCAGGCACTGCTGAAGATTCTCGAGGGCACGCAGGCCTCGGTCCCGCCGCAGGGCGGACGCAAGCACCCGCACCAGGAGTTCATCCAGATCGACACCACCAACGTGCTGTTCATCGTGGCTGGGGCGTTCGCCGGGCTGGAGAAGATCGTCTCCGACCGGATCGGCAAGCGGGGCCTGGGCTTCGGCGCCGAGGTGAAGTCCAAAGCCGAGATCGACACCCAGGATCACTTCGCCGAGGTGATGCCCGAGGACCTGATCAAGTTCGGTCTGATCCCGGAGTTCATCGGCCGTCTGCCGGTCGTCGCCTCGGTCACCAACCTGGACAAGGAGTCGCTGGTCCAGATCCTGTCGCAGCCCAAGAACGCCTTGGTCAAGCAGTACACCCGGCT
>MTBK01081272.1_pt1 | contig 17797 bp, 9 predicted proteins | sample 1535981 | NCBI WGS metagenome assembly MTBK01 (sample SAMN06109225, study PRJNA356200) | anaerobic digester metagenome | isolation source: biogas reactors fed with pig manure or primary and secondary sludge | place: Spain | collected 2016-06-30 | reverse complement strand
GGAAATGGTGAGGAAATGGTGAGGAAATGGTGAGGAAATGGTGAGGAAATGGTGAGGAAATGGTGAGGAAATGGTGAGGAAATGGTGAGGAAATGGTGGGGAAATGGTGAGCGCGGGGCGGGGGCATCAGGGCACTTCTTCCAGTCAGTTTTTGCCTTTTCGCCGGCTCGGCCTGTTTTCGTGCCTGCGCGCAGGGGTCTGGCGTAGGGCTTTTACCGGGCGGGGCGTGAGGGGGGCAGCCCCGGCCCTGGAGGTCGAGAGGGGGGGCGTCCCTGTGCAGCGAATTTCTCCGACGGGTTGGCGCCTGATGAGGAGGCGGGGCGTTTCAGCCTGAAGGCCTGGTACGGGGCGACGGAGAAGGTGCCCGGCCTCACGGAGGTACTGGATACGGCGAAAGAGAATTTTGCGATATACAATGCATGCTGGCAGAAGCTGAAAGAAGACTCGGTGAGACTGGGTGTAGAGTGGTATAGTAGCGGGAAGGCGACCGTCAACAGGGCGGTTGATATTGATGAAGTTATGCTCTCGATCTCCGATATGGCGAATCGCTACGAGGATGCGCTCACCGAGGCCACCGATCTCAGGGATTATGACCTCGGCGCCTTTGAGTTGAACTTCACTCAGAATATCGATCTGGATGCGTTCTCCAGGATCGTAGCGATGGGACGGGGGAGGATGAACCTCTGGCTCATCGAGACCGAGACCGAACCCGACTTCAGGCGTTTCAGGGGCGTTGACCTGCACACCTGGGATAGGATCCTCCTGGATGTCGGGCCCGACTACGCCTACCTGGCGGTCCCGGGCAGGGGTGTGTCAACGCCGCCCCCGGATAGCAACGATCCAGGGCGAGGATAACGCCGGCCAGAGTTCTTTAGACCGTTCCGGAAGGCCGGCTACGCCTATCGCTTCGAGACGATCCTATCGGTGCGCAGAACCGGGGATGAGAAGAGCAAAAAGCGTATTGGGTCCATAATTGATCCAGAGGTCAGGCTGATTGGCACACTCAGGGCCGTCATTGAGTGAATAATATTATCTCAGACCCCGATGGACTTTCGACCAGTTAAATATCGATCTTTCGAGATCATCTTATTCTCAAACAAAGCACATCCCTACTGTTTATTTTTTTCGCCATCTATTTAATATCTAAGGATAAGATCCGAACGTGTGAACAGAAGGATCTCCGGAACCCATTTTTTCCCGGAAGACCTGGGATTTATGGATTCGGTAAGTGCTCACGCTGGCCGCACGATCATGTTCAAAGAGCTCACCCTGCTTCTCAATATTACATCACAAGACAGCCCATTCGACGATATTCAAAAACACATCTACGACGACAACATACTTCAAAAAAGCAGCATTTCGGGAAGAAAGAAGAGTTTTTATCACCTGAAACTCTCGTACGGGCTTGACATCCAGACCCCGGTATTCCGCGCACTCCGTTTCCTGTGGGACTTTGATTCTGAGGAAAGGCAGATGCTTGCTCTCCAATGCGCCCTCGCCCGGGACACAATTCTCCGCGCATCTGCACCGCGCATGCTCTCACTACAGGAAGGTGAGGAAGCCGGCAAGGAGCCGCTGATGGGCCTGGTCGAAAAGGAGCATCCCGGGCGGTACAGCCCGAAGACCATCAAGGCGATAAACGAGAATCTTCTCTCGTCCTGGGCGCAGTCGGGGCACCTTGAGGGGAAGATCAGGAAGATCAGGATGAGGGCAACCGCCGGCCCGGCATCACTGACGTATGCCCTATACCTCGGTTATCTCTGTGGTGTGCGGGGAAACCTGCTCTTTCGCACTGTTTGGGCGAATGTTCTAGACACGACAGGTACGGAGGTCCGCGAGTATGTTAGCGAATCGATGAGGAAGGGCTGGCTGGTCTACAGGGATGCGGGAGGGATCGTTGAGGTCTCCTTCCCCTCCGATTTTGCAGATGGAACTCGATGGTTATGAGTAAATTTGACGACCTTCTTGAGGCTTACAGGACGCAGGTCTCGCTGCAATGGGATGATATGCTATCCGGGCAGGAAAAGGTCTGGTTTTGCGTCTATGACCCATCTTACGAGCGGCGCATACGCGCCCGCCTCAGTGAATTCAAGATAGCTACCGTGCAGTCCGGGCACGCCTGGCAACAGGTTGATATCACCGGGCTGTTTGAGAGGTGGCTGGCAGAGAATGACTACCGTGAAGATTACTTCGCTGACCCGCCATTGCTGAAGTACGAGCTCAATGATTTTGTTGCCTATCTCGCTGATTACCTTTCAGAGAGGGTGGAGGCCGCCGAAGAATCCACCGTGGTCGCCGTAATTGGGATTGGCAGCCTTTACGGGATCGTCCGGGCAAGCACGGTCATCGACCGTCTGGTCAGGTCAACGGATATTCCAGGCCGCCTGATGTTTTTCTTCCCGGGAGACCGGGATAGGCGCAATTATCGGCTGCTGAAAGCCCGTGACGGGTGGAACTACCTTGCAACGCCCATCGAGGCGTAGGGGTGATAAACATGACTTCTTCTAGCGGAATCTTAAATAAAGACCTCTTCTACCGGGATCCGCTCAGTTATACTCTACCAAATGATGGCGTAACTGAGGTCGGTCCGATCACGACAGGGCAAGAATGGGCTGTCGCCCGTTATGAGCTTGAAAACTTTATCTGCAAAGGATCATATCACCGGGGGTTGAAGAACATCCTCGAATCGTTCCTCGACAGCCTTGACAAAGCTGTGCAACCCGCGGCGTGGGTGAGTGGGTTCTTTGGCTCTGGAAAATCGCATCTCGTCCGCGTACTGGAATTTCTCTGGCGCGATCTGGAATTTCCCGATGGGACAAACGCACGGGATATCTGCACGCTCCCAGATGATGTGAGAGATGCACTCAGGCAACTTTCCACTGAAGGGCGCCGACATGGAGGCATCTGGTCTGCGGTGGGGAAGTTGCGTTCTGGTTGTTCTAGGGATCCACGAATTGCAGTCCTTCAAGTAGTTCTCCGTTCTGCAGGGCTCCCTGATGACATCGACATCGCGCGTATCCATCTCTGGCTCGCGGAGCTCGGGATTCTCGATGCCATGCAGGAGAGACTCCGCGAACAGGGAAAAGAGAGGGATATGGTCCGCCCTTTCGTTTCTCCGATATTTTCAGAGGCCCTCATAGATCTCCATCCTGACTTTCATGGTATGACTGTGGAGCAGGTCAGGGAGGATCTGCGCCGACAATTTGAGACGAAACCCCAGGTAACGGATTCGTTCATGGTTGAGATGCTTAACGACATCTTTGCCATGAAGAGTACCGTGCCCGGGAAGATGCCGTTGGTGCTGATCGTCCTTGATGAAGTCCAATCATACCTGACAATTGGTGAGGGGCCAGAGGGAACGGATATCTTTGAGGACGTTGCTGAGGCTTGCAGTAAAAGATTTGGCTCAAAAATTCTTTTCGTTGCAACCGGTCAAGAGGCGTTGGAGGCCAACAAAGTGTTACAACGCCTACAGGATAGGTTCTCTCTAGATGTCCCGCTTGAGTCGAAAGATGTCGATGTGGTGCTCCGCCAGACCATCCTCAGGAAGAAGGAATCGATGAAGGAGCCACTCGGTGAGGTGCTGGGGTCGGTCAGCGGCGAGATCTCCCGCCACCTCGACGGATCGAGCCTGGCGTCCCGGGTCGAGGATGAGGAAATTCTACTACTCGACTATCCTCTGCTGCCTACCCGGAAGAGGTTCTGGGAGCGGATACTGCAGAGTGTCGACCGGGGAGGGATGAGCACTCAGCTTCGCAACCAGCTGCGACTGACTTTTGACGGTGCACGCACGTTTGCGGCAAACCCTGTCGGAACGGTCATCCCGGCAGACTTCATATTTACCCAGCAGAGCACCTATCTGATACGAAATAACATCCTCTCTCCAAAGATCTACGAGAGTATCAACAAGGAGGATGACGGGACGGCAGAAGGAGAGCTCCGGTCCCGGATCGCTGCTCTCTTATTCCTGATCCAGCAGGTGGATGAGATTTTCGGGGTCAGGGCCACGCCGGACACCCTCGCAGATCTCCTGGTCGCGAATCTTGTGGCGGGGAGTGAGGAACTCAGGCGGGAGGTTCCGATCCAGCTCAGTGATCTCCACGACCGCGGTGTGATCGCGAAGATCGAGGACGAGTACCGCATCCAGACTGAGGAGGGGAGCGTCTGGGAAGGGGATTACCAGAAGCGGAAGGCTGACGCAAGGGCGAGCGATACCAGCATCATGTTCAGACGAGATGAGATCCTCAAAGGTCTGGCCAATGAACACCTCGGGAGGCTCTCGCTGGTGCAGGGTGCGAGCAAAACCCCGCGCAACATTGAGCTGGCCTACTTCACGTCACAGAAACCGGAGACCGGGTCGAAAGTGCCGGTGTGGATACGGCACGGGTGGGAGGTCACCGAGGCCACTGTCAGGTCGGAGGCCGCTGCTGAAGGAAGCGAGAGCGCGCTTGTAATGGCCTTTTTACCGCGAATGGATCACGATGTGTTCAGGGATGAAGTTGCTGGTCTCCTGGCCGCTGAGGGGGTTATGCGGGATCGGCCAGCCCCGACGACACCTGAGGGCGGCCAGGCCAGGTCCAATATCGAGGCGAAGCGGAGCGGGCATGGGCAACAGATTGACCAGATTGCCACTGAGATTCTCAAGCACGCGAAGGTGTACCTCGGCGGTGGGATCCTCGTCGAGGGCGATTCGTTTACGATTGCTCTCCGGAAAGCAGCTGATCGGGCAGTTCAGCGGATGTACTACCGATTCTCCGATGCCGATGCTGTCGGGTGGGATCGGGTTATCAACAGAGTAAAGGGCGGAGACAAGGCGCCGATGAAGCAGATCGGGTTTGAGCGCGAACCTGAGGAGCACCCGGTCTGCAAGGAGATTTTGAAACGGTTAAACACGCCGAAGAGCGGAAACGAGGTGCGGAGGGCTCTTGACACCCCGCCGTTTGGGTGGCCGAGGGATGCAGTGGATGGAGCACTGATGGTACTCGTGGCCACCGGCCACCTGAGGGGACGGCTCAATAATAAGCCGATCTCTGCGCTCGAACTTGATAGGACAAAGATCGGCAGGACGATGTTTGAGGCAGAGAGTATTGTTCTATCTGCCACGGAGAAGCTCGCGGCCCGGGAACTCTATACGAAGCTGGGTCTCCCTGCAGAACCGGGTCACGAGGTGGAGGAGGCGGTGCAGTTCCTTGACCGCTTGAGCTCTCTCATCAAAGAGACCGGCGGAGATCCACCGTTGCCGCCGAGGGTCTCGCCCGGGTACCTTGTTGAGCTCCGGGCATACTCGGGAAATCAGCTGGTGCGGGAACTGGTTTCACGCCGCGATGATATCAAGCAGGATATCGACCGGTGGGAGGCGATACGGGCAAAGATAGATGAGCGGATGCCACCATGGAATGCCCTGCAGCACCTTATCTCGCACGCTGAGGGGTTCCGGGGTCTCTTTTATGTAGAGACCGAGGTGGCAGCGATCCTTGAAAACCGGAGCCTCCTCAGCGACCCTGATCCTGTCGAGCCACTGCTTGCAGACCTCCGGAGGGGGCTACGTGAAGCACTCGCGGCCGGAGTAGCCCGGGTGGAGGAGGCCCAGCGGGGGGTGATTGAGGCTCTAGATGCCGGTCCAGACTGGAAGGGGCTGGATGATGCACAGCGGAAGAACCTGATTCAGGAGCATAATCTCGGTGAACCCTCCTCGCTGAAGGCGGGGACTGATACTGAGATCGTGGAGCACCTCCGGAAGACCCCTCTGACATCTTTTGACGGACGGGTCATGCTGATCAGGGGGGCGCTTGACCAGATCAGGGTTAAGGTAGCAAAGCTCCTTGAGCCAGAGACTGTCGTTGTCTCTCTTGAGGCGCCGGTGACGGTGAAGGCCCTGGATGACCTCGATAACTATCTGGAGAGTATTCGTGGGCGTGCGGCGGCCGAACTTGAGAAAGGGAACCCGGTGATGCTTAAATGACCGTGCTCTCACGGGAAGATCGCAATGCCCTTGATGGCGCGGTGCAGGAGGCCCGCAGGAAGGCTGAGGAAGGGGCGAGGAATGCCCTCCTGGCACTCGGCGTCGAGGAGAAGGATAAACCCGCATACCTCACCGAAGAGCAGGCGGAGCTCCGCCGGCGGCTACGAGCTGAGTGCCGCAGACTTGGAACATTTAATGATCTTGTGCGGGCGGTCGCTTACGAGCAGTGGCACCGGATGCTTTTTGCCCGGTTCCTGGCGGAGAACCGGCTTCTACTCCACCCGGAGTTCGGGGTGCCGGTCACCCTTGCCGAGTGTGAGGAGATCGCCCGCGAGAGTGGACGGGATCTCTGGGAGGTCGCGGCGGACTACGCAGCCAGGATGCTCCCCGGGATCTTCCGACAGGAGAGTCCGCTCACCCGGATCCGGTATGCGGTTGAGGATGCCGCCGCGCTCCAGGGGATCCTCGCGGGAATCTCTGAAGAGACGTTCCTCGCCACCGATGCGCTCGGGTGGACCTATCAATTCTGGCAGACAGAAGAGAAGAAGGCGGTGAACAAGTCGGGGAGGAAGATTGAAGGGTATGATATCTGTGCGGTGACCCAGCTCTTCACCGAGCCCTACATGGTGCAATTTTTGCTCCAGAACACGCTCGGCGCCTGGTGGATTGAGCGATACCCGGAAAGTCCACTCCGGGAGGAGTGGGATTACTATAAGAGTGAAGTTCAGCATGATTTCTCTGCCTGGCCGGAGAGTCCAGCGGAGTTGAAGATCCTTGACCCCTGCTGCGGGAGCGGGCATTTTCTGGTTGCGGCGTTTCATATGTTACTTGCCATGCGAGAGGAGCTCGGTGAGGAGACCGAGTCCGCGATCGAGGGGATTGTGAGGGACAATCTCCACGGGCTTGAGATCGATCCGCGCTGCATCCAGATCGCGACGTTTTCAATCGCTCTTGAGGCATGGAAGGCGGGGTTCCCACCTATGGAGGCGTACCTGCCGGTACCAAACCTCGCCTGCACGGGGATACCGATCCGGGCGGAGAAGGAGGAATGGCTGAGACTTAGCGGCGATGACGGGTTGCTTGAGGGCGTGCTTGAGCAATACTACGATCTCTTCAAGAACGCCGATAGCCTCGGCAGCCTGATCCAAGTTGGCAACCCACCAGGCCTCCTCGAATGGGAAATCCTGGAGGAAAAGTTCAGGCAGGTGCTCCGACGGAAGAGAGAGGCGGGCGACCCAGTCGCAGAGACGTTCGGGGAGACGGGATACGGCGTGCTGAAGGCGGTGGGGTTCTTTTCAGAGCGGTATGATTACGTCATGACAAACGTTCCCTACCGGTCCAGTGGGGATCACGGGGATATCCTGAAAACCTTCATCGAGGAACATCACCCTCTTGGAAAGAACGATCTTGCAACAGCGTTTCTTGAGCGATGCCTTGCCTTCTGTCGGCCGGGGGGAAAGGTCAGTATTGTCCTGCCGCAGAACTGGCTCTTTCTGGTATCGTATCGGCGGTTCAGGGAACAACTCTTGAAGAAGAAGCGCTGGGATCTGCTGGTAAGGCTGGGTGAAAAGGGATTCAATAGTTCTGCAGCTGCGGGCGCGTTCACCATCCTCCTGAGCATCTCCCATGCGAAACCGCCAGAGAGCCACCTGCTCTGCGGGCTGGATGTCTCAGAAGAGCGTGATGCAGAGACCAAGGCACGATCCTTGCTAGATGTGGAGATTACATGTGTGGAGCAAGCAGGGCAGCTGAAAAATCCAGATTCCCGTGTAACATTTGAGGATGTGATTTCAGAATCATATCTTAAGGATTACGCTGTTAGTATCGAGGGGTTTACTAGTGGTGATATTGGAAGGTTTTTATGCAAATTTTGGGAACAGAATAGCCTAAATGAACTGTGGGACTTTTTTATCCAAAATGTTGATGAAAACAATTTCTTTGGAGGCAGAAGCGACATCATCTTGTGGGATAACGGAGAGGGGGATTTAGTTTCATTCCCAGGCGCGCATAATTTTCCTCCAAAGGTGAATAGAGGGATACAGATCCTGGGAAACAAAGGTATAAGAATCACACAAATGCGAAAACTCTTCTGTACAATCTATTCTGGAGAAATATTTGGAAAGAATGCAGCGACTGTTGTCCCCCGCGATCCCTCCCACCTCCCCGCTATCTGGTGTTTCTGCTCTTCCCCTGACTACAACATAGCCGTCCGGGAGATCGACCAGAGCCTCAAGGTCACCAACGCCACCCTCGTCAAAGTCCCCTTCGACCTCGACCACTGGCAAAAAATTGCCGAAGAGCAATGTCCCCACGGCCTCCCCGACCCTTACTCCGACGATCCCACCCAGTGGATCTTCCACGGCCATCCTACCGGGAGCGTCGTCTGGGACAAAGGAACAAAAACACTCACCCACGGCCCGCTCCGCACCGATGGAACCGTCCTCCACATCGCCATCGCTCGCCTCCTCGGCTACCGTTGGCCGGCAGAACTCGACCCCGACATGGAACTTGCCGATTTACAGCGGGAGTGGGTGAAAGAGAGCGAAACTCTCCTCAAGTTTGCTGATAAAGACGGCATCGTCGCCATCTCCTCCGTCCGGGGTGAAGGAAGGCTCGTGGACCGGCTCCGGGAACTCCTCGCCGCAGCCTACGGCCCCGAGTGGTCGCCGAACAGGGAAAAGGAACTCCTCCGGGAAGTTGGATATACGAAAAAAAGCGGTGCCCTCAAGGGCGACCTCGAAGGATTTCTCCGCAACGAGTTTTTTGCCTCTCACTGCAAACTCTACAGCCACCGACCGTTCATCTGGCAGGTCTGGGATGGGACAAAAGACGGCTTCTCGGTGCTGCTCAACTACCACAAACTCGATAGGCGCAACCTCGAACGACTGACCTACACCTACCTCGGCGCCTGGATCACCCAGCAGCGTGCAGAGGTGGAAAATGAAGTGCCCGGTGCAGAGCGGCGGCTCGTGGCGGCAGAAGATCTCAAAGAACGACTTGAAAAAATACTCGAAGGCGAAGCCCCATATGACATATTCATCCGGTGGAAGCCCCTCCACGAGCAGCCGATCGGATGGGAACCTGACCTGAACGACGGGGTGCGACTCAACATCCGGCCATTCGTCGAGGCCGGGGTGCTCCAATCAAAACCGAAGATCAACTGGAAGAAAGACCGGGGGAAGGATGCAGTACCGAACACGTCCGGGACGATGGACCGGCATAACGACATCCATCTTACGCTTGAAAAGAAACGGGAGGCGAGGCTGGCGGTGAAAGATGTATGAAGCCTCTGCTTGAGATCATCCCTTTGCCAGTCCCCCTCTGGCCCAACCCGGCTGGTGAGGGGCTTTCAGCGATAACCAGGCGTAGAAAAGGATCTGGACGATCTCGGGATTTTCCACACTCTCTGCGAACTCCAGCACCACAGTGCGATCTGATCCTGTCAAAATCGGCGCAATTGGAGGATAGTAAACTGCCTCCAGGAAGCTCTGAGTATAGTCATTCTCCCGGATTGCAAGACCTTTTTGCAGATACGCAGCTGCCAAACCTGAGAGGTAGATAGCCGGGTGACGTCAAAATGTCGGTACTTTCCTCAAAAGAAAAAAACGATCTCGATCGGGCAGTACAAGAAGCTTGTAAAAGGGCTGAGATGGGGGCAGAGAATGCCCTCCTGGCACTTGGTGTTCACGACGATCGGAAACCGGCGCACCTTACCGAGGAGCAGGCTGAGCTCCGCCGGCGGTTGCGGGCGGAACGTCGAAGGCTTGGATCGTTTACTGAGCTTGTCAGGTCGATCGCTTACGAGCAGTGGCACCGGATGCTCTTTGCTCGATTTCTGGCGGAAAACCAACTTCTGATCCACCCTGAGTTCAAGGTGCCGGTCACTCTTGCCGAGTGTGAGGAGATCGCCCGCGAGGGAGGGCGGGATCTCTGGGAAGTCGCGGCAGATTACGCAGCAAAGATGCTCCCGGGGATCTTCCGGCAGGAGAATCCGCTCATCCAGATCCGGTATGCGACCGAAGATGCTGCCGCGCTCCAGGCGATCCTGATGGGGATCCCCGAAGAGACATTCCGCACTCGAGATGCCCTCGGGTGGACCTACCAGTTCTGGCAGACAGACAAGAAGAAGGAACTGAATGCATCGGAGAAGAAGGTGGAGGGGTATGACATCTGTGCAGTGACCCAGTTCTTCACCGAGCCCTATATGGTACAATTTCTGCTCCAGAACGCGCTTGGCGCCTGGTGGATCGAGCGACATCCAGAAAGCCCGCTCAGGAAAGAGTGGGGCTACTATAAGAGTGAGGTTCAGCACGACTTCTCCAACTGGCCGGATAACCCGACAGAGCTGAAGCTCCTTGATCCTTGCTGCGGGAGCGGGCATTTTCTGGTTGGAGCTTTCCATATGCTGCTTGCCATGCGGAAAGAACTTGGCGAGGAGACCGAGCCTGCAATCAGGGGCATCCTGGAAGAGAATATCTACGGACTCGAACTTGACCCCCGGTGTACTCCGTTTGCAGCATTTGTGATCGCATTGGAAGCGTGGAAGGCAGGATTTCCAGTCGATGCATGCATGCCGGTGCCAAACATCGCCTGCACAGGGATACCGATCCGGGCGGAGAGAGAAGAATGGCTGCAACTCGCCGGTGGGGATGGGCTGCTTGAGGGTGTGCTGGAGAAGTATTATGATTTGTTCAAGAATGCTGACAGCCTTGGCAGTCTGATCCGTATAGAGGATCCTCTGACCCTTGTCAAACGAAAAGTCCTGGAAGAGAAATTTGAGCAAGCGTTGCGGCGGGAGATGGAAGCAGGTGATCCCGTCGCGGAAACATTCGGGGAAACGGGATACGCCGTATTCAAAGCGGTGGGAGTTCTTTCCGAGCAATATCATTGCGTTATGACAAATGTTCCTCATCTATCTAGCAGGAAGATAGGAAATTATCTGAGATCATTTATCGAAAAGCAGCACCCCCGTGGGAAAAACGATATTGCAACAGCGTTTCTTGAACGATGCTTAGACTTCTGCCTGCCTGGAGGGAAGGTCAGTATCGTCCTGCCCCAAAACTGGCTCTTCCTTGTATCATATAAGCAGTTAAGGATGCACTTGTTAAAAAATAGGCGCTGGGATCTGCTGGCGAGGTTGGGCTCTGGTGCCTTTGAGATCTCCTCCGGTGAAGTCGCAAAAAACATCCTCCTGAGCATCTCCCGAGCGAAGCCACCTGAGAGACACTTGCTCTGTGGGCTGGATGTCTCAAGAGAGAGCAACGCAACAGCCAAGGCCGTGTCTCTGCTGGATGCAGAGGTGACGTGTGTGGAGCAGGCGGGGCAACTGAAAAATCCGGATGCGAGGATAATAGCAGATGATCTGGCCATTTCTGAACTACTATCTGAGTATTCAAATGGAATTCACGGATTTGGGAGTAAAGATTCTCCTCGATATTTCCGACAATTTTGGGAAATGCTCGCTCCTAATGAAGATTGGCAATTAATGTCAACAACCGTTGGCTGTACCGTAGATTTCGGCGGGAAAAAACAACTTGTTTACTGGCAAAAGGGCAAAGGTCTGCTTGCTGAACTGGGAAGAAAGGGATTAGCTGTCCCAGCTGGAGGGCTGGCATGGGGGAAAAAAGGAGTTCAGATTAGTCAGATGGGGGGATTGCCTGCAACTTTGTATTGTGGAGAAATTTTCGACAAAAATGCGGCAGCCGTCATCCCCAACGACTCCTCCCTCCTCCCCGCCATCTGGTGCTTCTGCTCCTCCCCTGACTACAACATAGCCGTCCGGAAGATCGACCAGAAACTCAATGTCACCAACGCCACCCTCGCCAAAGTCCCCTTTGATCTCCCCCACTGGCAGAAAATCGCCGAGGAGCAATACCCCCACGGCCTCCCCGATCCCTACTCCAACGATCCCACCCAGTGGATCTTTCACGGCCATCCTATCGGGAGCGTCGTCTGGGACGAAGAAACAAAGACACTCGCCCACGGCCCGCTCCGCACCGATGGAACCGTCCTCCACGTCGCCATCGCTCGCCTCCTCGGCTACCGCTGGCCGGCAGAACTCGACCCTGATATGGAACTTGCCGACCTGCAACGGGAGTGGGTGAGAGAGAGCGGAACTCTCCTCAAGTTCGCTGATAAAGGCGGCATCGTCGCCATCCCCTCCGTCCGGGGTGAAGGAAGGCTCGTGGACCGGCTCCGGGAACTCCTAGCCGCAGCCTACGGCCCGGAGTGGTCGCCGAACAGGGAGAAAAAACTCCTCCGGGAGGCCGGATACACGAAGAAAAGCGGCGCCCTCAAGGGCGACCTCGAAGAGTTCCTCCGCAACGAGTTCTTCACCTCCCACTGCAAACTCTTCAGCAACCGACCGTTCATCTGGCAGGTCTGGGATGGGACAAAAGACGGCTTCTCGGTGCTGCTCAACTACCACAAACTCGACAGGCGCAACCTCGAACGATTGACCTACACCTACCTCGGCACCTGGATCACCCAGCAGCGTGCGGAAGTAGAAAATGAAGTACCCGGCGCAGAGCGGCGGCTCGTGGCGGCAGAAGATCTCAAAGAACGACTTGAAAAAATACTCGAAGGCGAGGCCCCATACGACATCTTCGTCCGGTGGAAGCCCCTCCAAGAACAGCCGATCGGATGGGATCCTGACCTGAACGACGGCGTGCGACTCAACATCCGGCCATTTGTCGAGGCCGGGGTGCTCCGATCAAAACCGAAGATCAACTGGAAGAAAGACCGGGGGAAGGATCCGGTACCGAACACGTCCGGGACAGTGGACCGGCATAACGACATCCATCTCACGCTTGAGAAGAAACGGAAAGCAAGACTAACGGTGAAAGATGCATGACAACCCTGATTGAGACTATCGACGACGCTATCAGAGCGGCTATCAAGAACTACGATCGCGGAGATACCAAACCCCCGGCGGGCCTCCTCTGGCCCGACCCGGCCGGCGAGTGGCAACCGGTGGTAACCCTGCTCCGGGAGGGGAGGGGAATGCCGATCGTAACACTCGGCGATTATGATCCGGAGCACTGGCAAGGGCCGGCCATATACATCCGCTGTCTCATCGAGGGCACCCTCCCGGAGATAGAGTTCCCCGACGATGAAGTGCCGATCATCTACCTCCCCGGCCATTCAAGGATTGAGCTTCGAAACATCAGCGATTGTCCTGACGCCCTCCGACCCCTCGCCGAACTCCAGTACCGTGGCGCAATCTGGTTCCACCGGAATGGGCGTGACTGGACGGTGGCGGGGTTCCTCCAGGCATACCATGATATCGTCACCGCCACGGACCAGGCGACAAAAGACGCCCTCAGAAACTCGGTCGGCAAACTCTGTAGCGAACCTCTCCGATCGATCCGGGCGCATCAACCCCTCAACGCCACCTACTTCGCTGCCCTCATCCAGCCAGATTACCCAAAACAGATCCTCCTCTGGATGAACTCTCCACAGGAAGAGAAGGGGCGGATGGGTGGAAAAAAGTGGCCGTCTTTTCAGTACATATGCAAGGCGGATTACGGCTTTGACCCCCAGAGCGACGGTGTCGCATCCGCCGCAGAACTCCTCGCCTCACAGGATCATAGGTGGGCACGAGTCTGGAGGCGATATAGGGAATACCCGGAAGCCTACCCGAACATCCCCGCACTGCTCCGGAACGCAGAGATGCCACCGCTACCCATGTTCAGGGATTCGTGGCCACAGATCAACGATACAATGGAAGAGAAACTCCGCACAAGCCTCCGCAATCTACGGGATACCAACCAGAGCAACGCCAGGGAGGTGATCATGCGGCTTGAGGAGGAGCATGGAGAGCGCCGCTCGTGGGTCTGGGCCGACCTCGGCGAGAGCCCGCTTGCCTTTGCCCTCCAACCCCTTGCCCACCTCGCCGAACTGACCGGCGACTTCAGGTTCAGCGGAACCATCCCTGAGCAGGCAGAGCGCTACACCCAGGAATATTGGAAGGCTGACGACGCCATCGTCAGGGCACTGGCGCAGGTTGAGAAAAGAGAGGATCGGGAGGTCGTAACTGTTGCTATTCGTTCTCTCGCACACACGTGGCTTGAGGCACTCGCTACGGCATTCCAGAACGAATGGCTCGCATCTTCACCCGAGCAGATGAAAGAGACATGGGAGCCTCCGGAGGGTGAAGTACTCTTCTTCGTTGATGGGCTCCGCATGGACCTCGGTCACCGCCTACAGGAACAACTCGAAAAAGCAGGCTGCACATGCACCCTATCCTCCCGGCTCGCTGCTCTCCCCTCCATCACCGAGACTGCAAAACCTGCTGTCATGCCCATCGCCGGAGAACTCGTTGCAGGTGCAAGTTTCACCCCGAGAACCAGGACCGGGGCAGCTGCCCAGATCTCCGCGCTAAGGGCACTCCTGAGAGGGCAAAATATCCAGGTATTGGAGGACGATGACTGCGGAGATCCAGAGGGGCGGGCGTGGACAGAATGCGGGAATATAGACCGAGAGGGGCATGACAAAGGCAGTGAACTGCCAGGAATCCTTGACGGCGAACTTACCATGATCGAGCGGCGGATCATCGACCTCTTCGACGCCGGGTGGCAACAGGTCCGCATCGTCACCGATCACGGATGGCTCCTCCTCCCCGGCGGCCTGAACAAGACCGAACTCGCCCCCTCATACGTCGGTGCAGTGAAGAAAGGCCGATGTGCGGAGCTCCTACCCGATAGTAGCGTCTCGCTTCCTGTGGTGCCGTGGTTCTGGGATAGAACGGTCAGGGTTGCCCTCGCACCCGGCATCACCTGCTTTGAGGCTGGCAAAGAGTATGATCACGGAGGATTGAGCCCTCAGGAGGTAGTCACTCCCGAGATACTCATCACCCGTGGATCACCCGACGCCCGGCGCCTTGTCATCCAGGCACCGACGTGGAAGGGTTTCCGCTGCTATGTCACGGTTGAGGGGGGCGAAGGCTACACTGTTGACATCCGACTGAAGCCCGGAGACCCTAATACCAGTGTCGTGATGGATGCAAAGGTCATCTCGCTCGAAGGTGATGTTGGGCTCGTCGTCCCGAACGACAGCCTTGAAGGAGATGATGTGATGATCGTCATACTGGATGAGAACGGAAACACAGTGGCCCAGCGAAAGACAATCATAGGAGGTGAGTAGACCCAATGATAGAGTTAGACGACCTCGATCACTTGGTCGCCGACGTCTTTGACGGCTACGTTGTAAGAAAAGACCTTGCGCAGAAGTTCAAGGGAAACTACCCGGTTCCTACCTATGTCGCAGAGTTCCTCATCGGGAGGTACTGCGCCACAACCGATGAAGAGGAGATCAAGGAAGGGCTTGAGGTTGTCCAGCGTCAGCTCGGTGAACGTATCGTTCGTGCCGGCGAGCAGGAACTCTACAAAGCGCAGGCAAAGGTCCACGGTAGCGTCAAGGTCATCGATCTCATCACCGCCAGGCTCGACGCCAGGTCAGACTCGTTCCTTGCCACGATCCCTTCCCTCCTCTTAAATGATGTCCACATCTCATCCGAACTCATCTATGAACATGAACGAATGCTGACCGGCGGATTTTATGCGGAGATCGAACTTGCATACGGCGATCCCGAGAGCAACAGGCCGTTCTCGGTTATGCGCCTGCGCCCCATCCAGCTCTCTAAGAGAAACATCCTCGGCGACGTCACACGCGGACGGCAAGAGATGTCGGCTCAAGAATGGAAAGATATCCTCATCCGGAGCGTCGGGATTGAGCCCTCTTCACTATCACCGAAGGCCCAGGACGTTCTCTTCCTCCGGATGGTCCCATTCGTCGAAAAAGGCTACAACATGATCGAGCTTGGCCCCCGGGGGACCGGGAAGAGCTACCTCTACCAGCAGATCAGCCCCTACTCCCACCTCGTATCCGGCGGGAAGGCAACGGTCGCAAAAATGTTCGTGAACAACGCAACCGGGCAGCGCGGCCTCGTATGCCAGTATGACATCGTCTGTTTCGATGAGGTCTCGGGGATCAACTTTGACCAGAAAGACGGCGTCAACATCATGAAAGGCTACATGGAGAGCGGAGAGTTCTCCCGGGGCCGGGAGAGCATACGGGCCGAGGGAGGGATCGTCATGCTCGGCAACTTCGATATTGACGTCGATCACCAGCAGCGGATAGGGCACCTCTTCGGTCCCTTGCCAAAGGAGATCCGCGACGATACAGCATTCATGGACCGGATTCACAGTTACGCCCCGGGATGGGATTACCCGAAGATCCACCCGGATATGATGACGGGGCACTTCGGTCTCGTAAGTGATTTTCTGAGCGAGTTCTGGAGGGATCTTCGGAGCGAGAACCGGCTCCACCTCATCAATGATCGCGTCTTCTACGGGGATGCGTTGAGCGGGCGGGACCGCCGGGCTGTGAACAAGACCGTAAACGGGCTCCTGAAGCTCATCTACCCCTCGTCAGATATGGAGATCTCCGATGAGATCCTCGGGTGGGCGGTGCGTATAGCTCTCGAATGCCGCCGCAGGGTCAAAGAACAACAGAAGCGGATCGGGTCGGCGGAGTTCCGAAACACCATGTTCAGCTACAGGCTCGGTCTGGACGGAATCGAGCAGTACGTCTCGACCCCTGAGCTTCATAGCGAGAACGAGATCGGACAGGATCCGCTACCCCCGGGCCAGGTCTGGGCGGCCGGCCCCGGGGAGGAGACCGAGGGGAGTGGTCTCTACAAGATCGAGGTCACGGTCACTCCCGGCTCCTCCATCCGCCTGATCAACGTGAGGGCTCCCTCCGGGCTCCGCGAGGGGCTCCGCGCTGCAGAGCAGGTTCTCTACACTCAGGCAAAGACGCTCATAGGCGACCGGGATCCGATGGGAAGCGAGTTCTCTGTCCAGGTCCGTGCGCTCACCGCGGTAAAAGGGGCGTCATCGCTGGGGATGCCGTTCCTTCTCGCACTCTGCTCCGCGGCGCTAGGGAGGAGCCTCAAAGGCGGCGTGGTCATGGCAGGGGGCATGAGCGTGGGCGGGACGGTTGAGCCGGCCTACAACGCGCTGGATATGGCGGAGCTGGCGGCGGAAAACGGGGCATCGGCGATCCTGCTGCCGGTATCGAGCCGGCGGCAGCTCAACGAGATGTCAGACGATCTGGCGAGCCGGCTGATGATCATCTACTACAAAGACCCGAGGGACGCCCTGTTCAAGGTGCTGGGGGAGTGAAGCCGGCACCACCCCATTCAAGGGAAATTCATTCTGTAGTCTGCGAGAAACCGCCCGGGCTCACCCGCCGGCGGGACCACACTGAATCACCCAGTGTTCACACGGCAAAGAGTATCTCTCCCCGCAACCGCGAGGCGAAGCAATTATGAATACCTCCACAGGATATCAATATTCATGCAATCCCGGGAAGAGACTCTCGTGACCCTGCGACACCTCAAAGATGATATCGCCACACGGTTCTCGGTCAGCCGGATCGGCATCTTTGGGTCAGTTGCTCGCGGCGAGCAGACCGAAGCGAGCGACATCGACATCCTCGTCGAGTTTTCCCGGCCGGTCGGGTTCTTCACCTTCCTTGAGCTCGAAGAATATCTCTCGGTGCATCTCGGCGCCCCCGTTGACCTGGTGACTCTTGATGCCGTGAAACCCCTCATACGGGAACGGGTGGCGGCTATGGTCGCCTATGCCTGAATAATTGGATATCCACCTTCTCTGTGCTGATATCTTTAACACCGGCAATCGGCTCAATGATAGAGCCCGCCGGCCGCCCGGGGAGGCACCTCGCCACTACTCAAGCAACAACAGATCCTGCAGGAAGGACAGATATCGCTTCCATGTCCCCAGTCAGGCGATGGTTATGATATCTCCGGTG
>MTBK01256780.1_pt1 | contig 17879 bp, 16 predicted proteins | sample 1535981 | NCBI WGS metagenome assembly MTBK01 (sample SAMN06109225, study PRJNA356200) | anaerobic digester metagenome | isolation source: biogas reactors fed with pig manure or primary and secondary sludge | place: Spain | collected 2016-06-30 | reverse complement strand
CTGAAGCATGCGGGCCTCGACGGCGACGGGGTCCGGGAGTCGCTGAAGACCCTCTTCTGGCTCGCAGTCATCGACCTCCCGCTCGTATTCATCGTCCTTCAGGTCGTCGCCGGCAGGAACTTCGCTGAGCAGATCACGTTCCTCATGTACCTCACCTACGCATCCCTCGCCGTGGCAGCAGCCCTCTACGCCGCCGTCCTCGCCCGCCGGACCTCCCCCCGCCTCCTCGCCTACGCCGTCCCGGTGCCGATGCTCTTTGCACTCGCCTGGTTTACGGTCGTCGGGTTCCGGTTCGCCACGGGCTGCTGGGAGGGCTACCACTTCTGGATACCCGTGGTGGAGTATATCTGGTACATGCAGTACACGATATTCCCGCTCTGAGGGGGGATGCCGGCAGGACTGGAGATCCAGGGAATACGTCTCATACCGGGCATGAAGTATGTAATCCATATGTACAGATTGATTTGACTCCAATTCAGAAAACCCAATTTTCGGGATATTTCCGCAAATACGTCGATTTTAACTGATTTTTGTTATGTAACGGGTATGTAATCCATAGTTCGCAGAGTCAGATCGCCCACCGTCGCAAAACCCCGGAGGCCGCAGATCCTCTGCACCCGCCCGGGAGCGGGATCCTCATCGCCACCCTGATCAGGGGCCGGTGCGGCAGTCACCACCCAGAAAAACAATCGAGGCAGGAACTCGATCACCCACGCACCCGGGGAACAATCTTCGGTATCATGGCGGGTTTCGGTGCATATCTTTGCACCGCCCGGCGGCGATCTTCAGCGGCGTGCAAATTTATATATGGTTATATTCACTATTTTTCTCTCCGGGAGAGAGTATGCACAAAGAAGAATTAATAGCCTTACATGGGATTCTTACAGAGATCAAAGACTATTTTGAACTTGCAAACCCAGAACTGAAATTCTCGCAGTATTATGCGTTGAAAATCGATCCTTCTCAGGTGCATAAGAGCAAAATGGAGCACAAATACGCAATATTCGTGCTCGGAACAGAACTTGCAAATGCCATGAAAGACGTGGAGTTCTCATCATCCGGGAGGATCTCCGCCCGGATGAAGGAACTTGCTGAAAAGACACTCAAAGAGATCGAGTATATCGAGTAGCGCCGGCCGGCGTTACTCACAGGAGCCATCGACAGGTGGGGTTCCGCCGGCCCCACCACTCTTCTCCTCTCAGGCCCGCATCCCGCGCTCTTCCTGGATGAGGTACCGGGCGAGCAGCTCCGGTATGGGGGCCGCCATGCAGTGCCAGTTCGGCGTCCCGTTCACCTCAAGAACGGTGTAACCCTCAGCATCCTGGAGGAGATCGACGCCGCAGTAGTCTATCCCGATCGCCGCCGCCGCAGCCTCGGCGATGGCGCGCATATCCTCATCGATCGCGACGGGGGCGCCGATCCCGCCCTGGTGGATGTTGTGCGTAAGGCTGTCCGACCTGCGGGATATCGCGCTGACCGCCTCCCCGCCGAGGACGAATATACGAAAGTCCCGGTCATTCGGTACGTACTCCTGCAGGTACCAGGGCCCCGGCCCGAGGTCGTCAGGTCGGGTCACGAGCCTGATGCCGTTCCCGTCGTAACCGTAGAGCGGTTTGTAGACGACCTTCCCGTGCCGGCGGAGGAAATCATGCGCCTGCGCCTCCGCCTTGATGTAGGCGGTATCCGGCGTCCGCACACCGCACTTCAGGAGGAGCGCGGTCGTCATCGCCTTTGATGCACAGGTGACGATGCTCTCCGGTGTGTTGATCACCCGGTTATGGAGCGATAAAACGTTGAGCGTCTCGAACTGGTGCCCGTCCTGCCGGATCCCGCAGACCCATATGAGATCGTTCTCAAGTCCGGCGTCGAGGGGGTCGACCATACCAGGGTCAAGAACCCTGCACCGGGCACCAGCTCTCTTCAGTTCCCCTATAACAGCGCCGGTCGAGTCATCATCCGGCGTATCGGTCGGTTTTGGTACGATATGGATCATGCGCCTCACATCCCGCCCCCTGGTCAGAGATTCCGTCAGGGGTCACTACCATTTTGTACCTGGCCGGATATAATCGATGAGGAAGGAACTGCCTGTGCAGAAGAACCGGATCGCTATCATCGGGTGCGGAAACCCCTTCATGGGGAACGACGGGGCCGGATATCTCACGATGCAGGCCCTTGAGGGGAGGTGCCCCGGCGTCGACTGCATCGATGGCGGCACCGGCGGCTTTGGCCTGATCCCGCTTATGGAGGGGTACGAGGGGGTGGTGATCGTCGATGCTATGACGGGCATCGGCGACCGCATAGGTGACGTCGTCATACTTGAGACGCCGCCCGTCCATGCCCACCCGGCATGCTCGCTCCACGATATCGGCGTCGGGGAGGCTGTGGCGGTAGCCCGCGAGCTCGGGCACGCCGGAGAGATCGTCGTCGTGGGGATCGAGGCGGGGGAGATCCGGGCATTCACCCGGGAGGTCGACCCGGCGGTCAGGGAGGGGATCAGGGTCGCCGGGGAGCATATACTCCGGATCATCGGTGAGTGGGCGGATGATGCGGGAAGAGGGGCCTGAGGCGCAGGTCAACAGGATCTGCTCCCCCCGGGCGCCCCGCCCCCTCTCCACAAAACCCCCGGGGATCAGCTCGGGTGCTCCCGGAGGATCGGTATCACTGTGCGGGGGCGGGCCTCGCCCTGCGCCCCCCGGGCTCCGGCCCCTCGACGACCGGGTTTTCCCGGCGGATACTCCACTCGGTGAATGACCCCTCGTATATCCTGACCCGGGGGTAGAGGTAGAGCCACTTGAAGAGGACGAACTCGTTTGTGGCTTCCCGCCCGGTTCCGCACGTGCATATGACGGTCATGCTCCGGTCGATGCCATGGTCTTCGAGGATCGCATCGAGCTCGGCGTTCGGTTTGAAGAGCGCCGGGTTTCCGTCATCCATCAGGCTCCTCCACGGCAGGCTGATGGCGCCGGGGATATGCCCGGCCAACCTCCAGGGGCCCTTCCCGGCATAGAACTTCATCGGGCGCGCATCGAGCACGACGACGTTATCATCATCCTTGATCTGGACAAACTCGTCATACCCGATGGCGTAGTCGCTACGGAGCTCACCCGTAAACCCGGAGGGATCGATCGCAGGATACTCCTGGGAGAGTTCCCGGTTCTCGCTCTTCCACGTATCGATACCGCCATCGAGTATGTATACCGTATCGTGACCGTACTTCGCGAGCGAATACGCCATCATCATCTGGGCAAGCCCGTCACCCTGACCGGAGAACGCCCCCTTGCCGGTGTAGACGACGACCGGGGAGCCGGCCTTGAGCCCGACGCGCTGAAACGACTCCTGGATACAGGCGCGCGGGGAGAACGCGGTCGGGAAACCACGTTCAGGCACCCGCAGGACACCCTCGTTTAAGTAGACGGCGCCCGGTATGTGTTCCTGTATGTAGTCATGCACGTTCGGCTGGGTATCGAGGACCGTCAGATCCTCGTCGTACAGGTGGTCGGCCAGCCAGTCTGTGGTCACGAGCTTCACCTTCCCATCACCACGGGGGTACGGGGCATTCTCCCGGTCGCTCATCGCCTGGATGCGCTCTTCACCGCCGGGAGGGGTTATCTTCTCAGCCATTCTTAAATCACCTCATGACTTCCCCCACAGGTGAGGGGGAGATCAAGAACCCCTCTCCCGGCCTGAGGTGCTATATACCTTATGCCGGATCCGGCACGGCACACGGGAGGAGGATCTGCGAGGGATCCCGCGCCGGAGGAGTTTCTCCCCGGCACCGGCGCCGTGCCCTGCATGCACCCCCGGCGGATCGCAGATCTGAGGGGGAATAGAGAATTATTATCTGAAGAAAGGCGCAACAATTCTCTGTATTCCATAAGCAGGGTCATCAATGGCCGGGCCCCCATACAGGGCGCCGGCATACCCCTGCCCGGGATCATCCGGAACAACCACAACAGGTATGGAAGCCTCACCATGGATGCAGCCTTTCTCGAACAGATCCTGATCATATTCGCACTCGCCATCGGAGCACTCGCCCTCTGCCACCGGCTGAAGGTGCCGGGAATCGTGGCGTTCTTCCTCACCGGTATCATCGCCGGGCCATACGGCCTTGGCTTCATCACGAACCGGGCGGATGTGGAGATCCTCGCCGAACTCGGTATCATCTTCCTCCTCTTCACCATCGGCATGGAGCTCTCGCTCAAGAGCTTCCTTGAGATGAAGAAGGGGATGCTCACCGGCGGGGTGCTCCAGATCGGCCTGACGATAGGGGTCGTCGCCATCATAGCCTCAGCCCTCGGCCTCGCCACGCCAGAAGCGATCTTCTTCGGTATGCTCCTCGCCCACACGAGCACCACCGTCATGCTGACCGTCTTCCAGCACCGGGGGGAGGTGGATACACCGCCGGTGCGCCTCGCTCTCGGCATATCGGTCCTCCAGGACCTGAGCACCGTACCGATGATCCTCCTCGTCCCGATGCTCGGCGGTATGGGGTCGGCAGGACTCGTCCCCTCGCTCGTCAACTTCGGGATCGGCCTCGTCCTCCTCGGCATCGTCACGGTGAGCGCCCTCTGGATCGTCCCCCGCCTCCTCTACCGGATCGCAAGCCTCCGGAGCCGGGAACTCTTCCTGATCACCGTCGTCACCCTCTGCCTCGGGACGGCGTGGCTCACATCCCGCGCCGGCCTCTCCCTCGCCCTCGGCGCCTTCCTCGCCGGCCTGATCATATCCGAGTCGGAGTACAGCAGCGCAGCCCTCTCCACGATCATCCCCTTCCGCGACATCTTCACGAGCTTCTTCTTCGTCTCGATGGGGATGCTCCTCAACACCGGCTTCTTTGCGGCACACGCGCTCCCGATCGCGGGGCTCATCATCGGCATCATCATCCTCAAGGCGGTCATCGGGGCCATCGCCGTCATACCGGCAGGGGTCTCCCTCCAGAACATGGTCCTCACCGGGCTTGCCATCGGCCAGATAGGCGAGTTCGCCTTCATCCTCTCAAGGCCCGGTATCGAGTACGGCCTGCTCAGCCCGGACCTCGAACAGGTCTTCCTCGCTGTATCGGTCGGGACGATGACGGTCGCCCCGTTCGTCATCGCATCCGCCCCGCGCGTGACATCAGCCATCCGCCGCCTCCCCCTGCCGGGCCGGCTCAGGGCGCGGGATGCCGCCCGGGCAGCAGATCCTACCGGCGCCCCGGAGGAGGGACACATCATCATCGTCGGGTTCGGACCGATGGGGCGGCACGTCGCTGATGCGGCGCGGAGTGCGGATATCCCGTATACGGCGATCGAACTCAACCCAAAGACTGTTCGGGAGGAACAGAAGAGAGGGGAGCCGATCTTCTTTGGCGATGCCATACACGAGGGGGTTCTCTCCCACGCCGGCATTGAGGGCGCCCGTGTCGTGGTCATCACCATCCCGAACGCGGATACCGCGCGCCACGTGACGGCGATCGCGCGGAAGATGAACCCTGACTGCGCGATCATCACCCGGACCAGGTACATGGAGGACTCCCTCTCCCTCTACACGGTCGGTGCGGATGAGGTGATCTGCGAGGAGTTCGAGACCGCTACCGAGATGCTCATGCGGGTTCTGATCAGGTACCCGGTGCCGAAGGATGATATCGACAGGCTCGTCGCATCGATGCGGACCGATTGCTACGACATGCTCAGGGAGGCGTCAAAGCAGATCCCCTCCCTCCGCGACATCGAGGTGCACCTCGACAGCGCAGAGTTATCGATCGCCCGGGTGGAAGAGGGAGCCCCTATCGCCGGAAAAACCCTGGCGGAGGCCGGCCTCCGGCAGAACTACGGTGTGACGGTGCTTGCGATCAGGAGAGGAGCGGAGACGCTCGCCGGGCCGGATGGCGGGGCGGTGATCGAGGCCGGGGATCTCTGTATCCTCATCGATGCCGGGGGTGAGGAGGTCGCCCCCCTCTTCCGCCGGCAGAGGGATGGGGAGAGCCCCCCATCCCGGAAGACCCCGCCGGAGCAGGGGTGATAGCCGGCAGGTGGCTTCACCCCCCACACCGACCCGGGGCCGATCGCGGCCTGCGCTACGCCCTCCCCCGGGTACGTGTGGTCATGGTCGCCGGCGGGAACGCTCGTTACGACCGCCTACACCCCGGCAGGTGCCTCAACGGGGCGGGCCTGCCCGCGCTGCGGCAGTATGATCCAGAGCAGTATATAGACGACGATACCCGGGAAAAACCCCGTGATAGCGGTGATGGCGACCCAGATAACCCGTATGATATTCGGGTCGATCTCGAGATACTCCCCTATGCCGCCGCATATCCCGGCGACCAGCTGGTCAGTCGTTGAACGGTATAGCCTCTTCATGGCAGTCCCCTCAGGGTACTCACTACTAATAATAGATGTTTCCCCGGAAAAAAGTGGTACGCCGGGAGCCGGGTGGCTCAGCCGGAGTCTGCCGGGGTACAGGCATCACACCCGCCGCAGGGCCTGATGTCAAATTGCTCCCCGAAGTACTCGAGGATCTGCCGGCGCCGGCACCCGGTCGTTGTGCTACAGTAGTCGACCATCCTCTGGAGCTTTGAGCGTGCGACCTCCCGCTGGAGCTCGGAAGGGAGGTCGCGGTCGATGAAAGACCGCAGGCGTTTTGCGTCATCATCGTGGTAGAAGAGGATGCAGTCGCCCTCCCCGCCATCCCTCCCCGCCCGGCCGCTCTCCTGGTAGTAGGCCTCAAGCGTCTCCGGCATATCGTAGTGGATGACAAACCGGACATCCGGCTTATCGATACCCATACCAAACGCGCTCGTCGCGCAGATGACCGGGACATCTCCGGCCATGAACCGGTCATGTGCCCTCTGCCGGGCCGCCGCCGTCATCCCGGCATGGTAGGGGAGGGCCGGGAGGCCGTCAGCACTGAGCCGGGCTGAAAGGGTCTCGGCCCCGTCCCGAGTTGCGACGTAGACGATCCCAGCACCCCCCCGGCGGCCCTGCAGGTAGGCGCGGAGGTGGTCGTATGCACCGTCCTCCTTCGGGACGACAGCATACCTGAGGTTCCCCCGGTTGAAACTCCCGACATAGACCGAGGGGTTCGTGAGGCCGAGCTGCCGCACGATATCCTCACGGACATCCGGCGTCGCGGTCGCCGTCAGGGCAACCATCGGCACCCCGGGGATTCGCTCCTTCAGGACCCGGAGCGACCGGTACTCAGGCCGGAACTGGTGTCCCCACATCGATATGCAGTGCGCCTCATCAATGGCGATGAGCGTTACAGGGAGGGTTTCGATGAGGGCGAGGAAGTCGTCGCTGACCGCCTTCTCAGGCGAGACATAGAGGATCTGGATCGCACCCTCCTCGAGCTCTGCGAGGATCCGCCGCGTCGCTACGTAGGAGCAGGAAGAGTTCAGGGCCTCAGCAGCGATCCCCCGGGCCTGCAGGTCGTCAACCTGGTCCTTCATCAGAGCGATAAGGGGCGAGATCACGAGCGTCACACCATCGCCGATGAGCGCGGGGACCTGGTAGCAGAGCGATTTTCCCCCTCCGGTCGCAAGTACCGCAAGGACGTCGCGCCCCGCCAGGATGTCGCGGATGATCTCCTCCTGGTAGGGCCGAAACGCCGTATATCCGAAGTAGCGTTGCAGGATGAGGTGCAGGCGATCCATTCCCTCAAGTGTGGGTGCTCTACCGGCATAGTATCTTCGCAGGCGGAGATCGGGTAGAGAGCCGGCTGAAATAGGAAAAATAGGCCGAGATTAGCGTTTTGTAAGAGCGGGGGGTATGAAAGCAGTGCATGGACAGACACCCATGGAAAAACAGCGTTTTGAGCCGGCTTTTCCGATGATACCACCTGCACCGCCTCACGGGGTGGATGAGGAGCACACGATCGGCTCTGGATGGGGGCCACATAAATGCGGGCGCCTCCATCCGCGCAGTACAAAATACACCACAACTCCGCGCATGACAAAACAGCACGCACCGGGCTCAAACGATATAAAATGGCGGAAAGGCACGTATATTCACAATCCACCACTCCCCGCCGGGCCGGATGCATACTAAAGATATATGGATTAAACACAAATTTACTTCAGTAGATTTATCTCATAGGATTGTCAAGATAATGGGGTAACGAGTGTGGGGACATCGCACCGGGCATAAAAAGCGCCAGTCAGCCCGAATACCGGGGAAAGGCCGTTCTTTGCACAAATGTGCTCACTGCAGCAGACCAGAAGCATAACCACACATCTCCGATGGTTTCTAAGGACGATCACCATGAAAAAACACGAATTGTTGGGGCTATCGCTCGCCCTTGTAGTCTTTGCATTGATTGCAGCCGGATGCCTATCAGAGGAGAGCACCGGCGCCACCGCCCCTGTGACCGCCGGCGCTCTCGAAGCAGACGTTATACACCTGACCGGGGGAAATTACGGGCATCCACAGCCCTTCTCAGTCAACCCCCGGGGGCCGGGGAGGTCCAAGGTGACCATGATCTTCGATAGCCTGCTTGAGAGAGACGAAAAAGGTCTCATACCCTGGCTTGCAGAATCCTGGACCCTCAGCCCGGACGGCAGGGAGTATACGTTCTGTCTCCGCGAGGGTGTCAGGTGGCAGGACGGGGTTTCCTTTACCGCGGATGATGTGAAGTTCACGATCGAGTACAAGCAAGAGCACATCCCCGCAGTAGGGGGGATGGATGACGGGATCATCGATCACGTCGAGGTTATCGATGAACATACCGTGAAGTTTGTGCTCGTCCAGCCAACGGCAACGTTCCTGTACAAACTCGCCTCGCTAAAAATCATCCCTGAGCATATCTACAGCACAGTCACCGATCCGATAACATTCCTGGCCCCGGAGGCTTTTACCGGCACCGGCCCTTACCGGCTTGAAAAATTCAATCCGGAGCATGGATCCTACCGGTTCGTAGCAAATGATGAGTTCTGGGGGCCCAGGCCCGCCATAAAAGCGGTTGAGTTCATCCCGGTCAGCGACGAAGTGATCGCTCTTGAACAGGGCGAGATCGACTTTGCTACCATCACCCCCGATGTGCTGGCCCGGTTCGAGCGTAAGCCCGACATAAGGATTGTACAGCAACCGGCGTTCTGGGGATACGAACTCTATTTCAGCATGAATAACCGTCCCGAGCTGAACGACAAAAAGGTACGCCAGGCCTTTGCATACGCAATCGACCGCGACGAACTTGTGGAGAAGATCCAGCGCGGCGCCGGGAAGCCGGGCAGGATGGGTATCCTCCCCGAGGACCACATCTGGTACAATGCAAACCAGCCCGCGTATGACTTTGACGCCGCAAAGGCAAGAGCGCTCCTCGATGAGGCCGGCTGGAAAGACACCGACGGAGACGGCATCCGCGATAAAGACGGAAAGAAGCTCTCCTACACCCTCAGCCTTGCAAGCGATGAGGTCCGGATCGGGGAGCTCCTCAAAGAACGGCTCAGGGATGTCGGCATCGATATCCGGGTAAAGGCGCTCGAGAGCAAATCCAGGGATGATAACCTGAAGAAAGGCGATTTTGAGCTCCTCATCTCCGGCAATGGGGACTGGGGAATAGATGCCGACTACCTGCGCACGAAGTATACCTCCACCACAACGACCCCGGGCCAGGGCGTAGTCAGCCGGGCGGCAAGCTGCGGCTACCAGAACGACGAGCTTGATGCGCTCGCAGCCCGTGAGGCGGTAGAGCTTGATGATGAGAAGAGGAAGGCTATCGTATTTGAGATGCAGGAACTCTTCGCAGAGGAGATCCCCGCAATCCCCCTGCTCTACACGACCCGGCATGATGCATGGTCCATGACAAAGTACGACGGATGGATGTGCATGTATGACTTCCACTCCCGGACACAGAGCAAACTCTCGTTCCTGCACAGGGAGGGTATTGCGGCGAAGCGGTAATGTCCGGGAGGCACCGCGAATGCCGGACCACTCCTCGCACGAGAGGAGAAATTGCAGGGGGATGAGCGGGGGCAAACATGCCAACCTCTCCGACCACTCCTCGCGCGAGAGGAGAAATCGCAGGCTCACGGTTCCTTGGCAGGCCTACAGGGAAGACCACCACTCCTCGCGCGAGAGGAGAAATCGCAGGGGCAGTCGGGGGTGGGGAGCCGGTGTGTTCGCGGTCCATCAGAGCCCGGACACGCCGCAAAGACCCGTCCCGGATACAAAATATCAGCTCTGAAATTTGAATCTGCCGCGAAGAAGAGGTTTGATCTCCGTGCAACGACCTGATGCAGCTCACCGGGAGGATGCCGGCAGGCGAACCTGCCCGTGCCAGCCGACCGGCTCCTCGCTATTGACCGCGCCGGCACGAAACCCCTCCTGCAAGCGAGAGCAGATCAAAACTCCTCTCCAGTTGCTGTGATCGCATGAACGAGAAAACCAGGCAGGATCTCATCCTCAGGTTTGCGCTGACCCTGCTCGTCATCCTCGCCCTCAACTTCTTCCTCCCCCGCATGATGCCGGGCGATCCGTTCTCGGCCATGTCGTCGGACGTCGCGGGTGAGGACGTGTTCGTTATGACAGAAGAGCAGCGAGAGTACTACTTCCACTACTACGGCCTCGATCTCCCGCTGCACGAACAGTTCGCGATGTACCTCTCGAACCTGGTGCGAGGCAACCTCGGGGAGAGTATTTACTACAAGATGCCGGTGGCCGACGTGATCCTCCTCCATCTGCCATGGACCATGCTTATCGTCCTCAGTGCAGTCATCATCAGCACCGCAGCCGGTGTGCTGCTCGGGACACTCTCTGCGCGGGGCCGGAAGAAGGGATCAGATCGCGTCATGATGGCCGGCCTGATCGCGTTCTCCGAGATCCCACCGTTTCTGCTCGGGCTCATCCTCCTGCTCATCTTCTGCGTGCACCTCGGGCTCTTCCCCCTGGCGGGGGCCGTGACACCGTTTGCCCACTACACCGGCATCCTGGACCGGATAGGCGATATCGCGTACCACGCGTTCCTCCCCGTCCTCACCCTCTCCCTCACGCAGCTCACCGGGGTCTACCTCCTCACGAGAAACACGCTCATCACCATCTCAACAAAGGACTACATCCGCACCGCACACGCCAAGGGTCTCGGGGAGCGCATCGTCTGGACCCGCCACGCGCTCAGGAATGCCCTGCTCCCGGTGGTGACCAGAACAGGGTTTGCAGTCGGCATACTCACCGGCGGCGCAGTGCTCGTTGAGAACGTCTTTCACTACCCCGGGATCGGCCTGACCCTCCAGAACGCCGTCGTGTGCCGGGACTACCCCCTGATCCAGGGGATCTTGCTGGTCGTAGCCGTCTCGATCCTGCTCTGCAACCTGCTCGTCGACCGCATCTACCGGAGACTGGACCCGAGGGTCACCTGAAGGTGAACAAGATGCCTGCAAAAGAAGTTTCAGCCGCCCATGTATTCCAGGTACCACCGCACCTGCAGGACCGTATCACGGGCACCCTCTCAAAATTCAGCCCGGAGGGAAAGCTCGCGCTCAGCGGCATCGCCCTCATCGTCATGGTAGCGATCTTCGCCCCCCTGCTCTCCGCACACCCCCCGGAGAAGATCACCGGTGGGGCGCTTGAGGCACCGGGCAGGGCTCACCTGCTCGGCACCGATGAACTGGGGATGGATATCTGGGCCCAGATCTGCTACGGCGCACGGATGAGCTTATTCATCGGTCTTGCCGTTGCCTGCATCGCCGGGCTCGGGGGAGGCGTTCTCGGGATCCTGGCCGGGTACTTCGGGGGAGCGGTGGACCAGGTGGTGATGCGCACGGTCGATATCCTCATGGCCCTGCCCACGTTCCCGCTCCTCGTGGTCATCTCCGCCTTCATGGGACCGAGTATCGCAAACATCATACTCGTCCTCGCCCTCTTCAGCTGGGCAAAGCCGGCGAGGATTGCCCGCTCCCAGACCCTCGCGATCAAGGAGAACACCTACATCATCGCCGCACGGAACTATGGAGCAACGCCGTTCTACCTCATGTGGCGGCACATCCTGCCCGAGATACTTCCGATCCTCTTCGTCCTCATCATCAGCATAACATCGTATGCCATCATGGCAGAGACCGGGCTTGCGTTCCTGGGTCTCGGTGACCCGACCGCGAAGAGCTGGGGGATGATGCTCTACTATGCAACCAACTTCAAGTCGATCTACTTCACGCCCTACTGGCAGTGGTGGCTCGTTCCACCGCTCGTAGCGCTCATATTCCTGTTACTCTGTCTTGCGTTTGTCGGTCGCGACCTCGAAGAGGTGCTGGATCCCCGTATGAGGGGGAACCGGGGTGGATGATGCCGATCCTCGAAGTCACCGATCTCAGATGCCGGTATCATAGCAGTGCTGCAGCGGCGGTCGATGGTCTCTCGTTCACGCTTGAGGCGGGAGAGACCATCGGCCTCGTCGGGGAGTCGGGCAGCGGAAAGACCACGACGGCGCTTGGCATCATGCGGCTACTCGGGGATCGGGCGACCACCACCGGCACGATCTCGTATAACAGCATAGACATCACCGGCCTCCCCGAGCCTGAGATGGACAGGCTCCGCTGGAAAGATATCGCCATCGTCTTTCAGAACAGCCTCGAAGTCCTGAACCCGGTGATGACGGTCGGAAAACAGGTCATCGAGCCTCTATTGAAGCATACGGATATGTCGCCACGAGGCGCTGAAGAGCGGTGCAAAGAACTCTTCACGTCGGTCGGCCTTGACCCGGTCTGGATGGATGCCTACCCCCACCACCTCTCGGGGGGCATGCGGCAACGGGTTCTCATCGCAATGGCCCTCTCCTGCGACCCCCGGGTCCTGATCCTCGATGAGGTTACATCGGCTCTTGATGCGGTCACGCGAAAGGAGCTCCAGGATCTGCTCGCTGACCTCCAGAAGAGGAGGGGCTACAGCATGGTCCTGATATCGCACGACCTCTCGTTTGTATCATCTCTCGCGTCCCGGATGATCGTCCTCTACGCGGGCAGGGTGGTGGAGTGCGGACCCACGAGAGACATTATCAACACCCCACGGCACCCCTATACCCGGGGCCTCGTGCATTCCACGCCGGATATCTTCATCTACAAAGATCTCTGGGGGATCCCCGGGGAACCACCTTCTGAGAACAGGTATGTGGGCTGCCCGTTCCAGCGCCGATGCATCCAGACTATTCCGATCTGTAGCACCACCCCGCCGGACCTCGTGCCCTGCGGCGGTGGGAGGGAGATCGCCTGCCACCGGGGCGGGATCGCCTCGCTCCTCAGGGCAGATAGCCTTCGCTACCGGTACCGCCTGCCGGACGGAAGAGCGCTCCAGGCGATCGATGATGTGAACGTGGAGGTCTCCGAGGGGGAAGTGCTCGCCCTCGTCGGCCGGACCGGATCGGGGAAGTCCACCCTGGCGCATATCCTCGCCGGCGTCCTCCGCCCGGAGACAGGAGAGGTCCGGTTCATGGATAAAGCAGTCTACGGCGGAGATGCCGGCCACCGGTTCGGGGGCATCCAGATCGTCTTTCAGGATCCCTTCAGCTCCACGAACAACCGGTTTACGGTGCTCGATGCCGTCAGGGAACCGCTCGACATCAACGGTATCGGGAGCCGCAATGAGCGACTCGATATGGTGCGGGAGGCCCTGAAGATGGTTATGCTTCCACAGACCGACCAGTTCCTCGGGAAGTACTGTGGGGAGCTCTCCGGCGGCCAGAGGCAGAGAGTCGCGCTTGCACGGGCCATGGCCATGAGACCGAAGCTCCTGATCGCAGATGAGATCACCTCTGCCCTCGACGTCTCAACGGCCGCAAACGTGCTACGCCTGCTCAAGAGACTCCAGAACCGGCGGGGCTTTGCCATGATCTACGTCTCGCACGACCTCTCCCTGACCCTGAAGATCGCCGACCGGATCGCCGTCATGGATGCCGGGAAGATCGTGGAGATGGGCAATGCTCACGAGGTGATCCTGAATCCCCGTGATGCCCGGACAAAAAAACTGATCGATGCGAGGATCGGGCATTGCTGCCATGACCATGGATAAGGCCCGATCCGGGAGCGCAAACCACCCATCCCCGGACGGGAGTGGGCCGTATTTTGCCGGTTACAGGGCAGGGTTTTCGGGCACGGATCCGGAGATCGGGTTGGGAGATCTTCTCTACCGGCATCCAGAGGCGGATCAAAAGGGATAAGACCCTGCTATACTGTATCTGAAGCTCACACACTACTTGATTGCAGCGAGAACACAGGAGAGAGATGCAAGACGATGACTGAGAATACTTCGGATGAGAACAGCAGGTACTGGAGGGAGTACTGGGAATGGGCGGCACAACAGAGGAGAAAAGACAGAGGTCCGATGCAGTCAGGGTTCTGGGACAGGATGGCAGGCAGGTATTCGGAGAAGGATCCTGCCGACCGGGAGGAACCCCGGCTGGATGCAGCGTTCGACCTGATCGAGTCTACCGGCCTCGGCCTGGCGGGCGCCGAGGTGCTCGATATCGGTGCGGGGACAGGTTCTCTCGCCATCCCCCTTGCCCGGAGGGGGGCAAGAGTGACAGCCGTTGATTTCTCTGCAGGGATGCTGAAGCAACTCGAAGAGCGCGCAGCCCGGGAGGGGGTCTCCATCGCCCGGACAATCCATGCCTCATGGGACGAGATCGATCTTGACGCAGAGGGGCTTCGGGGGCAGTTCAATCTCGTGATCGCATCCATGACGCCGGCGGTCAGGCGTCCCGTGACATTCAGTCTCATGCAGGAAGCGGCAAAGGAGCTATGTTACTACAAGGGGTGGGTAAACCGGGAGTGGGATCCTGCATTTTACGAGCTCTACAGGCTCCTCTTCGATGAAGAGTTTCCGGTGAACTCGCATGGACTCTCCTTCCCCCTGGTAGATCTCTACCTGAAGGGGTACCGACCAACCATCAGGATCGAGCAGGAGGAATGGAGATCTGAGGAGACTGTTGATGATATGGTCGAGAGGGTCTCGGGTTTCTTCAGTTCGACAAAGGATATCGATGAAGCGATGAAGGACCGCATGAGAGAGTATCTCCGCGAGCGTGCGAGAGGCGGGAAGTACCTCTCGAAGACAGTAGCCACCACAGGGATGATGATCTGGGATGTGAGGGCGAGGTGCGGTAACTTCTAGGCCATATCGTGTCACCGCGATGCCCATCGTGAGATGGGGCGCCGGGATGCGGGAGGGCGTGATGGCGGGTAGCAGCCTGGATCCGAGGTGTGTGACGCCAGAGACGAACCCGGTTCTCAATCATGGGCACCGTTCGGAGGAGAGCGCCCTCCCCGGCGCTCAATGGCATCCGCCGCCTGGACCTGTGCCGCGCTCGATCTGATCCGGGAGCCTGGTGCCCATCGTACAGACTACCCCAGCCCCCCGGCAGACTTGCGCGATTCACCGCCCCTCCACCTCCGGTGTTATGTGACGCCTTCTGCTGTCACCCCATGTACGCGCACTGCCCCATCCGCGGTGAGTTGACGACCGGAAGCGACATCTCCTCATCGCACTCGTGCTCCTCGAAGCAGGCGTCACAGAAGAAGGGTTCCTCTACATCATTTTCGTAGAGACATTCGAGGCAGATCTGGGTCGCCGGCTCTCCACAGACAGAGCAGAGGATCTCGGGCGGATCATTCTGGGCGACGATCTCCACATTTTTATCCCCTTTCGGGTTGAACGGGACGAGATCGATCACCTTGAAGGTGAGGTACGTGGAGTCACCGTAGTCGTAGATATACTCACCCTCAAGACCCACCGAGAAGAGTTTTCCAAGGCGGGTTTTCATGCTCTTCCCGCCCAGCTCATCGTCGGGGAAGGATGTGTAATCTTCACCGTATATCGTGAAGGCAGAGAGGTGTCCGCAGCATTCAAGCCAGATATACCTGAGAATAGAATCTATAGCCTCCAGCGTGGTGTTCTTCTTTACAAGAAGGATGATCCAGTACTGGGGCATGCCCTTTCCCTGAAACATGATGAGCCATGACTCAGTATCCGGGGCAGGCCCCCGCTCCTGCGTAAGCTGCCGGATGACCTCGTTTTTTGCTTTCCGCTTCGTGGTTGCGATATTCCCTATGTGGGTGTGCCCGGGATAAGTGCGTTGTGCCATGATAAGCATATATGATATTGTGTAAAAGTTTTTCCCTCTCTCAGGTCAAGTATCCTCAGGAGAGGGAGTCATGGCCGCCCCCCCAGGATGGTGGGCAAAACCACCCTCTATGCATCCCGGATCACGGGGCTGGTGTAGCCTCCATAATGCCGGGCCCGGGGGGATTTTTCAGCCGATGGAGAAGTCCACGTGGGATAGGAGAGCGGTAATTTGGCAGCGATAGAGACAACCGGACTGACAAAACGCTTTGAGAGCCTCGTCGCGGTCGATCATATCGATCTCACGGTCGACCGCGAGATCTTCGGCCTCCTCGGGCCGAACGGTTCGGGGAAGACGACGACCGTGAAGATGCTCACGACGCTCCTTACCCCGACGGAGGGAGATGCAGCGATCTGCGGCTACTCGGTGACGAAAGATCCGCTCGCGGTACGGGAGCAGATCAGCTACGTCCCGCAGGATATGGCGGTCGACCCGAAACTCACCGGCCGGGAGAACGTCATATTCTTTGCAAAGGTCTACGGCGTCCCTCGCCCCCGGGAGGTCGCTGATGAGGCGCTTGCGATGCTCGATCTCGCGCCCCGGGCGGACGACCTCGTGCGGACCTACTCGGGCGGTATGCGCAGGAGGCTGGAACTCGCGCAGGCGCTCGTCCACGAACCGGCGGTGCTCTTCCTCGATGAACCGACGATCGGGCTTGATGTGGCCGGCAGGAAAAAGATCTGGGAGCATATCATCGCCCTGAAAGATCAGGGGATGACGGTCTTTGTCACGACACACTATATGGATGAGGCGGACCACGCCTGCGACCGGATCGGGATCATCGACCACGGCCGGGTGGTGGCGACAGATTCCCCTGATGCGCTGAAGGCATCGGTCTGCCGGGATATCATATCGATCCGGGCTGATGGACCCCTCCCGGGCGGGCTCCCGGAGGGGATCACCTTCCTCGGCAGGACTGATGGCGAGTTTCGGTTTGAAGCGGACAGGGGTGATGAGATGGGGCCTGTCCTCTCCCGGGCGTTCACGAATGCCGGGCTTGCGGTCAGGGCAGTCTCGGTCCGGCAGCCGACCCTCGACGACGTATTCCTCGCCCTTGTCGGGGAGTCAGATGAGACGGAGGTGTTTGACGACCAGAGATTCCGACGGATGCTCCGGAGGCGATGATGAAGCGGATGCTGTACTACATGGAACGGGACTTCCGCCGCTGGCTCCGGGGGCGGGTCAATGTCCTGTCAACGCTGATCCTGCCGGCGGCATGGCTCATATTCGTCGGCCTCGCTCTTCCGATCCGGTTCACGGATAACTACCTCGACTTCATCGCCCCCGGCATCCTGGTCCTGACGATGCTCGGCGCATCCCTCCAGGGCGGATCGCTCCTGATGTTCGATAAAGTCCTCGGCTACCTCCAGAAGTTCCTCGCGCTGCCCGCACCACGGGAGAGCATCCTCTTTGGAAAGATCCTCTTCATCACCCTCCGGGGCCTGATCCAGACGACGGTTATCCTGGCAATCGCCATCCTGCTCGGAGCGAATTTCCTCAATCCAGTCCTCATCGCCTCGATCTACGTTGTCCTCTTTATCTTCGGCATACTCCTCTCCTCGGTTATGGCGACGATCGCCCTCAAGATTGAGGATCATGACTCTTACGCGGCGATCAACGCCATGATATCGATGCCGCTCTTCTTCACGAGCAGCGCCCTGATGCCCTATGACCAGATGCCGGGCTGGCTTGCGATGCTTGCCCGGCTAAACCCGGTATCCTACGCGATCGATGCTATCCGGGATCTCCAGGCAGGGATATTCCCGGCGACCACCCTCATCGGGCTCCTCATCGGTGCGGCC
>MTBK01248407.1_pt1 | contig 17970 bp, 14 predicted proteins | sample 1535981 | NCBI WGS metagenome assembly MTBK01 (sample SAMN06109225, study PRJNA356200) | anaerobic digester metagenome | isolation source: biogas reactors fed with pig manure or primary and secondary sludge | place: Spain | collected 2016-06-30 | reverse complement strand
GTGTGATACGGATCCACGGCAGTGAAACAGAGGTTGGTTGAGTCCTGGGGGACTGTAATCCACCGTTTCGCAGAGTAAGGAAGGGATGCATGTTCAATGAAGCGCTGTACGTCACTGACCCTCACACGGTGAAGGTCACCGACCCCCTCTTCTCCCACTATGTTGAACTCATCGGCACGGTCGTGATCCCCTACCAATGGGAGATCCTCAATGACCGGGTCGAGGGGGCCGTCCAATCCCATTGCCTGGAGAACTTCCGCATCGCAGCCGGCCTCAGCAAAGGTGGCTATTACGGCCAGGTCTTTCAGGACACCGACCTCTACAAGTGGCTCGAAGCGCTCGCCTTCTGCCTGATGCGCGGCCAGGCTTCGCCGTTCGAGGCTGTGGGGGATGAGGCCATCGCCATCATCGAACAGGCGCAGTTGCCGGACGGCTACCTGCACACCTACCACATCCTCGGCCGGATCGAAGAGCGGTGGACCAACCTCTTGGAGGCCCATGAGCTCTACTCAGCCGGCCATCTTATCGAAGCGGCCGTCGCCTACCACCAGGCGACCGGCAAGGATCGCCTCCTGAACGTCGCCATCCGCTTCGCCGACCTCATCTGCAGCACATTCGGTCCCGGGGAGCAGCAGATCCACGGCTATCCCGGCCACGAGGAGATCGAGCTCGCCCTGATCAAGCTCCATCGCCACACAGGCGAGAGACGATACCTTGATACGGCCCGCTACTTCCTCGACACACGGGGGACCGAGCCCAACTACTTCACCGCCGAGGTCGAGCGGCGAGGCGGAAAAGGTATTTATCATGAATTCGGGGACTACGACCTCTCCTACTCCCAAGCCCACATGAGGCCGGTCGAGCAGCGGGAAGGAGAGGGGCATGCCGTCCGGGCCTTGTACTTGTACAGCGCCATGGCCGACCTGGCTGAGGAGACGGGGGATGATGCGTACCGCAGTGCCTGCGAGGCGCTCTATCAAAACATCGCGGAACGGAGGATGTACATCACCGGCTCGGTGGGGTCGTCGGGCTTCCTCGAGCGCTTCACCGTCGACTACGACCTGCCCAACGACCGCAACTACAGCGAGAGCTGCGCCTCGGTGGCCCTGATGATGTTCGCCTCGCGCATGGCTCGCCTCACCGGCGAGGCCCACTACCACGATACGGTGGAGCGTGCGCTCTTCAATACGGTATTGGCCGGCATCAGCGCCGATGGCCTGCACTACTTCTACGTCAATCCGCTGGAGGTCTGGCCGCCCGCCTGTAGGAGCCACACTTCCATGGCCCATGTCAAGGCCACTCGCCAGCAGTGGTTCGACGTCGCCTGCTGTCCGACCAACATCGCACGGACCCTGGCGAACCTGGGGCACTACATCTATGCGACGGACTCTGCTGGCGTGGTGATCAACCAACTCATCGCCTCACAGGTCGAGGTCAAGAGCGGCGAGGGAGCGTGCCTCCTTTCAATCGAGGTGCCCCAACCGTCTCGAACCGTCGTCGTCGTCCGCGCTTCAAGGGATCTGGACGTTGCAGTGCGTGTTCCTTGGTACGCCGATGAGCCGACGTTCGAGGAGGACGGCGCCATCGTCGATGTGTCGCTCTCGAATGGGTACGCACACCTGTCTCTGAAAGGCGGCGTCCCCATCGAGATCAACCTGCATGTACAGCCGCAGTGGATGACGGCCCATCCGCAGGTACGCGCCGACCAAGGACGGATCGCCCTGCAATATGGGCCGTTCGTGTACTGTCTGGAGGAGGTGGACAACGGGGCGAAGCTCGGCTCCATCGCCATCGCAAAGAATGAAGCAGTGTCGGTCGTCGACCGCTTGCACACGTTGCCGGGTAATTTGGAGGTGCTCGGCTACCAGGCGCAGCGGATGGGAGGATCTGAGAGCGGGCCATTGTATCAAAAGGCCGAGCTCTCGACCCAAGAGACGACAGTGCATGCAGTTCCCTACTGTCTGTGGGGAAATAGAGAAACCGGGGAGATGCTGGTCTTCCAGCATCTTGGAACCATCTGAAAAACAAAGCCAGCCGAGCTGGCGTAAAAAAGGAAGGTAAAGAATGAAAAAGAGAGTATTGTTGACCGTGTTGCTGTGCGCGCTCCTGGCAGTGATGCTGCCGGCGGCCGGCACCAAGGAAGCGGCTGCTGCCGAGAAGGTGAAGATCACCTACTCCTTCTGGGGAACCCCGGATGAGGGAGCGGCGGTACAGAAAGTTGCCGATCGCTTCAACGCATCGCAGAATCGAATCGTCGTGGAGATCATGGCGATTCCCCACGACACCTATGTCACCAAGCTCAACACGCTCGCGACGGCAAAGAACTTGCCCGACTGCGGCATCATGAGCGAGGCCGGTGTCCTCCAGTTCGCCGAGAACGGACTGCTCTATGACATCACCGACATGTACGGTGCCGGCGATGCCAAGCCGTTGGATTCGCTGGCGTTCCGCTATCAGGGCAAGCCGGTGGCGTACTCGGCGGCGAACGAAGTGCTCTTGATGTTCTACAACAAGGACATGTTCGACAAGGCCGGTGTGGCCTACCCGCCCGCCGATGCCGAGCACGCATGGACCTGGGATGAGTTCGTCTACAACGCCAAGTTGCTTACCTTGGATGCCAACGGCAACAACGCCACCAGCCGCTCGTTCAACCCGAATGCAATCGTCCAGTACGGCTGCATGGTGGAGAACCTGACCTGGCAGCTGGAAGTCTGGGCACTGAGCAACGGCAGCGGCTTCTACACCGACGACGGATCGAGGGTGATCATCAACGAGGCGGCGGCGATCGATGCCATCCAGAAGGTAGCCGATCTCCACCTGGTCCACCACGTCGCTCCGCTCTCCACGGGCTTGACCGACGACGGCATCCAGCGCTCTCTCATCGCAGGCACCTGCGCCATGTCCACCAACGGGGCGTGGAACGTCGGAACGAGCCTTGCGTCGGCACGAGCCGAGGGCTTGAACTACGGTGTCGGGGTACTTCCCTACATGAAGGAGAAGGTCACCATCTGTACCGGCGGGCCGAACGTGGTCTTCAGCCAGACCAAGAACCCGAAGGAGGCGATGGAGTGGGTGAAGTGGTACATGCAGGAGGAGAACAGCTGGGACCTCATCGAGACCGGTATCTGGATGCCGATCCTCGACAAGTGGTACACCGATGAGGCGCTCACCCGCAAGTGGGTCGAGAACCCGAACTTCCCGCCGTACGACGACTACAAGAGTGCGGTCGTCGACTACGCCCGGGAGTACTCCCGCTCCACCTCGTGGTACTATGTGAACAACACCAACGACTTCAACACCCTGTTGGGATCGCTGCTCGGAGAGGTGTGGACCGGAAGGAAAACCGCCAAGAACGCAATCGAGGGCGGGTATACCCAGCTGGTCTCGGCCTTCAAGGGCGAGCTGTAGTCACTGAAGTTCAGCCGGCACCGGTCGGTGCCGACTCTCTTGAGGGGGGTTTCGTGAAAAAGAATGCAATGCTGAGGAGCGAGAGCAGAGCCGCGTACGTCTGCCTCGCCCCATCGATCATCGGCCTGGTGTTCCTCACCTACATCCCCCTCATCAGTGTCTGTGTCCTCGGATTTTTTCGCTGGGGCAAAGGCGCCCCCAATCCGATCTTCATCGGATTGGACAACTACCGCCGTCTCTTCACCGCCGACCCGTACTTCCTCGATTCGCTGAAGGTGACGTTGACCTTCAGCCTCATGGCGGTGGTGATGAGCATGATCTACTCCCTCTTCATCGCCATGCTGCTCAACCGCAAGGTCAAGGGACGAATGTTCTTCCGTGCGGTCTTCTACCTCCCCTATGTCCTGCCCGCCATGGCCGTCTACATCGGCTGGGCCTGGCTCTACGAGTCAAACTTCGGCTTGTTCAACTACATCCTCTCCTTGCTCGGATTGCCGAAGCTGCGCTTCATCGCCGACTCCAGACTGGTGGTCCCCTCCCTCGCCCTCATCGCCGTCTGGCTGTCGGGCAACCTCATCGTCATCTTCCTCGCGGGGCTGCAGAACGTACCGAGGGTCTACCATGAAGCCGCCGAGATCGACGGGGCGAACGGCTGGCAGCGCTTCATCCACATCACGGTCCCCTCCATGACCCCCATCATCTTCTACAACCTCTTGATGTCCCTGATCACCAACATGCAGATCGTCACCCCGGCCCTCGCCCTGACCAACGGCGGGCCCGGCAATGCGTCGACCTTCATCACCTACCTGATGTACCGCTACGCCTTCGTGAGCAACCAGCTCGGCTATGCCGGCGCCATCTCGTTCATCTTCTTCATCATCATCGCCCTGGTGACGGCACTCTTGTTCGCCACCAGCCGGAGCTGGATCTTCTATGAGGGTGACAAGGCATGAATACCCTCCACAGCAAGAAACGCGTGAACAGCCTCTTCAATACCCTGACCTTCGTCATACTCGCCTTCTTCGGCGCATTGGTGTTGTTGCCGATTTGGTGGATGTTCCGCTCCAGCTTGATGACCAACGCCGAACTCTACGCCTATCCGCCATCATTCTTCCCATCACGATGGCTCTTCAGCAACTACACAGCCACCCTGGATTTCTTCCCTTTCTTCCGCTACCTGAAGAATACCTTGACCATCATCGTCCCCTCGGTGATCGGTGGGACCATCACGGCGACGATGGGCGGATACGCCTTCGCCCGCCTCCGCTTCAAGGGCAAGGACCAGCTCTTCCTGCTCTGCGTCGGCTCCATGCTCCTGCCCACCATGGTCACCCTCCTGCCGCTGTACATCATGTGGACACGGTTGCTCGGAGTCTATGACTCCTACCTGCCGTTGGTGCTCCCCCACTTCTGTGGAGGCGGTGCCTTCAACATCTTCTTGATCCGCCAGTTCATCAAGTCGATCCCCCGTGAACTGGACGAGGCCGCCACCATCGACGGGGCCTCCCCGATGCGGATCCTCGTCTCCATCATCGTCCCGGCGATCCGCTCGGCGATGATCGTCGTGGCCCTTCTGCTCTTCATCATGCTCTGGAACGACCTCTTGCAGCAGATCATCTACATCAACACCCTCGACAAGTTCACCATCGCCCTCGGCCTCTCCCAATTCAAGGGGAGCCTGGGGACCGACTGGACGATGATCATGTGCGCGACCTGCATGTCCTTCGTCCCCGGCATCATCTTCTACCTCATCGGACAGCGCTACTTCATCGAAGGGATCGTCATGACCGGGATGAAGAACTAAGAGTCCATGCCGACACACCACGCAGAGAGAAGCCGTTGCCCGGCTTGTGGTCCGCTTCGCTTTTCCTCGCTCCCTTTGCAGATGGTATCATCTCACCCGGTTCAATAACCAAGGATCCGTGAGGCCACGGGCAACGGCGAAGATGTCTCCCGCGCTGTTGAGTCATATCCCATCCCTCCTCTTCAACTGTGAAAAACAGAGGACCGGGTCAAGCCCGGTCCTTCCTGTGTGTACTGATGCCGCACGGTCTATCAACCGAGGCCCGACTTCCTTCTGCTCCAGATGTCGTAGAAGACGGCGAGGAGGAGGATCGAGGCTTTGACGACGTACTGCCAGTCCGCCCCGATGTTCATCAGCGACATCCCGTTGTTGATGACCCCCATCACCAGACCTCCGGTGATGGCCCCGATGATGGTGCCGATGCCTCCTGAGGCGGCCGCACCTCCGATGTAGCAGGAGGCGATGGCATCCATCTCGAACTGGTTGCCCGCCTGCGGCAGGGCCGAGTTCATATAGGCGGTGAAGACCACTCCCGAGAGGCCGCAGAGCACGCCCATGATGATGTGGGTGATGAAGACGACCTGCTCACTGTTGATACCCGACAGCTTGGCCGACTTGGCGTTTCCACCGACTGCGTAGATGTAGCGCCCGATGACGGTATTGTTCGTCAGAAAGACGAAGATGGCGGTGACGATGAAGAGCACCAGGCCGACGGTCGGGATGCCCCGGTACGCCGCGAAGCGGAGGAAGACGAAGATGATCAAAGCCGAGAGAGAGACGATCTTCAAGACCGTGTAGCGCATCGCCAGGACGGTGAAGCCGTTGCTGATCTCCTTGCGCCGCCGATGGAGGGTGAAGAAGACCACAAGCGCGACGGCGATCACCATCACGACGATTGAGAGGCCGTCCATCGATCCAATCGTGAAGCCGGGGATGTTCAGCGAGCCCGAGGCGATCTTCTTGAAGCCGTCATCCCGCAACGAGATCGGGCTGACGTTGGTGATGATGTAGGTCAACCCACGGAAGAACAACATGCCGGCCAAGGTCGTGATGAAGGCGGGGATCCCCACGAAGGCGATCCAGAAGCCTTGGAACACTCCGATGGCGGCCCCGATGAGCAGTGAGAGCAGGAGCGTCGGGATGAGGCCGATGCCGGTGTTGTACAGCATCGCGCTGAGGGCCCCCGAGAACGCCACCACCGAGCCGACCGAGAGGTCGATGTTGCCGATGATGATGACCAGCACCATGCCCACGGCGAGGATCAGGATGTAGCTGTTCTGGATGAAGATGTTCGTGATGTTGCGCGGGGTAAGGTTGACCCCGTTGGTAAGGACGGCGAAGACGAGCAAAATGAGCCCCAACATGATGAACATGGAGAGCTTGCGTAAGTTCTGCTTGGCCAATCCTAAGAAAGAAATCTGTTCAATGTTCGCGTTCTCCGGCATGGTTCCCTCCTTAATCAACCAAAGCCATGTGCATGATCCGCTCCTGGGTTGCCTCACTGCGATCCAGCACACCCTTGATCTTGCCCTCGTTCATGACATAGATGCGGTCAGACATGCTGATCGCCTCGGCCAGCTCGCTCGAGACGACGATGACGCTCTTGCCTTGCTTGACCATATCGTTGAGGATACTGTAAATCTCGTATTTGGCCCCGACGTCGATGCCCCGTGTGGGTTCGTCGACGATGAAGATGTCGGGGTCAGCGAGCAGGCTGCGGCTGAGCACCACCTTCTGCTGGTTCCCACCCGACAGGTTCCTGACCAACTGTTCGAGCGACGGGGTCTTGATCTGCAGCGACTCCTTGTACTCCTCTGCCTTGTTGCGCATGAGGTTCTTGTTCAAGATCCCCCGCTTCGAGAGCTTGGGGAGACTGGAGTTGGTGATGTTGGTCTTCACATCCTGGATGAGGATCAGGCCCAACGACTTGCGGTCCTCCGATACATATCCCACCCCCTGCTCGATGGCGTCCTTGGGGTTCTTGAAGGTGACGCGCTTGTTGTGCAAATGAATCTCCCCGCTCGCGCCATAGCCGTAGGAGTTGCCGAAGATCGACATCATCAGCTCGGTCCGTCCCGCTCCCATCGGCCCGCAAAAGCTGATGATCTCCCCCTTCCTCACGAAGAAGGAGGCGTCGTCCACGATCTTCATGTCGTGGTAGTCAGGATGATGGACCGTCCACCCCTTCACCTCGAAGACGACATCGCCGATGTCGGGTTCCTTCTTGGGAAAGAGGTTCTTCAGCTCCCGCCCCACCATCCCCTTGATGATCTGTTGCTGGCTGACCGGTGCCTTGGTCAGATCGTAGCTTGCCACCGAGAGCCCATCACGCAGAATCGTGATGGAATCGGCCACGGCGAGCACTTCATCCAGCTTATGGCTGATCATGATGCACGTAATGCCTTCTTTCTTGAACTCTCGGATCAGGTTCAGCAGGTTCTCCGACTCCTCATCGTTCAGCGATGAGGTGGGTTCATCGAAGATCAAGAGCTCGGCGTTGCGGGAGATGGCCCGGGCGATCTCCACCAGCTGTTGCTTGCCGACACTCATCTTGCTGACGATGGTCTGGGGTGGCTCTCTCAGTCCCACTCGTTTCAAGAGCGGGTAGGAGTCCTTCAGGCAGGTATCCCAGTCGATGATGCCGAACCGGGTCTTCATATGCCCGAGAAAGATGTTTTCATAGATAGAGAGGTATGGGCTGAGGGTGAGCTCCTGGTGGATGATGGAGAGACCATCCTGTTCACTATCTCGGGTGCTGCGGTAGTTGGTCTCCTTGCCCTTGAAGACGACCACCCCTTCATATTCACTCCTGGGCAGCACGCCGCTGACGACGTTCATCAACGTCGACTTGCCCGCCCCGTTCTCCCCGACCAGACAGTGGATTTCCCCCCGTCTGACCTTGAAATCGACCGAGTCCAAAGCCCTGACCCCGGGAAAATCCTTCGTCAGGTTCTTGACTTCGAGAATGTACTCATCGTTGCTCATCACACCGCCCCCGGTATAAGTCCGGCCGGCAGAGGAATCTGCCGGCGGACACTGTTCGGACACTGACTGTAACGCAATCAGCGAAGCTGATCAGCGGTATAGTAGCCACTGTCGATCATCACCTTCTCGTAGTTATCCTTCGTGACATTGATGGGCTCCAGCAGGTAGGACTTGATGTACTTCTTGCCGGTGTTGTACGTCTCGGTGTCGAGGCGGGCGCCCGGGATGTTGGGGGTCTCACCCTTGAGAATGGCGTCTGCGAGGATGATGGCGGCCTTTGCCAGGTCGCGGGTATCCTTGAAGACCGTCATGGCCTGTTTGCCGTCCCTGATGAACTTGATGGAAGCAAGCTCACCATCCTGACCGGTGACCACTGGAATCTTGTTGATGTACTTGGCATCGGTCAACAAGGCTTCGATGATGGCACGGGCCAAGGTGTCGTTCGGAGCAAGGACTGCATCAAGGACGTAGTTCTTGGCATCTCCGTTGAGCAGGTTCTCCATGCGCTGTTTGGCAAGGTCTGCTCTCCAGTTCTCCGTGGCGATCCTGGTGAAGTTTGCCGTGTCGCTGGATGCCAACGGTGCCGGTCCGACAATCTTCAGCACACCCTTCTCCACGTAGGGGCGAAGCTCACTCATCGCACCATCGAAGAAGTAGAAGGCGTTGTTGTCCGTCGGTGAGCCGGCGAACAGCGTGATGTACTTCACGGAGGTGGTGGTCGCCAAGCCGAGGGCCTCGACGATCGCCCGGCCTTGGAACTGGCCAACCTTGAAGTTATCGAACGTGATGTAGTAGTCGTACTGGTCGGTGTCCATGATCAGGCGGTCGTAGGCAATGACCTCGACGCCATCACGGCGGGCATCTGCGACGGCAGAGACTACACCATTGTTGATCGATCCGATGATCAGCAGGTCTGCACCCTTGGTGATGAAATCGGAAACCTGTGCGTTCTGCTTGGTCTGGTCGGCATCGCCGAAGGCGACCTCTGCATCATAGCCTTTTGCTATGGCATCAGCTTTCAGGGCGGCTCCATCCATCTGCCAGCGCTCAACGTGCGTCTCGGGCATGGCCAGACCGATGAACTGTTTCTTGTCTTCCTTTACTCCGGCGCCAAAGACAAACGACATTGCCAGGAGTAAAACCAGAGAACCCATTGCGAATTTTTTCATTCTATTCTCCTTACAAAAAAAATTTTGCCAATTTCTGATCAAGTATTAAGAACCAACCTCCATAGTCCGTATTGTAAGTCTGATTTGTTCAGAAAGCAACATTAATAAACGTATTCACCGTATCAACACATTCCAACCGGTAATCACGCCAGGAAGAGCTCCTGCATTACGACCCAAAGACCGTTGAGGCCGATGAAGGCGTAGACAAGCCGTTTCAGGGCATTCTGGTTCACCCGTTTGAATGCCCACAGCCCACAGAGCGTCCCGATCAAGACGGCGATCCAGCCGATGAGGATATCCACCGTGTACCCCTCCATCAAGGCGCCTTTTGCGATGCGCAGGCCCAGATTGGTGATGTTGCAGAGGGTGAAGTACGCCTGGATCGTCGCCAGGTATGCCGTCTTCTCCCCGATGGCCGGCAGCAGGTAGAGGGCGGCCGGAGGCCCCCCAATGCCGAAGAGCCCGTTGCTGATTCCCGAGACCACCCCCATGGCCACCCCGTTGGAGAGCGTTGGTTGGATGGAGACGGTTGCGGCGAAGCGGAAAAAATAGAGGGAGAGGAGGGCGAGGACACACCCCAACGCGATGCGGAGCAGCCGGGTATCCATGGAGAAGGAGACGAAGGTGAAGAGCAGTCCGAAGGCCAAGGTGGGGATGAGGAGGGGGAGCATGGTCCTCCATCGGATGGAGCGATGGAACCGCACCGTCAAAAAGAAGGTGTTGGCCAAACCGATGGCCTGCATGAGGGCGATGGCCGTCCCATACGGGTAGAGCAGCGGGAAGATGGCCATCGCGAAGACGGCGAAGCCAAACCCGATGCTGGTCTGCAGGAAGGTCGCCAAGAGGACGGTCAAGCCCAAATACACCAAACGCATGCCTACCCCTGACGGCACATCGCCTGTGCTTTGGCAAAGAAGTCGTCGCTGCCGAAGTTGCCACTCTTGAAGGCGACTTGCAGTATACTGTCCCCAGCCTTCAGCCACGAGACGCCCGGATCGATCTGAGGCCCGATGAGGTAGGCCTCAAGGCCCAGGGTCGTTGCCACCACCCCGCTGGTCTCCCCCCCGGCGCTGATGAAGGTCCTGATGCCTCCCGCATAGAGCGATTTTACTACCTGTGCCACCACCGTCTCGATGGCAGCAGAGACATCAGCGTTCCCATACCGCGTTCGATTCTCTTCAAGTTCCTCGGCACTCCTGGTGGCGGAGAGCAGCGGCGCATAGGGGCCATCATTGTGGGCGAGCACCCAGGAGGCGAGATCCGCGGCATGATCTGCCGGCGATGTGAGCGCCGCCTCCTCCTCGATGCGCCTCGACGGCGCAAGGTTCCTATAGTGCGCGACCTGGATATTGGTCTGCGCAGAGCAGGAGCCGGAGATGATGACGGCAGGGTGGACAAGAGGCGTGAAGGCTGAGCCTTCATCGCGGGAAATACCGTGCGTTCTGTTCAAGACCTCGGTGATGCCGATGGCCAGGCCCGAACCGCCGGTGACCAGCACCATCTCATCTGTCGCCTCGGCGATGACGGCAAGATCCTCGTCATCGAGGGTGTCGAAGACGATATACCTGAAACCGGTCTGCTTGATACGCTCCAGCTGCGCCCTCACCGCACCCACTCCCGCACCCACCGTCTCATGGAAGATGTGGCAGGCGCTCCCCCTGCCCTGCCCCTCCATGAGGCGGGCGAGCTTGGACTCCCGCATCGGTGTGATGGGGTGGTGGCGCATCGGTGAATCGCTGAGCAGATCGGAGCCGACAAAGAGGTAGCCATGGCAGACGGTCCGTCCATTGACCGGCAAGGCGGGGCAGATGATGGTCTGCTCAACGCCGAGGGCATCCATCAGGGCATCGACTACCGGTCCAATGTTCCCTTCAGAGGTCGAGTCAAAGGTTGAGCAATACTTGTAGTAGTACTTGGTGCACCCCCATTGCCGGAGGAAGGCGAGGGAGGCGAGCGCCTCATCCACCGCCCGACCAGGTGCACAGGAGCGGATCTTCAGACTGATGACCACCGCATCGATGTCAACGGGAGGCTCCTGTGTGGGCACCCCGTTGTACATGATGGTCTTCAATCCACCTAAGGCCAAAAAGCCCGCGATATCGCTTGCGCCGGTAAAATCATCGGCGATGATTCCAAGTTTCATCTCTCCCTCTTATCTCTACTCTTGCATCAAAGAGCGCTCCTGTCCACCGCAACCTGTCTTCAGGGCCTAGTCTTTGGAGCGTACGTACTTCTTGTGCTTGCCCCTCCCGATGATGGTGAGCAGCCCCATATCCACCATCTGCCGGGTGATGAGATAGGTGCGGGTCCGCTTCACATTGAGCAGCTCCATCAAGGCATCCTCACCGGCTTCTCTGTGCACAGAGAGATGGTCGAGCACCGTCTGCATCTGCTCGGTCACATATCGAGGCGCCGGTTCTCCTACGTCATCAGCCGTCTCATAGGCATTGTTCATGTTCGGCAAGGTGAGGCGGAAGGTGTTCTCGGTTACGCTGATGCTCACCTGTTGTGGACAATCACGATAGAGAGCAAAGATTCTGCGCAGCCCGGTCCCATACGCTTCACTATGCTTCAGGCGGAAGAACAGCTCGGAAAGCCGAGGGTTTCGAGAGAGGGAGATTCCGTTGAGAATATCCTCTCTGTTCAAAGCGGACACCAATCCCCCGAGCGAGATGAACTCCATCTGCCGAGCATTGATGTTGATGATGATGCTGCCGCTAAAACTATAATCTCGATGCATGAGGGCATTGATCAAAGCTTCCCGCAACGCTTCTTCTGGATAGTCCGACATATCATAACGATCCAAAGCTTGAATGGTCGAGACGGTCCGGTTGTTGAGCATGATGTATTCGAAGGCTTGGCGCAGTTGCGTAAACACCGACCCGGCAAATTCTCGCCGATCAAGAAACACCGCATTTTCCGAGTCACTGAACACCGCGATCTTCACCGTATGGGTGCATTGATCGGAAGCGAGGAGGCCCAGATTGGTGAAGAGTTGTCTCTCAACATCATAGATGCCCAATAGATATGACGATCACGGAGAGGAGCTTCCTCTCCCTCTTCGTTTGATCACCACCACCCACTCCCCTCCGTATCCTTTGTCCTGATGTCATGCACTAAGGAGATGGAGGGTTCCTTCATCAGGGCAAAGGCTGCGAAGCGGGAACGGTGGCACAAGAGAGGATCCTCCTCATGGCAGATGAGGGCGGTGTTGTGCACCTCCACCAAGGCAGCGATGGTTTTGGCATACTCGGCGGTGGTGGGGAGAATCTCCGTTTCATAGTACTCGAGCAGCTCCTCCTTGCTCTTGTGCGCGAGGATCTCCCTTCGCGCCTTGGTGGGGATGCCCACCTCTCCCATGCCGATATAGGCGATGCCACCCAAGGCCAACGCCTCTTCAAGATTGCTTTTGGTGAACTCACTGCGTCGGGAGAAGGCGAACTCGCGCACATCCACAACAGTCTGGATGTTGGCGGCGATGAGGTGGTTGATGAAGGCGTCGATGGAGAGAGCCTCGTAGCCGAGGGTGTAGAGCCCCCGAGGCGCTGAGAGAATCTCCTTCCTGATGGCTTCGACCGCGGCATCGCTCCTCTCACTGCGGATCGCGAAGAACGGCTTTCTCCCGATGATCTCATCCAGCAGGGCCGGCTCGTTCTTTGACCCGTACTGCTTAAGGCGCTCGAGGAGCAGCTCCTGCTCGTCCTGACCAAGGGCAGAGGGGAGCGGATCTGTGGCATCTTCATGCAGCTGTATCGCCTCGCCACCTACGGTGACCTTTCCCGTCTTCTCGAGGGCACGCAGGTCGTGGAGGAGATCGATGGAAACGGGACCGGTGCCGGTCGGGATGAACTGGTAGAGGGGCTTCTCCACATCCAGATTCATGAGGGAGAGGAGAAGATTCGCCCGCGTGAGGGGCAGCGGTCTCTCGCTTTGCGCCAAGAGGGAGAGGAGCACTTTCCGTCGATTGAGCATGGCCGGCCTCCGTACCTCCGTTGTACCGTGCCCAGAGGGAGGGAACAAGAGTACTGGGGCTAAGGAAAGCGAAATAGTAGGATTTTCTCAGCAGGCAGAGAGCAGCATGTCCAACGAATCCAAGAGCGCATCGACTGCCGAGAGCAGCTCGTCCCCCTCTCTGCTGCACACCGCCTCCACCTCCGCCTCGAAGCGAGGGGGCAGATGGGAACACATTTCCTTGGCCCACCGGACCAATCGCTTCTCCCCCGGATGCGTCACCTCATTGAGGGCGAAGAGGACATCAAAATAGCTTGAGAGCAGCGCGCTGGTACGATGCTGCACGCTCACGCTGTCGGCTCGCTCCACCGCCTTTGCTATCTGCTCACGGTAGGAGGCGGTGAGCTTGCTCTGCAGCAGCGGATGGTTCTTTTCGATGATGGCACGCTGCAACTCCGCAGGATATGGTCCGCTCACGCTCTTCTGCAATTGAACAAACCACCCTTCCCTGTCGAAGAGGATGGTGCTCGTCCTCACGTTGTGGACGAAGGCGGTGGTGTAGCCGACCTTGGCCTGATGGCGGAACCAGACCGCCTCAATTTCCGCCTCGATCCAGGAGGGGGAGCGGTACATCAGGTCGACGATGCTCCCATCGCCGAGGATGAGCTCATCACCCTCCTCGAAGAAGGTGTTGCCCACCTCCGCCTGCACGGCGAAGCGTTCGGCCATCACCCTCCGGAGGGCCAGTGGGGGCACGGCATCGGCATAGACGTAGAGGTCCCAATCGGAGGAGGGGTCGCTGTAGCCACCGCTTCGTGAGCCGGAAAGCGCCACCGCCTTGATGGCCCATGCTTCTGTCAGGTACTGGATGAGTGCTTCGATCATGGCCCGATGATGACACAGCGGGGACGATTTTGGAAGCGCTTGATTCATTTCCTGCATTACACCATACACAAGATTGTGCAACACATAATTAGTTGGCCACCAAAGCGTTCGATACATCAAAAAATATGCAAAATGTAGTGAAATGCCTTGAAATTGTCCTCATCTGTTGTATGATGAAGAACGAGCGGAACAGCGCCGCCCTCCTGTGCTATTATAGGGAGGATGCGTGAACACGATGTTCCGCCAGGAGGGCTTCATGCAAATCATTGGATCTTCAGCCAAGCGTGTCGATGCATTTGACAAAGTCACGGGAAAAGCGAAGTACACCCCCGATACCGTGCCGGCCCATGCGCTTTGGGCAAAGGTCCTGCACTCTACCATCGCAAACGGATGGGTGAAGGAATTCGACCTGGCCGAAGCATGGAAAACCGAGGGCGTCGTCGACATCGTCACCTGCTTCGATGTCCCCGATATCCAGTTCCCCACCGCCGGTCACCCGTGGTCGACCAACCCCCGCTTCCAGGACATCGCCGACCGCAAGCTGCTCAACGCACGGGTACGCTGTTACGGGGACGACATCGCCGCCGTCATCGCCGAGTCCCAGATGGCCGCCGACATCGCGGTCAGTAAGATCAAGGTCGTCTACGAGGAGTATAAGCCGATGCTCACCGTCGAGGAGGCGATGAGTGAGGGGGCCTGTGTCCTCCACGAGGAGCGGCCCGACAACATCGTCAAGGCCACCACCTTCGAGATCGGCGACTATGAGGCGGCCATCAAGGAGAAGGGGCTCATCAAGATCGAAGGCGACTACGATACGCCGGTGGTCAGCCACTGCCACATCGAGCCCGCCAACTCCTGGGCCTACATGGAGGCGGGAAAGGTCGTCGTCGTGGCGGCCACCCAGCTGCCCCACCTCGTCAGGCGCATGTGCGCCCAAGCCCTCGGCGTCGGCTTCGGCGACGTACGCATCATCAAGCCGTACCTCGGCGGAGGCTTTGGAAACCGCCAGGATGCCCTCACCGAACCGCTCAACGCCTACCTCACCACCCGCGTCGGTGGAAAGCCGGTGGTGCTCGCCTACACCCGCGAGGAGACCTTCCACGCAACGCGCACCCGCCATGCGATGAAGTTCCACCTCACCACCTATGTACGCAAAGACGGCTCCTTCGCTGCCCGCTCCATCAAGGTCTACTCCAACCAGGGCGCCTACGCCAGCCATGGCCATGCGTTGGCGGCCAACGCGGCCAACGCCTTCCGGATGCTCTATCCGGTGGGTGCCATCAAGGGGGAGGCGTACACCGTCTACACCAACCTCACCACCGCCGGCGCGATGCGTGCCTACGGCATCCCGCAGTCGATGTTCGCCCTGGAGAGCCACATCGACGACATCTGCCGCGCCACGGGGCTCGACCCCATCACGATCCGCAAGCAGAACATGATGAAGCTCGGCTACGTCGACGGGCCGACGACCATCACCTGCCACTCCACCGGCTTGGAGGAGTGCATCGACCGCGGAGCGGCCTACCTCGACTACGACCGCAAGCGCGCCGAGTACGCGAAGGCGAGCGGTCCCATCCGCCGGGGCGTGGGCATGTCGATCTTCTGCTATAAGAGCGGGGTCTACCCCATCAACCTGGAGACCTCGTCGGTGAGGATGCTCCTCAACCAGGACGGATCACTGCAGGTCCAGATGGGGGCGACCGAGATCGGCCAGGGCGCCGATACGGTCTTCTCCATGATGGCCGCCGAGACGATCGGCGTGACGCTGGACAAGATCCACTTCGTCAGTAAGCAGGACACCGACGTCACCCCCTGGGACAGCGGCGCCTACGGCAGCCGTCAGTCGTACGTCAGCGGCATGGCGGTGAAGAAGACCGCCGAGAGCCTCAAGCGCAAGATTCTCGAGTACGCCGGCTTCATGCTGAAGAAGGACCCGTGGGATTTGGACATCAAGAACAACACGATCGTCCACACCAACCAGGACAAGGCGTTGCTCACTGTCGCGCAGGTGGCCCTCGAGTCGTGCTACAACATGGAAAACTCGACGCACATCGCCGCCGAGGAGAGCCACCACTGCACCGACAACACCTACGCCTTCGGCACCTGCTTCGTCGAGGTCGAGGTGGACATCCCCCTCTGCCAGGTCAGGGTGGTGGACATCATCAACGTCCACGACTCGGGACGGATCCTCAACCATCAGACCGCCATGGGGCAGGTGCATGGGGGGATGAGCATGGGCCTCGGCTACGCGCTCTACGAACACCACAAGTTTGATCCCAAGACCGGGCGGATGCTCAACGACAACCTGCTCGACTACAAGTTGATGACCGCCATCGACACGCCGGACCTCCACGGGGACTTCGTCGAGGCCATCGACCCGACCGGTCCCTACGGGAACAAGGCGCTCGGTGAACCACCGACGATCCCAGTCGCCCCGGCGATCCGCAACGCGGTGCTCAATGCTACCGGTGTGGGCATCAACTCGGCGCCCTTGCACCCCGAGCGGCTCTTTGAAGAGTTCAGAGGCGCCGGCCTGATCAAATAGAAGGAAGTGATGTATGTATAATTTCAACGCCCTATACGAACCGAAGGACATCGCCGAGGCGCTCGCCCTGAAGAGTGAGCACCCCGAGGCCTTGATCCTCGCCGGCGGCAGCGACATCCTGATCAAGATCCGGGAAGGCAAGCTCGCCGGCTGCGACCTGATCAACATCTACGGCCTCGATGAACTGCGGGGCATCTGCCTCGAGGAGGACGGGACGATCCTCATCCGCCCGCTCACCAGCTTCACCGAGGTCTCGATGAGCCCGGTCATCCGCGAACACCTGCCGGTCCTCGGCGAGGCGATGAACCAGATCGGGGGGCCGCAGGTACGCAACATCGGCACCATCGGGGGCAATATCTGCAACGGGGTGACCAGTGCGGACAGTGCCTCGACCCTGAAGGCCTATGACGCCGTCCTCGAGATCGCCAGCCTCAAGGGAACCAGGGTCCTCCCCTACCTCGAGTTCAACCTGGGACCGGGAAAGGTGGACCTGCGGGAGGGCGAGATCCTCACCGGGATCCGCATCCCCAAGGAGAGCTGGAGCGACACCTACGGCTTCTACACCAAGTACGCCATGCGCAGGGCGATGGACATCGCCACCCTCGGCTGCTCGGTGAACGTGCGCCTCACCAAAGACAAGAAGCAGATTGACCGCCTCCGCATCGCCTTCGGGGTAGCCGCCCCGATCCCGGTGCGCTCACCGAAGGCCGAGGCGGCTGCCCAAGGACATGCCGTCGACGAAGCACTCTTGGATTTGGTCGCCCAGGCATCGCTGGAGGATGTGAATCCCCGCACCAGCTGGAGAGCCGGGCGTGACTTCCGTCTCCAACTGGTCCAGGAGCTGGCACGCAGGTCAACGAAGGCCGCCATCGAGCGGGCAGGAGGTACCATCAATGGCTAACAGAGAAGTAACATGCACAGTAAACGGCAAGCAGCGGACCTTCCTCATCGATGTGCGCTCCTCGCTCTCCGATATGCTGAGAGGCAATGCCGGGCTCGACTCCATCAAGCACGGCTGTGACGTGGGAGAGTGCGGCGCCTGCACCGTCCTCATCGACGGGCAGCCCTTCAACTCCTGCATCTACCTGGCCATCTGGGCCGAGGGGAAGACCATCGTCACCTTGGAGGGGCTCTCTGATGTGAAGGGGACCATCAGCGACATCCAGCAGGCGTTCATCGACGAGGGAGCGGTCCAGTGCGGCATCTGCACCCCAGGCTTCATC
>MTBK01083299.1_pt1 | contig 18014 bp, 15 predicted proteins | sample 1535981 | NCBI WGS metagenome assembly MTBK01 (sample SAMN06109225, study PRJNA356200) | anaerobic digester metagenome | isolation source: biogas reactors fed with pig manure or primary and secondary sludge | place: Spain | collected 2016-06-30 | reverse complement strand
GTCTGTCTCCTTTTAATCAGCGTTGCGGAACTCTAAAGATCATCTCAAGATATGTCAAGATAAAAACCATCTTGCAAAAGGGTCGGAAGTGCGTTAAGGATGCTTAAAATTATTCACTTATTTCATATCGTTACAGAGGAGTCCGCATGAAAGCCAAAAGCGCCGGAAAGAAGATACTGGTCAGTGTGGTCATGGGCAGCGATTCGGACCTGCCGGTCATGACCGAGACGGCAAAAATTCTGGATGAATTCGGCATCGGCTATGAGCTGGTGCTGACGTCGGCGCACCGCACGCCGGAACGAACAACCCGATTCGCCAAAACAGCCGCCGGGCGGGGCGTGAAAATCATTCTTGTCGGCGCGGGCGGCGCGGCGCACCTGGCCGGTGTCATTGCTTCACAAACCCTGCTTCCCGTCATCGGCGTTCCCATTGACGCCACATCTCTCCGGGGTCTGGATGCGCTGCTCTCCACCGTGCAAATGCCCGGCGGCATTCCCGTGGCCACCATGGCCATCGGCAAGGCCGGCGCAAAGAACGCCGCTCTTTTTGCGGCGCGCGTTCTGGCATTGGAAGACAAATCCCTGAACGCAAAGCTTACCGCTTACGTAAAAAGGATGGCGAGAGATGTGGAAAAAAATCAGCAGAACCTGAAGGTTCTGTAAAAACCTTGCCAAATCCGGGAAACCCCTGATGCCCCAGATCCTGAAAATCAACACCGGTCATTCAGAAGAAGATGTCATCTTTAATGCCGCCGCGATCATTTCCCGCGGCTGCGTTATTGCCTATCCTACCGAAACCATCTACGGCCTCGGCGCGGACGCGACCGACGAACAGGCCATCCGCAAAATTTTCGAAATCAAAGGACGGAATTTTTCAAATCCCGTCTCCCTAATCATCGGCCGGCGCGAAGACGCGCATCCGCTGGTGCGCGCCATTCCGGAGTCCGCTCAAAAACTGATGGACGCTTTCTGGCCGGGACCGCTGACGATTGTCTTTGAGGCGGCAGGCTGTGTTTCTCCTCTTCTGACGGCAAAGACCGGGAAGATCGGCATCCGTCTGCCCGGCCACGACGGCGCCAGACGAATCGCCCTGGCGGCGGGAAAACCATTGACGGCAACCAGCGCGAATTTATCCGGTTTGCCCCAATGTGCAACGGCAGATGAGGTGATCGCGCAGCTCGGCGATCGGCTTGACGCCGTCATCGATCTGGGAAAAACGGGGGGAATGACCGCTTCGACGGTGATTGACGCCTCCGGAATCCGCCCCGCGCTTCTGAGGGAAGGAGGCATCACCAGGGAAGAAATCGTGAGCAGGACTGGTATTGAAATCGTCTAAAAAGGTTTCATCCCGGTCAGCGACCGGGCCGATGTTTCAAAGCCCACGCAGGTGATCCGGCCGAAGCAGCCGTCCATCCCGGCCGGTCAGAACCGAATCCACCAGGGCAATCATTTTGGATTTGTCTTTCTGAAGCGTGCCGGTGATCGGCAGATAATTGGATGCATGTGTGCCGACAAATTTCAGCGGGTCCAGGGTGATGTTTTCAAAAATTGTTTTCATCTCCGCCAGGGTTTCAAAAGGATCCAAAAGCTGAAATTCACCTTTCTGCACCTGGCGGTAGAGCACGGTTCCCGGAACAGGAGTGACCGTCAGAGCTGCAAGGTACCGGGGCTTCATTTCATCGCAAATCCGCGCGGTGGCAAGCGCATGGCGTCTGGAGGCCTCTCCCGGACCGGCAAGTCCCAGAAGAACCATTGCCGATAAATTGATCCCGGCCCCGACCAGTCTCCGCCCGGCCTCCAGCATCTCGTCGCGCCCGACTCCCTTATGAACCTTTTTCAGCAGCTCGTCGTCGCCCGTTTCGACGCCGATATAGGCTTTGGTCAGGCCGGCGGACCGCAGCGCCCGCAATTCGGCCGGAGATTTTGTCAGCGTGCTTTGCGGCCCGACATAACTGCCGACATGCCGCAGGGAAGGAAAGGCCGCATAAAGCGCCCGGATAATTTTCAGCAGGGTGTCCGTTTCGATGGCAATGGCGTCGCCGTCGCACAGGAACACCTTTTCCACGTCGCCGTAATAATCTTCGGCCAGGCGGATGTCCTCCAGTATCTCCTGCAGCTGCCGCACACGGTATTTTTTGTCTTTATACATGCCGCAAAAAGTGCATTGATTATGGGAACAGCCGACCGTGCACTGCAGGAGGTAGCTTGAGGCCTCGCTGAAAGGCCGGAATATATTTCCTTCGTATCTCAAAACACTCTCCCCGATAAAACCGTTAAAGTAAACGCTCCGCGCCGATAATTTTCACAACCGTTTTCATCATGCCCGGCGGATCCACGGTGAAAACCATCATAAAAGAAATTCTCCCGTTGGGCTCCACGCGATCATTCGCGCTGTTTTGACCATCCGGCAGCGAAAGCCGGATGGTCATTTCTTCTTCGGTCATGGTCGCCAGCTCATCATCATTCAAAACATTTCCCGCGTAGCTCACCCGTTCGCCCAAAACCACCCCATAGGCGTCCAGCAGTTCCGCTTTGACTTGCACGCGGGCAATGGGAAACCCGGCCTGATTGACCGCTTTGCCTTCCACAATGCGGATGGGCCCCAGAATGTAATTTTCGATGATCCGCTGCCGGACATCCTGAAATCCGACTTGCGAGGTCACGGGCACACTAACCGCCGGCCGCGAAAGGCCGACCGCGGAAAGAATGTTTTCCCATCCCTGTCCGCCCGCCTTCAGAAGACGTTCGCCCGGCGCGGGGAAAAAGACGAAATAAACCAACGCCGGGATAACGGCAACAACGAGAAGCGTCCACAGCGCGAACATCCATGTCCCGTTTTTCCTGCGCCGGGGAAAAGTAAACGCACCACGGGGCGCACCCCCGCGTGAAAATTCCCCGGAGATTTCAGCATCCGCCGCATCCCCGTTTTCCCGGTCCGCGGATGGAATATCTTGTTGCGCTTCATCGTCCGCCATTGTTCCCGTTTCCATCACGTCTTGGAGAAAGCCGATCAAATCCTCATCCCGGGATCTTTTGCCGGCGGGCAAACCTGCCGGCTCAAATGCCAGCCGTCTCCCTGTGCTCTCTGCAACGGCTTCCTGCGGGAAAGGATGGCGACTCTCCGGCGCAGCTCCGGCCGAATGAATTTTTTTGGGAGGCTCCTGAAAAAAAACGTGCAGGCAGCGGTTGCAGCGCACCCAGATGCCCTCTTGTGCGATCTTGGCGTCGTCAAAACGAAATTTGGTGCGGCACTGTTTACACTGGACAATCATCCGTTTTCCTCTTGAGCGCAGGCCGACGCGGGCTCCAGTACATACACGGCCGGCAAAAAGCGATACTGTTCATTGAAATCCAGGCCGTATCCGACGATAAAGCCGTCATCCATCGTAAACCCGACGTAATCCGCTTCAAAATGAACCTTTCGTCTTTTCCGCTTATCCAGAAAAGTGCAGACTTTGATGGATCGGGGATTTCTGCTTTTCAACGTATCCATAATATGAAGCAGCGTCAGGCCGCTGTCCACAATGTCCTCGACAATCAGAACGTCCCGGCCCTCAACCGGCAGTTCAACGTCCTTGGTAATCACAATTGCACCAGAGCTTTCCGTCCCGGCACCGTAGCTTGCCGCCCGGATGAAATCCGTCCGGCAGGGAACGGAAAGCGCGCGGATCAAATCCGCCATAAAAACAAAAGCGCCCTTGAGGACTCCGATCACCAGAATTTCCCGACCGGCGTAATCCCGGGATATTTCATCGGCCATTTCCCGGACGCGGCCGGATATTTCAGGCGGCGTCAGAAATACTTTTTTTAAAACATCGACCATGTTCGCACGTCTCCACGCTGATGAAATTGCCCGTTGAGGTTACTCAATGTTCTTCTTGTCTGTCAATCAAAATCAAACCCGCCCGCGATAAAGCGACGCCGCGGTTTCGATGTTGGACCAAATCATTGCCTCCGCTTGGGCAAGATCCTCCGCCGCGTGAAATTCAGAGGACAAACTGAGCAGAATGGCATTGAGCGGTGAAATCTCCCGGCCAAATTTTTCATAGTCGATATGGCTGATCATGTATTGCGATCCGTCAAAATAATATTTGCCCAGACGGTTGGCCTCCTCACTGCGGAAAGGCCAGGTCGTCTTCCAGCGGAAGTATTCCAACGCTGCATCCTTCAACGCCCGCCGGTCGAAGGCCTCCGGCCGGAGCTCCTCTCCGGTCCGGTCGGCAATCAAACGGAAATACGCGACCACCAGGTCGATATCCGTCAGGCACAGACCATACAGATACCAGTCATCGATGATTTTCAACAAAATTTCCTGCTGGGACCGGGGAATGAAATGATGGCTGGGGCACAGATGACCGGCGCAAACGTCCCGCCCGTAAAAGGAAACGACGCGCATATCGACGCCGTTGTTCTGCAGGGGATGCACGAGGCACCCGACTTTCTTTTCTTCGGCGTCCAGAAAACCGAGATATTCGCAGCAGTAAATTACTTCATAGCGCTTCCGGAAATCTTCCGCGGCAAACGTAGCGGCAGCGTAGCGGGGCAGATCGTCCGGCGACATAACTATTTCGTGATAGCGTTTTGTGCGGGCGGACAACCTCCTGACCAGCGACTCCCGTGAGCTGTCCACATAGTTGTAAAGACCGCAGCAGGCGCCGCAGGACTTGCCGGCGTCGGGCTGACACAGTGCCTTTATGGGATCTTCCATGGATTCTTTCCTCGGGTTCGCAAATTACCGAATGGTTTATAAAAGGATTACCATTGCAGGTCAAGAATAAAAATGATAAGAACTTCTCACCTTGCAAAAGCGCGGGAAAGAAAAACCATGAAGCGAATCGAGACCCTCCATCTGCCCAACGGCCTTGTTCTGACGGTCAACGATCTGTCGCGCCGCATCGCGGCGGACACGGTGAAAGTCGAGCTCTCCTTTCAGATGAAAGTCAACGTCGAGCCGTTCTTTTTTGCTTCGCCCGACGACCACCGGCAGCTTACCGGCATCTTCGGCGATGAGCTTATCTATGAGCACAAACTGGAAAGAACCTTCGTTGCCGAAGCCGAGGAATCGGCCACCCGGGCAGACCTTTTGGAAACCTTTAAAAAAAACTCTCTGGGCTATCTGTCAAAGCCGGATTTCGCACAAAAAATGGCTTTGTCTCTGCTGAAGGATATCCGGCGCAATCCCTTCAAGTACAGGAAATACCCTTTCCCCGAACAAGCAGAATAGACCCGAAACAGCGCAAATTCCAAACGGACCATAAAGCATGAGTCGGAACATTTTAGATGAGCTGTTGGCCGGCGCGGAAAAGCCCAGCCGTTATATCGGCGCGGAAGTCAACGCCGTCCGCAAGGGAAACGCCGGTGTGCGCTTTCTGCTGGCCTTTCCCGACACCTATGAAGTGGGCATGTCGCATCTGGGCCTGCAAATTCTGTATGCCATTTTAAACGCGCTTCCCGATGCGGCCGCCGAAAGATGCTTTGCCCCCTGGCCGGACCGGGAACGGCAACTGCGCGAGCGCCGCCTTCCCCTGACTTCCCTGGAAACCCAGAGACCCATCGCCGATTTTGATGTGATCGGTTTTTCGCTGCAGTACGAACTGTCCTATACCAATATCCTGACGATGCTGGACCTGGGCGGCATCCCGCTTGCGTCAGCCGAGCGGCGCGACGCCCACCCCCTCATTCTCGCGGGCGGCCCCTGCGCGTTCAATCCCGCGCCCCTGGCCGCCCACATCGACGCCTTTGTCATCGGAGAAGGCGAAGAAGCGGTGGTGGAAATCGCCGACATGCTGGCCGGGAGCAAAAAACAAAAATCCGGAAGGGCCGCCATGCTCGAAGCGCTGGCAAACCTCGACGGCGTTTATGTTCCGGCCCTGCACAAAAACAAAATCATCAAAAAGCGGAAGGTAACGGATATCAACCACTGGCTTCATCCTGTCTCGCCGGTGGTGCCGCTGATGCAAACCGTCCACGACCGCATCGTTCTGGAAATCGCCCGGGGCTGCACGCGGGGCTGCCGGTTCTGCCAGGCGGGCATGATCTGGCGCCCTTACCGGGAGCGAGACGCGCGGTTGATTTCGGACATGGCCAACCGCACGCTTGCGGCAACCGGTCACGATGAAATATCTCTTCTGGCGCTCAGCGCCGGAGATTACAGCTGCATCGAGCCGCTCATGCAAACCCTGATGCGGAAGCACGCCGCCGGACGCGTGGCCCTGGCCCTGCCTTCGCTGCGGGTCGAGACGCTGAGCCGGACGCTGATTGAAGAAATCAGGCGCATCCGTAAAACCAGCTTCACCCTCGCGCCGGAGGCCGGAACGGATAAAATGCGCCGGATCATCAACAAAGGCAACACGGCGGAAGATCTGCTGGCATCCGTGGACAACGTCTTTGCCGCGGGATGGAAAGCCGTCAAGCTGTACTTCATGATCGGTCTGCCGCTCGAAGAAGAAAGCGATCTGAACGGCATTGTAGATCTCGCCTATCAGGCGCTGCGTGCGGCCCGACGCCGGGGCCAGATCACCGTCAGCCTTTCGACATTTGTCCCGAAACCGCACACGCCCTTTCAGTGGGAACGGCAACTGTCGATCGACGAAACCTTCACCCGGCAGAATTTCATCCGCCGCCGGATGAACAACCGCAGCCTGGCCGTCAAGTGGCACGACGCCCGGATGAGCCTGCTGGAAGGCCTGTTTTCCCGGGGCGATGAAAAAATCGCAGCGCTGCTTTTGCGCGCCTGGCAGAAAGGCTGCCGCTTCGACGGCTGGAGTGAGATGTTCCGCTTCGATCTGTGGCAGGAAGCCCTTGAGGAAACGGAAATCCCGATAAGCGAATACCTGCGTGAACGCCTTGCAAACGAGTCTCTGCCCTGGGACAATATCGACTGCGGCGTGAGCCGGGATTTTCTGCTGCAGGAAAGGCAAAAGGCCCTTGCGGGAGACGCCACGCCGGATTGCCGCTATGAGGCCTGCCAGGATTGCGGCGTCTGCGATTTCAAAGACGTTCAAAATGTTTTTTCAGATGGGGACTTGCCGGTCCCGACAGTGGAAACCCTGCCGCCGGCCGGGGCCGTTCCTGAAAAAGTGTATCGCCTGAGCTTTGCCAAAACCGGCCGGGCCCGCTTCCTTTCCCATCTGGAGCTGGCCGCGTCGCTTGCCCGCGCGCTCAGGCGCAGCTCACTTTCCCTGTGCTACTCGGCAGGCTATCACCCGCATCCCAAAATATCTTTTGCCACCGCCACCTCGGTGGGCATGGAAAGCCGGCAGGAATACCTGGACGTCACCGCCCTGGCGTATCCGCAGGATTTGTCGGTCCTGGAAGACGAAATCAACGCGGCCCTGCCCGACGGCATGGCCATCACGGAACTTCAGGAGCTTTCCTTTGCCGCCCGGGATCTGGCCCGGTCTCTGTGGGGCTTCTCTTATGAACTGATTCTTCCTGCGGACACGGACGAGGAAAAACTCGGCGTCCTTCTTCAAAGCATCGAAAATTTTCTGGCGGCCGAATCGTTTCCCATTATCAGATTGTCCAAAAGGAAAACCGTCACCCGGGACATCCGACCTTTTGTCGAAGCCCTGTTCTTGAACGTCAAAGAAAAAACCGTGACGCTGACCGCGCGACACGCGCAGACCGGCTCCGTCCGCCCCGTGGATATTTTGAGGCATGTTTTGGGCTTTTCCGAGGAAGAGACGCAGCGGATCGGAGTCGTCAAAATGAAAACGATTCTTGTCTGAAGACCGCCCGGCAGTCTGAATATCCGAAAGGAGAAAACAAGATGAAAAATTTCATCAGGATCGGTTTCTGGCTGATGTTGTTCGTCAGCCTTCGGGATGCACAGACGCGGCCCAAAGCGTATGAAAACGCCATGATGGAGGAGCTTACGGTCATCAGTTTCGAGTAAGAACCGTTAACCCATCTCCAGCAGGATTTGATTCAGCTCTTTGATTTCGTCGCGCAGTTCGGCGGCTTTTTCAAATTCCATGTTTTTGGCCGCCAGTTTCATTTCCGCCGTGAGTTTCCTGATTAACGCCGGCAGGTCTTCTTCCTTCACGGGCAGTTTTCTGGTCTTATCCTCCACCGCAACCGTAACGTAGTCCGCTTCGTAAATGGATCCCAGGATGTTGCTGATCGACTTTTTAATGGTTTCGGGAGTGATGTTGTTTTCTTCGTTGTATTTTTGCTGAATGGTCCGGCGGCGGCGGGTCTCGGTAAGACAGGCCTGAATGGATCGCGTGATCTTGTCGGCATACATGATCACCTTGCCGCCGACATTGCGCGCGGCCCGGCCGCTGGTCTGGATGAGCGAGCGCTCGGAGCGCAGGAATCCTTCCTTGTCGGCATCCAGAATCGCCACCAGAGATACTTCGGGGATGTCCAGCCCCTCGCGCAGCAGGTTCACACCTACCAGCACGTCGAATTCTCCCAGCCGGAGATCCCGGATAATGCCGACGCGCTCCAGCGTATGAATGTCGGAATGGAGGTAGCGCACACGGACGCCCAGGCCGCTGTAATAGTCCGTCAGGTTTTCCGCCATGCGCTTGGTCAGCGTCGTCACCAGAACCCTTTCGCCTCTTTCGGCGCGGATGCGGATTTCCCCAAGCAGATCGTCCACCTGCGCGGCCGCGGGCTTGATTTCGATTTCCGGGTCCATCAGGCCTGTCGGACGAATGATCTGTTCCACGCGGACACTCTGCGCTTTAGTTATTTCATACTGAGCCGGCGTCGCCGAAATATAAATCCGCTGATTGGGCAGCGCCTCATATTCTTCAAACGTGAGCGGCCGGTTGTCGAGCGCGGAGGGCAGGCGGAAACCGTATTTCACCAGCGTTTCCTTGCGGGACCGGTCTCCCCGGTACATGCCCGCGAGCTGCGGCAGCGTGGCGTGGCTTTCGTCAATAATCACCAGCGCGTCTTTCGGCAGATACTCCATGAGGGTCGGCGGCGGCTCCCCGGGCTTGCGGCCGGTGAGATGGCGGGAATAATTTTCAATGCCCTGGCAGTAGCCCATCTCTTCCATCATCTCCAGATCGAAATGGGTTCGCTGCTCCAGGCGCTGCGCTTCCAGCAACATGTTTTGTTCCTTATACCGGGCCAGTGTTTCCGCAAGTTCCGTGCGAATGTCGGCCGTCGCCCGTTGGAGATTCTGCTGCGTCGTTACATAATGGCTGCCGGGGTAAACGGCGGTTTGCTCCAGCGACCCGATTTTCTTTCCGCGCAGCGGATCAATGACAAAAATCGCCTCTATGGTATCGCCGAAGAATTCCACGCGCAACGCCTGCTCATCTTCATAGGGAGGAAATATCTCCACGATATCGCCCCGGACGCGGAAGGTGCCGCGGTGAAAATCGATATCATTGCGCTCATACTGGATTTCAACCAGACGCTTCAAAATATCCTCCCGGGGAATTTCCCTGCCCACTTCGAGATGAACGATCATCCCCAGATAGGCCTCGGGCGAACCCAGACCGTAAATGCACGACACGCTCGCCACGATGATGACATCGCGCCTCGTCAGAAGCGCGTGAGTGGCCGCGTGACGAAGCTTGTCGATTTCCTCGTTGATGGCGGAATCCTTTTCAATATAGGTGTCCGTCGCCGGCAGATAGGCTTCCGGCTGATAGTAATCGTAATAGCTGACAAAATATTCGACGGCGTTGTCGGGAAAAAGGCCCTTGAATTCTTCATACAACTGCGCGGCCAGCGTTTTGTTGTGTGCAATGACAAGCGCCGGACGGCCCGCGCGCGCAATCACGTTGGCAACGGTAAAGGTTTTGCCGGAGCCGGTCACCCCGAGCAGCACCTGATGCTCTTTCCCGCGAGCCAGCCCTTCGGCCAGTCTGTCGACCGCTTGTGGCTGATCGCCGGAGGGAATAAAATCAGTTATGAGTGAAAATTTTTCCATCATTGAGCCCAAAGATATCATCCGTAGACGGAGGTTGCCATCCTCTGGTCAGAGAGCGCGGCCGACCGGGTGTCGGCCCGCAATGACGCTTTGAATATCTTTTCCTTCATCTTCTTATTCTGCAGGGAACAGTTGCGGCCGTTCCTTACAGAAACAGCACCGGCTCACGGAGAATCGCCTCCCGCGCTTTCACCGCGCAGGCTGCGGTTTCGGGATGCGTGTCCCGAAGCGCGGCGATCTGGCGCAGGTTGTCCGCCGTGCGCAGCACCAGCGACGCCATGTCCCCTTCAGCTACGCCGCTTAAGTGAAGCACATCGTCCCATTCCCGCCCCTGTGCCCAGTAATACATGGCCGCCCCGGCTGAAGGATGAAGCTCCGGGACGGCAAAGCCCGCCGTCGCAAGCCTTTGGAAAAGCGGACGAACCGCGATCAGCATTTTACGCAAAACAGCCGTCAGGGCGTGCGGAAATCCTCCGGCGGGAAGCTGCATTTCATCGTCGCGGTCATACGCAAAAACTGCAACCACGGCCGTCAGCAGCTTTTCATCCCCGGGCAGGGCGTTTTTCCGCAGACATTCGGCAACCGGAAGCGGATGGTCCAGTCTCAGGCGCGCCGCCCAGAAGCCGTCTTCCATCAGCTTTCCCTCCCGATCGACGAAGCGCTCCTTCTTCAAAAAATTCAGATGCCGGGAAAAATCCCTCCACAGCCGATCGGCGGCGGACAAGCCTCCTCCGGCGGTTTTGCTTTGCTGCCAGGCGGCAAAAGATCTTTCAAATATCTTCTTCACATCGGCTGGTGTCTGCGACAATAAAAGATTCAGAACCATGGCAAAGTCGTTCTTCAACCTGCTGGCAATATCCTCCGGCGCAGCGGACAGCATTCTTTTAACATGAGCCAATTCCATGAACCGTCCGGGAACCGCCAGCATGAAGCCGATGTTGTCCTGCCCGCGCCGGCCGGCACGTCCGATCATCTGGCGGAATTCCGTTGCCGACAGGGGCGCGAAGTCGCGGCCGTTGAACTGGTCGGAATTGAACAGCACGATCGTTCTGGCGGGAAAATTCACGCCGGCGGCCACCGTGGTCGTTGCAAAAATAGCCCGCAGGCGCCCTCTGTTCATCATCTCTTCCACCAGCAGTTTCCAGGCCGGAAGCTGCCCGCCGTGATGCGCGGCCAGCCCGGACGACCGGAGCGCCTTGATCTGGCGATGGCTGCCGAGCGAGGGAAACTTTTCCAGCAGGTTATCCAGGTCGTCGGTAAACTCGCCGTGATTTTTCATGGGCGGAAGACCCGCCCGGCAGGTAAGAGCCGTGTCGCATTCCGCGCGCGATTTCAGAAAGAAGATGGCCGGCAAAAGGTTAAATCTCTCCAGAACCCGGATGATCCCCGCGTAATCCGGCGGGCGGCCCGAACGATGCCGCGATGGGTCTCTTTTAAAAAATTCGCAAACCGCCGGCGCGGCCTTTTTCCCTTCCAGAAAGGGATGAAGACATCCCGAAGGATGCAGGAACATCGGGTACAGCGGCACGGGACGCTTTTCCTCGCGGATCACGGCGCAGGGCTTTTTCCGGATGGACTCCAGCCAGGCGGCAATTTCTTCGCCGTTTCCGATGGTGGCGGAAAGTAAAAGCATGTTCACGCGCGCCGGCAGATAAATCAGAATTTCTTCCCAGACCACGCCCCGGTCGGCGTCTCCGAGATAGTGCGCCTCATCAAGAATCACCAGATCACAGTTTAAATCCTCCCCCCGGTGCATGGCGTCGTAGAGCTGGTTGCGCAGAATTTCGGTTGTGCCGACGATAATCGGGGCCTCGGTATTTTCCTTGGCGTCACCGGTGATAATGCCGACGTTTTCGGGATCGAAATGCAGGCCGAACTCCACCCACTTGGAATTGGAAAGCGCCTTGAGCGGCGAGGCATACCAGGCGCGCCCGCCTTTTTCCATGACCGACAGGATTCCCTCCCTTGCGATCCAGGTCTTCCCGGAGCCGGTCGGCGCCATCACCAGGCAGTCGTTTTGCCGGATGGCAGCGAGCGCCCGCGTCTGGAACTCATCCGGAACGAAAGGCGTCGGATGCGGTTTGCCGATTTTTGCCAGAACGCTTTTGAGCGGAGAGGCAATCTCCGGCTTCATGAAAACCCTTGACTGCGGACGTCCGGTTTTTCGTCCGGAAACCGGATACTTGCACCGGAAGGGAATTTTTTTGCGGGGACTCTTTTCTTCCATGGTGATTTGCTTTTAGCACAGCCGTCCATAATGGTAAAGCCCGGCCGACGGTCACGGAGGCACTGTCAAAATCGTTCAATGTTTTATTCGCTTTTGAACAGATATTGAACGTTTCTTTAAAACAGAACGAAATGTTTCATTCTGCCAAAACCGCGCGATTGTTTTATCTGTTTATAATACTCAAATTAAATCATATAGATATAAAATATTTTCCAGGCATTGTTCCTCTGGCATGCTTATTTCATAATAAAAGGCAGAAAGACGAAGCACCAGTGAAAAAGGAGGAACGGAATCATGAAAAAAATCGTTCAAACAGCTCTTTTGTCCGGCTTCATTGTTCTGATCACGGCAACGTTCGGTTTTGCCCAGTTCAGCACCGGAACACATTCCGCATTCCCCTTCTTTCATTTGGGCTGCCTGATTGTCGGCGGATTGATTATAGTTTCCCTGAAGCGCAAATACGACAAACTCTATTTGAGTGAAGCCATCGGTTCATTTGCCCTTTACGCCATTCTGGTCGCTCTTTTTACGGCGCCGGTCGTCGATGCCATTAAGACAATGATCGCATAAACCCTTCCCTCCACATATAGTAGTAAAAGCCCCCGCGCTTTCTTCAGGCGGGGGTTTTTACGTCCGGCATGAAAAAACACTTTACAGCCTTGGGAATTTCAATTAATAAGCTTCGCGTTTAGGTTTTCAATTAAGTTCTTTCTAAAGGAGATAAAAGATATGGCTAAAAGAGTGTACACTTTCGGGAAAGGCATCAATGAAGGCCGGGCTGACATGAAAAACCTTCTCGGCGGCAAGGGGGCAAACCTGGCCGAAATGTCAAATCTGGGAATTCCTGTGCCCGCGGGATTCACGATCACCACGGACGTGTGCGTGGACTTTTACAAGAACAACAAACAGATGTCCGCCGGCCTGGACAGGGAAGTGGAAACGGCTTTAAAGAAAGTCGAGAAAACAATGGGCGCGACCTTCGGCGATCCGGCCAATCCTCTTCTGCTTTCCGTCCGCTCCGGCGCCCGCGTGTCCATGCCCGGTATGATGGACACCGTTTTGAACCTGGGCCTGAACGATGAGACGGTCGAGGGCATCATCCGCCAGTCCGGCAACGAACGGTTCGGCTGGGATTCCTACCGCCGTTTCATCCAGATGTACGGCGATGTCGTCATGGGGCTCAAACCGGAAGACAAGGACGCGCACGACCCGTTTGAGGAAGTCATGGACGCGTTGAAAGACGAAAAAGGCATCAAGGCCGATCTGGACATGACGGTTGACGATCTCAAGGAACTGGTCGCCCGGTTCAAGAAACTGATTGTGGAAAAGCTGGGCAAGGAATTTCCGACCGATCCCAAAGAGCAGCTCTGGGGCGCCATCGGCGCGGTTTTCATGTCCTGGAACACGCCGCGCGCCATCCTGTACCGCAAGATGAACGGCTTTGACGACAACTGGGGCACCGCCGTCAATGTCCAGGCCATGGTTTTCGGCAACCGCGGTGAAAGCTGCGCCACGGGCGTAGCCTTCACGCGCGACCCGGCTACCGGCGAAAATCTTTTCTACGGCGAATACCTGATCAACGCCCAGGGCGAAGACGTCGTCGCCGGCATTCGCACCCCACAGCAGGTCACCAAGGAAGGCTCCCTGCGCTGGGCCAAAGACAACAACGTCACCGAAGAGGAACGGGTCGCAAAATATCCTTCGCTGGAAGAATATATGCCCGCCGCCTACGCAGAGCTGGTCAAGGTTTACACCAGGCTGGAGAAGCATTACAAAGAAATGCAGGACATCGAGTTCACCATTCAGGACCAGAAGCTCTGGATGCTTCAGACCCGCACCGGCAAGCGCACCGCCGCCGCCGCGGTGAAAATCGCGGTCGATATGGTCGAGGAAAAGCTCATCGACAGGAAAGCGGCACTCTTGCGCATCGAGCCCGCATCTCTGGATCAACTGCTCCACCCGACATTTGACCCGGCGGCAACCCGCAACGTCATTACCAAGGGTCTGCCCGCCTCTCCCGGCGCGGGAACCGGACGCGTGGTATTTAACGCAGACGATGCGGAGGAGTGGAGCCGCCGCAAGGAAAAAATCATCCTGGTGCGCATTGAAACTTCGCCGGAAGATTTAAAAGGCATGTCGGCGGCGCAGGGTGTGCTGACGCAGCGCGGCGGCATGACCTCGCACGCGGCGGTCGTCGCCCGCGGCATGGGCAAATGCTGCGTCTCGGGATGCGGCGAACTGGACATCAGCTATTCGCAGAAAACCATCAAGGTCAACGGAAATATCATTAAGGAAGGAGACTACATCTCGTTGGACGGTTCCACGGGTGAAGTGATGCTGGGCGAAGTGAAAACGATCCCCGCGCAGCTTTCCGGCAACTTCGGCATCATCATGCGGTGGGCCGACGAAGCCAAGAAGCTGGGCATCCGCACGAACGCCGACACGCCGCACGACGCGGCCGTCGCCCGCGATTTCGGCGCGCAGGGCATCGGCCTTTGTCGCACCGAACACATGTTCTTTGAAGGCGAACGCATCAAGGCCGTGCGCGAAATGATTCTGTCCGACAGCCTGGAGGGCCGCAAAAAAGCGTTGGCCAAACTGCTCCCCATGCAGCGCGAGGACTTCTACGGCATTTTGAAAGCCATGGAAGGCTACGGCGTCACCATCCGTCTGCTCGACCCGCCTCTGCATGAATTCGTTCCGCATGAAGAAAACGCCCAGATGGAAATGGCCCGCGAACTAGGCATCTCCATCGACGCCGTCAAAGCCAAAATCGTGTCGCTTCACGAATTCAACCCGATGCTGGGCCACCGCGGCTGCCGCCTGGGCATCACCTTCCCGGAAATCACGGAAATGCAGGCCCGCGCCATCTTTGAAGCCGCCTGCCAGCTCGTCCGCGAAGGCGTGGACGCCAAGCCCGAAGTCATGGTCCCGCTGGTCGGCGCCGTGAAGGAACTAGCCTCGCAGAAAGCCATCATCGTCGAAACCGCTCAAAAAGTCATGGAAGAAACGGGCGTAAGCGTCGAATACTCCGTGGGCACGATGATCGAAGTGCCGCGCGCGGCTGTCACAGCCGATGAAATCGCTAAAGAAGCGGCGTTCTTCTCCTTCGGCACCAACGATCTCACGCAGATGACCTTCGGCTACAGCCGCGACGACGCCGGCAAGTTCCTGCCCGACTATATCGCCCAGAAGATCCTGCCCGTCGATCCGTTCCGCGTGCTCGACCGTGACGGCGTGGGCCAGTTGGTCCAGATGGCCGTGGCCAAGGGCCGGGGCGTCAATCCGAAGCTGAAAGTCGGCATCTGCGGCGAACACGGCGGCGAACCGAGCTCCATCGAGTTCTGCCATCTGACCGGCCTCAACTACGTAAGCTGCTCGCCGTTCCGGGTGCCCATCGCGAGGCTCGCCGCTGCTCAGGCCGCGCTGAAAAATCCGTCCCCCGCGAAAAAAGCGGCGGCCAAAGCAACCGACAAAATCCTGGCCAAGGCCAGGACGCTGATCAGCAGCGCCAAAGCGGTAAAGAAAGCCGTTGCCGTGGCCGTGAAAACAGCCAAAGCCAAACCGGCAGCGAAGAAACCGGCGGCGAAAAAAGCTGTTGCGGAAAAACCGATCGTGAAGAAGGTGGCAGCCAGGAAACCAGTTGCCAGGAAAGTGATTGCTAAAAAAACGATTGTGAAAAAAACAGCGCCGAAGAAAGCCGTCGTAAAGAAACCGGCTGCCAAAAAAGCGTCGACAAAGAAAGCCCCCGCGAAAAAAGCGGCGCCCAAAAAGACCGCCGCGAAAAAACCCGCTCTAAAGAAGGTAGCAAAGAAGAAATAAGTTCTTCCGCGATTTTTGACTAAAAAACAGTCGGGGCCGGCCTGAACCGCCCCGGCTGTTTTATTCCGGCCGCCGCCTCATGAGAGCCCATACCCATTCAATTTTGATGAACTCGTAAAAAGTAACCCAAACCGTCACCCCGGCGTAGGCCGGGGTCCATAACCAACTGTAGTTACTGGATACCGGCCTTCGCCGGTATGACGAAAAGAGTGAGAAATTGACTTTTTACGAGGACGTCACTATTGACTATAGCTCGATTACCCTGTAGTATAGCTATAGTGCTGTTATTGGCAACTATTAATACCTTAAGGAGAGAGACCATGAGAATTTACGCTCGAGTTTTTGTGTCAATTGTTGCCCTGATTATCCTATCTCTGAGTTCATCTTCATTTGCTCAGAACTTAAGTGAACTAAAAGGCGTTCAACTTCTCGATGGAACAAAAATTTACGGTAAAGTCACAAAGTTAAACGTGAATGACGTATTGATCCAAAAAATAGATGGAACAACTGTTACAGTTAAATTTGATGAAGTATCCAATTTCCTGAAAGATCAAGCGTCAGGATACACAGCCAGAGATGAAAAAACAGCTTCTGATGCCAAGAAGGGTGACGGACTGTATATCGGAGCCAACCTGGGGATAACGTTGTTGAGAGATTTTGATATCAAGGATATACAACCAACCTTGAGCGTTCAATCTGATCCCGGATTTGCGATTGGAGCAACTGTTGGATATGCTATCGATTTCATTAGAATAGAGGCAGAGGTCGCCTATCAAAAAAACGGAATAGATAAATTTAAAGGTTTGGATAAAACAACCTATACATCGGATAATACGTCTAATATAACTTTTTTATTGAATGGCTACTTTGATTTCAAAAACAAAACTATTGTCACTCCATTTTTAAGTGCCGGCGCCGGTGTTGCAAGAATAAGTATCAGTGAAATCAATGAAAAAGTAAATATTTCAGGAAAAACTTACAGCGTTTTGATGCCAAGTAGCCACGCTACGGTATTTGCTTACCAGTTGGGGGCAGGTCTTGCCTTTGCTGTCACTAAAAATGTGACATTGGATGTTAAGTACCGGTATTTCGGAACCACTGATCCAAAATTTGATGATGCAAAAGTGAATGACGGAATCACAGACACATTATTTCGTGATGTACAAGCGAATTATGCAAGCCACAACGCTTATTTAGGATTGAGATATTCATTTTAACGGCTTCGGACCTTCATCTCCTCATGTTCCTGGACAAGGTGGGTCGCGTAGTCTCTGAACGTCCAGCCGAGAGCCGTTTCGGTGATGACGGCAAAGATCAGCTCCTGCGGGTCCGGCAGGACCGCCTTGAAGGAGCGCATCACCGAAAAGACCTGTTCGCGCTCCAGCGCGGCAACCAGCACGACACGGCAGGGGAGATCCGGCAAAACCGGGTTTGATCCGTCCGGCGCCGAACCGGAAATGACGCACTCCAGCGCATCTCCCACGTTTCTTTCCAGCATGGCGTCGGTCACGGGCACCACGACCAGTTCGCCTTCCGCGCCGCAGGATTCGTTAAATGACGCCCTGCCTCTTTCCAGATCACCAGGGGACAACCCCAGACTGAAACAAATGATTTTCTCCCGCATATGAGCCACTCCTCCCGTCAGATCCGAAATAACAAAGACAGATTTTAGTCTCTTCAACCGTTATGCGCCCTGAATATGGTACAGGGATGCCGACAATTGCAAGCAAAAATCAAAGACAGTATAGTCAGCATCGTTTATATGGCCTGTCGAATCCGTCCGGATGGATAAATTCCACCTTTATGGCTGCAGCTGAAACCCCCGCTGAACCCGACCCTTTTCGACAGATTGTTCAACTTCTTTAAAATTTCTTTCAATCAGCGGGTCTTTCCTGCCCGGCTCCCCTAAAAGCAATATTGTGATATTTCTCAATTATATCATAATATTACAATAATAATCGCCCTGCGCTTCAATTCTGGCACGCAATTTTCATTAGATATAAGGCAAATAAAACAAATAACCCTCAAGGAGGAAACAGATCATGAAGAAGACCTTAGGAACAATCGT